>ERZ506764.152-NODE-152-length-66227-cov-5.828583_pt1 | contig 66227 bp, 49 predicted proteins | sample MGYA00513041_ERZ506764 | MGnify/ENA metagenome assembly ERZ506764
CGCCCTTCAGGCTCTCGCCGGGGATGCCCATAAAGCGGGGCAGACCGGCGCCGGACGCGACATAGACGGCCTCAAAGCCGTAGTCGTTCATCAGCTCGTCGATGGTCAGCACCTTGCCGATGACCATGTTCGTCTCGATGTCCACACCCAGCTCCTTCAGGCCCTCGACCTCGTGCTGGACGATGTCCTTGGGCAGACGGAACTCGGGGATGCCGTACATCAACACGCCGCCCGCAACGTGCAGGGCCTCGTAGACGGTGACCTTGTAGCCCAGCTTGGCCAGATCACCCGCAACGGTCAGGCCGGACGGGCCTGCGCCGATGACAGCGACCTTGTGGCCGTTGGGCGCGGGGGCGGTGGGCTTGGTATGTACGTTGTTGCGGTACCAGTCGGCAACAAAGCGCTCCAAGCGGCCAATGCCGACGGCCTCTCCCTTGATGCCGCGGACGCACTTGCCTTCGCACTGGTGCTCCTGCGGGCAGACACGTCCGCAGACGGCGGGCAGCGCGCTGGACTGGGCAATCACGTTGTAGGCGGCCTCAAAGTCGCCCTCGGCGACGTGCTTGATGAAGCCGGGAATATCAATTTCAACGGGGCAGCCGCTGCGGCAGGGGTGGTTCTTGCACTGCAGACAGCGCTTGGCCTCGTTCACGGCCATCTCCTCGGTGTAGCCCAGGGCGACCTCTTTAAAGTTTTTGTTGCGGACGTTCGGCTCCTGGCTGGGCATGGGGCACTTTTTCGGGTCCATGTTCGGCATAATTACTGCACCTCCTGCTTCAGCAAATTGCACTCGGCCTCGCGGGCGTGTGCCTCAAAGGGCTTGTACATCGTGCCGCGGTGCATAGCCTCGTCAAAATCGACCTCAAAGCCGTCAAAGTCGGGGCCGTCCACGCAGGCAAACTTGGTCTGCCCGCCCACGGTCAGGCGGCAGCCGCCGCACATACCGGTGCCGTCGACCATAATGGGGTTCATCGACACAACAGTCTTGACGTTGTGGGGCTTGGTCGTCTTGACGACAAATTTCATCATAATGAGCGGTCCAATCGTGATGACCTCATCAAAGTTTGCGCCGTCGACGATCTTCTTCTCCAGCGGCGCGGTGACAACGCCCTTCTCGCCGTAGGAGCCGTCATCGGTCATAATGATAAACTCATCGCAGCAGGCGCGGAACTCGTCCTCCAGAATGACCAGATCCTTGTTGCGGAAACCGACGATGCCGGTGACCTTGGTGCCCTGCTCGTGCAGTGCCTGGGCAATGGGCAGCGCAATGGCGCAGCCCACGCCGCCGCCGACGACGCAGACGTTTTTCAGACCCTCGATCTCGGTGGCCTTGCCCAAGGGTCCCACAAAGTCATGCACGGCCTCGCCCTCTTTGAGGGAGTTGAGCTGCATGGTACCTGCGCCGACAACCTGGAAAATGATAGAAACGGTGCCGGCTTCGCGGTCAAACCCGGCGATGGTCAGGGGGATGCGCTCGGAGTCCTCCTTTGCGCGGACAATGATAAACTGGCCGGCCTTTGCCTTCTTGGCAATGAGCGGCGCATGGATGCAAAGTTCGGTTACGGTGGGGTTCAGTTCCCGCCGTTTGATGATAGTAAACAAAGCGATCTCTCCTTCTCTTTGTTTTTATAAATATACATTTATATTGTAGCGTATTTTGCGGGGAATGTAAAGAAGAAAGTTAAGGAAATGCGGGCGAGGAAACGGGAGAGATGAATCCCCCTACGGTTGGCGGAAAGTTCGCGGCCAAGATGTAGGGGGGCGGCGTCCCCGACGCCCCCGGAGGGGTCAAGACCCCTCCCTACGATGCAAAAGATAAAGGGGATACAATGGCAAGGCTGCGGGCCAGGCATGCCTGGCCCCTACAGGGCGGCGTGAATGAGTTGCGGGCGAAGGCCCGTCCCACGGAATGTGGTAAAGTGGGATGTAGGGCGGCCTGCCCCCAGGCCGCCGCGGACGTTTGCGGTAATGAGAAGCCCTGCGGATTGTTGTAGGGGGCGGCGTCCCCGACGCCCCCGGAGGGGTCAAGACCCCTCCCTACGATGCAAAAGATAAAGTGGATACAATGGCAAGGCTGCGGGCCGGGCATGCCCGGCCCCTACGGACTACTGTGAATGGGTTCGCGCACGAAAGGGGCGCGCGGGTGGCTGCCTCTCCCGTTCGGCCCCACAAAAACAAAAAAACGAGACGGCCACTGCCCCGTCTCGTTTTTTCTTAAAAAGAAGGAGAAAAACAGAACGTCTCGCCGGCGCCTGAATGCGAACGGAACCACCCCTCTACAAGTGATACCCTCCCTACGGATTCGGCAGGGCGCTCTGGTATTCTTCCTCTTTAGCTGTCGCTCGGAAGCTCTCGCTTTCGATGTACTTATAGTACACTATTTTTGTCGAATTTGCAAGATGCGTACTTGTACAACATGCTACATTTACCACACCTTGTTTTGTATAGTTTGCACAATCGTTCACGGATAATTCATACAAATAGCGCCCGGAGCGTTCAAAGCCCCGGGCGCAAGAAATATGCTATTTTCAGACCGGAAAAGCGGGATCTCTCCGCTTATTCCACAGGCACGATCCAGCCCTTGGTGTCGGGCAGCTTGCCCCACTGGATGCCGGTCAGCGTGTCATACAGCTTCTGGGTCAGCTCGCCGATGTGGCCGCCGCTGATGTGGGCAACCTTGCCCTCCCAGTCAAGCTCCTTGACGGGGGAGACAACGGCAGCCGTGCCGGTGCCAAAGACTTCCTCCAGCTTGCCCTCGTCGGCAGCCTTCATGATGTCGGCAATGGCAACGCGCTCCTCATGCACCTTGTAGCCCCAGTCCTTCAGCAGCTCGATGATGGAGCGGCGGGTGACGCCGGGCAGAACGGTGCCCACGCAGGGGGCGGTGTAGATCTCGCCGTCGATCTTGAACATGATGTTCATAGAGCCGACTTCCTCGACGTACTTCTTCTCAACGCCGTCCAGCCACAGCACCTGGGAGAAGCCGCGCTCCTCGGCCAGCTCGCCGGCCTTGATGGACGCGGCGTAGTTGCCGCCGCACTTCGTAAAGCCGGTCAGGCCCGGGGCGGCGCGGATGTACTCATCCTCAACATAGATGCGGACGGGGTCGAGGCCCTCGGCGTAGTAGGCACCGGAGGGCGCGCAGATGATGGCAAAGCGGTAATGCTTGGCGGCATGAACACCCAGGCCCACATCGGTAGCGATGCAGAACGGGCGGATGTACAGGGACGCGCCGTCGGAGTAGGGCACCCAGTCGCGGTCCACATCGACCAGCGCCTTGACAGCCTGCACGAAGTCCTCCGGCGGGATGGGGGGCATGCCGAGACGGTCCGCGGAATCGTTGAAACGGTTCGCGTTGCAGTCGGGGCGGAACAGCTGGATCTTGCCGTCCGCGGTGCGGTAGGCCTTCATGCCCTCAAAAATTTCCTGTGCGTAGTGGAACACGGTGGTAGCCGGGTCCATCTCCCACGGGCCATAGGGGACGATGCGGGCGTCATGCCAGCCCTCGCCTGCGGTATAGTCCATCAGGAACATGTGGTCGCTGAACTTCTTGCCGAAGCCGAGCTTCGACTCGTCCTGCGGCTTTTCCTTCGGATGGGTCGTTTTGGTGATTTTAATGTCCAACATAATTTCACACTCTCCCTTTTATACTCAAGCGCACCGCCGCACAGCAGTGCGGGTGATGGTTAGGTTTATTATAGCGCTGTCGCGCGGCGAGTGCAAGCCCTTATTTACAAAATGTGTATTTTGTGTTGCAAAAAGCGCAATTCGCGTTTTCCCCGGCTTTCCACAGTTTTCAACAGTGCAGCTGTGGAAAATGTGGAAAATAAACGTTTTTTCTACGTAGATTTTCCCGGTTTTCCGCTTTTGAACGGGTCCGGGCGGCAGAGTTTTCCACGCTTTCCACGGAGTTTTCAACATTTCCACGGTGGATAACCGTTATACGCCGTGGATAACTCGGGGTGAATATACGGAATGTGAACGGGGTGTGAACAGAAAAAGCGGTCTGCTCGCCTGCCCCGCGCCCAACCAAAAAAAGCGTGCCGCTCTCTTTCCCACAAGAGAGCGGCACGCAGTCCAAACTCAATTTTCTTTTCGGTGCACCACAAACATCACCATGCTGAACACCAGCATGAACGCTGCCAGCCCTGCCGCAATCAGCAAAATCAGCTGGAAGACCTTCACGTTAAAATTTGTCTGCAAATTCTCCCGCGCGGCGGAGACCACATCCGAACCGGAGGAAACCGTCGATTGGGCGTTATTGGCCATCTCCTCGGCGGCGGTCAGCGCGGCCTGGGCGGCATCGGTGTCGCCCAACGCCTCCAGCGCGTCGGACAGTGCCTGCCCGCCCATGGCAACCAGACGGTCATTCGTCTCGCTCTTGATCTTCTCGTGGTTGACCGCGTTGGCCAGATACTCGGCAAACAGGTCTGTTGCGCCGCGCACGGCGGGGGCGTAGTCGTCCTTGATCTGCCAGCCCTTGACGGTCCACATACCGTTCATATAGAACAGCAGCTGCATGCCGGAATCCTCCAGCAGGGCGCTGTAGACGGCGTCCGCAAAGGTCGTGCTGGAGGTGTCCACCGTGCCGAAGCTCAGCGAGATGAACTCCTTGACACGGTCATACTCGGTCAGGTCCGCGTAGTAGCTGCGCAGCACCTCGGCCAGGTCGGTGTCCTTTGTCACCTTGGAGCCGACGACGACGGAGTCGAGATCTGCCCGCAGGTCCCCGTTGCTGAAGCGGCTCAGCGTGCCGTCATCGTCTAGATTAAAGGCAGCGCGCATCGCCTCGGCGTAGCCCGCGGCATCGCCGGCCTGGCCGTAATACTGCCTGGCCAGCTCCTCACAGTCGCCGCCCCAGCTGCCCGTGATGGGAATGCCGTTGTAGACAAGGTTCATCGACGCCAGCAGATGCCCAAAGTCGATGTTTTCTCCGTTGGGCAGGACGACGGTGTTCATATTCTGCAGCGACGCCAGCTCGGAGTCATTGCTGTTGACGTAGCTCTCAAACCCGGCGTCGCGCACACCGGCGGTCAGCTGCCAGATCGTGGAGTTGTACTCCCCCGTGCGGGTGTAGGCCAGCGTCAGCTCGATCGGGTCGGGCGTGTCGGTCTGGCTGGCCGAGTACTCCCGCGCCAGCGCCTGCAGGCGGGACAGGCGGTCCAGCACCGTGTCGTAGTCCTCCGCATGGGCGGGCAGTGCCGCCGCGCAGAACAGCCCCAGCAGCACAAACAGCATAGCCAGCAGGCGGGGCATACGGTTCGCTATAGAATTCGTAGTCAAGCACCTCCGGTAAAACAGGACAAAAACCGGGGCAAGGCTGCGCCTGCGCCCCGGGTCTGACTTTTTAACCAATTTGTAATTTTTAGTATACCACATCCGCCCCGGGTTTGTCACCTGTTTTTTTGTGTGTATTCTGTGCGTCTTGACTTTTTGCCCCGCATAGGCTTTAATAGAGGCATTACGGAGGTAATTCTATGCACAAACAAACGCATAAACGCGCTTTTTATACTCTTGCAGGCTGCATTGCCGCGCTGGCGCTCTGCGTGGCGGCATCGCTTTTTCTGCTGACGCCCGCACCGGAAGCGCAGGACGTCACCATACCCGGCACGCGCGGGGACATTTACGCCACGGTACAGCTGCCCGGCAAGCTGGCCCGTGGGGAGGAGCTGCCGCTCGTCGTGCTCTGCCACGGCTTTACCGGCAGCCGCAGCGGCGACGGCCACTTTGCGCCGCTGGCCGCCGATCTGGCCGCCCAGGGCATTGCGACGGTGTGGCTGGATTTTCCCGGCTGCGGCAACAGCACCGAGCCGTTCACGGCCTACACGCTGTCCAACATGACCGACGACGTCGAGAGCGCCATCACCTACATGCAGCAGACCTACGGCACGGGCCGCACAGCGCTGGTGGGCCACAGCATGGGCGGACGGCTGGCCAGCCTCTACCCGCAGCGCAGGGGCGGCATCACGGCGCTGGCGCTGTGGAGCCCCGCCAACGGCGCGGGCCTGCGCGGCATGGAGTTTTTGAACATCGACGACTTTTCCGCCGTGGAAGCGCTGGCCGCTGAGGCCGAGGCGAGCGGCAGCATCAGCACCTGGGGCGTCGATGTCAGCGGAACGCTGTTCACCGAGATGCGCGATTCCGACCCGAACGCCGCCCTGCGGGAGAGCGCCCTGCCGACGCTTTTGACCTACACCGGCCATGAGGGCATTTTGAGCGACACGACCCAGGCCGAGACGATCGCCGCCGTCGAGAGCCTGCCCGACGGCAGGGTCGTGCTGGAGCCGTTTGCCGAAGGGAACCACAACTATCTATCCGAGGACGCCGCCACCGCCGCCGCGCTGGACAAAGCGCTGCGGGAGACGACAGTGGCGTTTTTGGTGGAGTTTTTGAAGTAGGCCCGCCGCGCCTGCGAGGCCGACAGGAACGGGCACCTGACGAAGCCCTTTGAGACTGTGACCGGCTGAAAACATCGGCAAAATACAGAAAGAAAGCAAAAACCGCGGAGAAGCGCAAACTTTTCCGCGGTATTCTTATTGCAGATTTACCAGCACATAGTCCCCGCAATCGACAATCGCCCCCGCCCGGGGGTATCCCGGCAGGTCGTGGGCGTCGGCGTAGGTCTGCGCCTGCTCATGCAGGGCAGCGCTGTGGGTCATGTCCAAAGCAAAGCCATAGTAGCGGAACAGGTGCTCCGCTGCCTGGCCGTAGACGTCGTCCACCTCGGAGAAGGCCGTGACCGACCAGTCCAGCACCGAGTTGCAGTTGGTCTCGACGTACTTGACGGTGTCGCCGCTCTCCCAGCTCGTGTGCTCACGGAAAAAGCGGTACAGCGGGTGCTGCATCGGGTCAGCCGTCGTGTACCGGGTGATATTCTCCCCCAGCGTGTAACGGCCCACCAGCACCACGGGCTTGTCGGTGCCGTAGTCGCGCACAAGCTCGGTGCCCAGAGTGCGCACCACAGCGGCCTCCTGCTCGGAACGCTGGTAATCGACGGCCAGCAGATGGTTCAGGTACATGGCCTGGTGCAGACAGAGCAGCACCGCCAGCAGCTGCACGCTGCCCAGCAGCACAGCCCGCCGGGCCGCAGCGCGGCGCAGCAGCTCATACACGGCCAGCCCCGCCAGCGCCACAAACAGCGCAAACACCTGACAGGTGCGGTAGGGCGAGCACTTCCCCTGCACAAACGACAGCAGCACCAGTGAGAGCAGGATTCCCGCACCGGTGAGCAGCAGCAAAGGCCGCTTTTTGCGCACAGCAAGCGCGATAACCAGTACGATAAATACAAGCGCCGCCACCGCCAATTCAGCAATGGGCAGGTAGAAGCAGCCGCGCAGTGCGTAGTTAATCAGAATGCTCTTGACAAGCAGCTTTGCAAGATAGACAAATGGGTAGAACGCCCACAAAATTTCGGTGGCGCCGTTGGCCGCAGCCTGCGGCGGCAGCACAAGATGGATGCCCGACGTCACCAGCACGCGCAGGCAGAGCCCGCCGACCAGCGCCGCCGCGTACCACAGTCCCTCGGTCAGGACCGCCGCAAGCCGCGGGCGCTCGGCGGCCAGCAGCTGCTCCAGCGTTAAAAGCGCAAAGACAGCCAGCACAAACACCGCCGCCAGTGACTCATAGGACGAGCAGACCACCATCAGGCAGAGCGCCGCCGCGCCCATGCGCAGAGCCCTGCCGCGCCACGGCACGCCGGGCTGGCGCGCGTCCCACAGCAGATTCAGCGCAGCGGCGTCCAGCAAATAGCCGCCGCAGACGCAGACATTCGCGCCGCTGTACTCCCAAATTTCGTTCATCAGCGGGTAGGAGACAAACAGGCAGGCAAACAGCCCATAGCCGAACATGCTGATGCGGTCCTGCGCGGCCTTGCGCAGCAGCGCACAGAAGCTCACCGCCGCCAGCGCCAGCAGCAGCGCCGCCAGCAGGTCAATGCCAAAGGCATAACTCGGCTCGGCCCTGCCGTAGCCCAGCACCGCGGCCCACAGGTTCATACCGAACCGTCCGGTGGACAGCATGACGCCGCCCGTGCCGATGTAGCGTTCCCCTTCCAGCGAGTCAATGCTGACCCGTGTCGTGGCGATGGCATAGCCGTAGCTGAGCAGCAGGGTCAGCCCCAGCGCCGCGCGGAATTTCGCGTTTTTCAGGAAATAACCAAGCTCCTGCTTCATGCCGGTCACTGGTCGTCCGGCTCGAAGTTGAGGCGTTCCTCCTCCACAACGAGCGGGCGGTTCATGATGCGGGTGTTCATAGCCATGACGTACTCACCCAAAAAGCCCAAGAACGCCAGCTGGATACCGCCCATAAAGAAGATGGCGATCATCGTCGGCGCGTATCCGGCGCGGAAGCTCTGCCAGAACAGCAGCTTGGCGATCAGATAGAACAGGCCGACCAGAAAGCTCAGGCCCGCCACCAGGAAGCCCGCAAACGTTGCAATGCGCATACCGGCCTTGGTGTAGCTGGTAAAGCTCAGCATGGCGGCGTCGTACAGGCTGTACCAGTTGTTGTGGGTCTTGCCCGCGCGGCGCTGGGGCTGGGTGTACTCGATCTCCTTGCGCTCGGGGCCCAGCTCGGCCACGATGCCGCGGATGAAGGGCGTCGGGTCCTTCAGGTTGCGCAGCGTCCGGATAAAGCTCTTGTCGTACAGGCCAAAGCCGGTGAACTGCTCGATCTGCTCGCAGCTGCTCATCTTCTTGATGAGCTTATAGTAGCAGCCGCGCAGCCAGTACATGACCGGGTTTTCCTTGCTCTGGGTCTTGCGGCCAATGACGATTTTGTAGCCCTTTTCCCACTCGGCCACAAACTGGGGAATCATCTCCACAGGGTCCTGGAAGTCGGCGCACATCGTGATCGTGCAGTCGCCGGAGGTGTGGATCATGCCGTAGTACGGGCTGTTGAACTGGCCGAAGTTCTTGACGTTGAAGATGGCCCTGACGTGCTTGTCCTCGGCGCAGATCTGCCGGATGATGGCACGGGTGCCGTCCTCGCTCTTGTTGTCGATGAACAAAATCTCATAGTCGTAGTTCGGGCAGCTCTTGATGAGCTCATCGCGCACAGCCTCATAGATGGGGCGGGCGTTCTGCTCCTCGTTGTAGCAGGGGATCATTACCGAAATCGTCTTTTTCTCACTCATTTTGTCTCTTTCCTTACCCACTCAATGGTCTCGCGGATTCCTTCTTCAAACGGGGTCGCGGGCCGCCAGCCGGTGTCCTTTTCTATTTTTGCAATGTTGCCACCCAAATGCATGACCGTACCCGGACCATAAGGTACTTTTCCTAAACCGAGTGATAACGTCGGATTTATCGCATCCCGCACTTCCATAAGGAAGTCTTTAAGTTTACGCGTTTTTCCGGATCCTATCAGATAAATTTCACCGTCGTGTCCTTTTTCCAAGAGTGCGAGTAACGCCTGCGCTGTATCGCGCAGGTAGACAAAATCCCAAACCTGGTCACCACCAGAAAGTTGTGGTTCTCGTCCTGCCAAAAGTTCTCGGATTTCATAGTACAGTACAGTTTGATAAGGCGAATACGGACCATACGTGCTTAAGATACGCGGCCAGATATGCCGTATGCCTTTATTTCTACAACTCATCCGCGTCATTTGCCCTGCACACAGTTTTGCCATACCATAAGCTGTAGACGGATTTTCTCGTGTATCCTCTATTAAATCCCCTATATGCTGGCCATACTCTGCCTGCGAACCAGCCCCCATAAAGGTATGGCACCCCAGCCGCTGCGCCAATTCCACCGCATCCAAGGCGTATTGTATGTTTTGCACTTGCGGCGTAAGATTATTGCGTTCCGTACTTTTTGTGCTCCCCCACGCAAGATGAAGCATCGCATCGCAATGCACTCCTGGAATCTCCAATTTTTTCAGTCCAGCTAGCTCACAGTCAATTTTCATCACCAGCGGATGATCTGGCACACGTGCCGCATTGGCAGAAGAAAACCGAAATATTGCTACCACTTTAATGTCACGCCGAATGCATTCTTCTACAAAGAAAGTACCAATAGAGCTTGTAGCTCCTGTTACCGCCACACAATTTATCGTTCTGCATTCCATAGTCTTTTCTCTCTTTACATTTAACGCAGCGACGCAGCACCATTTACAGGCAGAACAGCACCTGTAACATACGATGCGTCATCTGACACCAAAAACAATGCAGCTCGTGCAATTTCCATAGGTTTTGCTACACGTCCCATCGGAATGGATGCATTAAAGCGGCTAAAATCACGGTTCGTAAAAATCGGTGTTTCCGTCGTGCCCGGACACAAACAGTTGACTCTTATCCGATCCGAATAGTTCAGCGCACAGAGTTGCGTAAACTGAATCATCGCTGCTTTGGAACAAGCGTATGCAAAATTGCTGCGCCCCTTCACATTCGAGTGCATCCCTACATCAGATCCAATGTTCAGCACATTGCCATGAGCTCGAATGATTAAATCAAAAAAGTGTTTACTCATATACATAACAGCATCTGTATTAGTGGCAAATACTTGGTGCCATTCTTCGGCAGAAATTTCTTCCAATGGGCTCGTCCTCAATATACCCGCATTGTTTACAAGAATATCCAAATGATCGTAATTATGCTCGAAGCTATAACGCAACGATTTTACATTTTCTTCCTGCGATACGTCACACTCCAAAAAATTTGCTTTGCCGCCATCCAGCTCTATTTCTCTGCATATTTTCAGCCCTCGGGCTTCATTGCGCCCTACCAATACCACTTCTGCGCCTTCTTGAGAAAACAAACGAGCAAAAGCTTCACCCATACCTGAAGTTGCACCAGTAATCAGGGCAATTTTTCCATCCAGTTTTCCCATTCTTACCTCCGAATCTTATGCCTGCGCATGATAAAGCTGTTCAAAGTAATCACGCGCATCCGCCACTTCCTCAATCTGCACATCGTGAACAATTTTCAAATCTTTCGCAACATTTGTCATCAGCACAGCCGTCAAATGTTCACTTGTCTGCTTTTTATCCTTACGCATAGCACTGATAAACCGCTCCAGCGGATACTCATTTAAATCAATCCCGATGTGAATAACTCTCAGCAACACTTTCTCGCTGCGACGGGCTATTTCAGAATCCAACATCCCACGACGCTCCGCTACACGGTTAGCCATAATCATGCCAATGGCAACCGCTGTGCCGTGAGGAATTTCATATCCTGTCACAGTTTCAATAGCATGACCAAATGTATGGGCAAAATTGAGTTTAATCCTCTCACCGCGATCAAATTCATCTACTTCAATGAATCCTTTCTTAAACTCCAAGCTGCTGTAGACAAATTGCTTCAGGCAGTCTTCATCGCGAGCCAAAAGTCGATCAATATTGTCCTCAATGTTTTTCAGTCCATGCTCTCCTGCCATGATGTTGAACTTAACGACCTCTCCCAGCCCACTCTCAAAATCGCGCTCGCTCAACGTCTGGAAAAATCCCGGGCAAATGTGCAAAGCATCCGGCGGGTAAAAGGTTCCCAACAAATTTTTGTACTTTTTATAGTTCAAACTCGTTTTTCCACCAATGCAGCTATCACAACTTGCCAGCAGTGTTGTAGGGACAAACGTCCATGGGATGCCACGATACAAAACATTAGCTACAAAGCCCGTAATATCCTGGATGATGCCACCGCCCACAGATACCAAATGTGCATTACGTTTTGCCGGGATTTCTGTCATTTTCTCGCAAATAGCTAATGCCGTTTCGATTACCTTATGTTCCTCCGTTGCCTCCACCAGAAACAGGCGTTCTTCCGGGATCTCTTTGAAGTATGTTTTGTAGAGACCATAAACCTTTTCGTCAATAACAAACTCAGCATTGGGGGTTTGAGACAACTCTCTAAGGAAGTCAAAATTCGACTCCATATGTACTTCATAGTCCTTGAATTTAGAATGGATAATCATATCATTTCCTCGATTCTTTATTCTGGCAAATCAATATACATATTAGCAATAAGTTCCTCATGCGGGAGAAACGGAGCCAAATCCTCCAAGGGCGGAGATACAATCTTTCCGTCAGGCAACAGCTTTGCAGAGGACTTGGGCTCATACGCCTGCTCCTTATCCACAAATACTTCACAGATTACCGCACCCGATTGTGCCATGGCGGCATCTACCGCAGCAGCCAGCTCATTGTTCTTCGTGCATCTGATATATGGATAACCGTAAGCGGCTGCCAACTTTTCCATATCCGGGAATCCCAAATCTCCGCTGTCTGGCCCCAAGCCCACAAAATGCGCTTGGAACATCCGTGTCTGCGTCAAACGGATTTGCTGGTAGCCATCATTATTGATCAGGAATATTTTGATGGGAAGATGATTCGTTAGAATAGTCTGCAGCTCCTGCAGGTTCATCTGAATACTGCCATCACCAGCCAAGCAGACAATTTCCTTCTTATCGTTGGCTACACATGCACCAATGGCTGCAGGCAGTTCATATCCCATAGAGGACAAATCGTCATTCATCAAAAACCTACTGCCCTTTTTCACAAACCACGTCTGGCTTCCCACCACACTGGCAGAGCCATTTGCAACAACAGTAACCTCACCTTCCGGCAAGTGTCGGCTCAGCGTATCCACAAAAGCGTAAACATTGGCTTTTTCCGCTTTATAGTGTTTCGACTGTGCCACAGGGTATTTCTTCTTCCATATCTGGCACTGTTTTTTCCATGCTTCACAATCTGTGGCCGCGCCTTGTTTCTGCCAGCTTTCTGTCAGACGAACCATTAACTGTTTCACGTCGCAACAGACGGGTTTGTCCACTCGAATCGTCGGTTTCTTCAATTCATATGGATCAATATCCACCACTACGGTATAAGCAGCACGTGCCCACGTTTTTACATCATATCCAGACTGATACAAATTCAATCGACACGCCAAAGACAAAAGGAAATCGCTGTTTTGTACAGCAAAGTTTCCTGCACGATCTCCCATCGTGCCGCCTCGCCCCGCGTAGCAGGAATCTTCCGTCGCCATCAGATCAATACTGTTCCAAGCTGTGACCACCGGTATCTGCAGCACTTCTACCAACTGTGAAAACTCCGGATATGCATCTGCAATGCGGATGCCGTTACCCGCATAAATGACAGGTCGCTTGGCCGTCTTGAGTTTTTCCACAATGACATCAATATCCGCCTGCTTAGGTGCGTAATCAGGCTGCTCTGTCGGCATGTAGCCTTCCAGCGTATCCGGATCGATTTTGCTGCCCTGTATATCCAGCGGAATATCTATCCAAACCGGGCCTGGTCGCCCATTCACTGACAAATAGAGTGCTTTTTCCAGCTCGCGTCGGATTTCTTCCGGCTTATGAATCATGACCGCATTTTTTGTAATTGGTTTTACCACAGGTACAATATCGATTTCCTGATTGCCTAAACAACGTAGCGGCAAGCCACTGCTTTCAATCGTCAGCGTGGACTTCGTCTGCCCTGAAATAACGATCATTGGAATGGAGTCCACCCACGCACCCGCTACGCCAGTGATTGCATTTGTGGCACCCGGGCCGCTGGTCACACAGACAACAGCAGGCTTGCACTTCAACTTGGCATAACCCTCAGCCGCAATTGCTGCCGCCTGCTCATGATGATGGTATGTGCAGTGCAACCCATCATTGTGTCCAAAGGAATCGTTCAGGTGCATTGCACCGCCGCCAACTACCGTAAACACGCTATCGATTCCATGATTCACCAGAAAATCAGCAATATAGTCAGACAGTTTCATGATTATTGCTCCTGATAATAGCTATTCGTTACAAAGCCAATTTTTATTTTATCCGTCACTGCATGGAAAAACTTTCGTCCGCTCTCATTCAGGCTGTCAGCCTTTTCTTTGATAAAACTGTACTCCATGTTTGTATCAAAGTAGTTGACATCATCCGGCGTATAGCCGTCAAAACCTGCCAGCGCCACATTTTTAACACCCGCTTTGATCAGCAGCCGAATCAGCATCATCATAGAGTTGTCCGGGAACTCCTGCGTTTCATCAATCAGATTGCTGTAGTTCAGCACCAACGGGAAGTTTCCATCCGTTCTGGTCACATTGGATGTTGCCGCAACGCGAATGTCCGCATTTTCCTCTGCGGTCAGGCTGCTGCTCATCTGCAGATAGCGGCGGGCGTTCGTCAGGAACAAATACTGCGGATGGAATTTTTCCGGAATATAATTGATGGAAATTACCACCGGCTTTTCTTTCTTGATATACGCGCCAATTTTATCTGCCTGCTCATTGACGGAAGCCCCCGGCCCCATCACCAGCAGCTTTTTGCCATCCAGCTCTGTCTGCAGGGTCTGAATCGCCTGGGTATCATCACATTCGTTCTTCTCATACTCCAGATACAAAGCCTCAATCATCTTCATATCTTTGCCCAGCTTTTTTTCTTCGGGAATCTGCTGCAGAATCTCATTGACAGCCGTCACAGACAGCGTGCGCTTGTTCATCAGGTAAGAGACATAATCCGGGTGGCAGCGGTTGGAAGCCGCAATGTAGTAAAACAGGGTATAGCCCCATGGCTTTTTGTGATACAGATCCAAAATGCTGGTGGAAATAGCTTCCTGAATCTGGTTTACATCATACTGCTTGCCGAACTGCGCGTTCATATACATAGCCAGCAGTTCCAGCGGCGCATTGCCTGCGCTCTTGCCCATACCGTACAGCGTACCATCCACCAGAACATCACGGTCCAGATGCAGGTTCAGCACAGAAATAGCATTGGAGTATGCCAGCTGGAAGTTATTGTGTGCATGGTAGCCAAGCGCAATATCAGGGGCCAGTTCCTTGTCAATTACCGAAACAATGTGTGCCAGCGTCGGTGCATCACACAGACCATACGTATCTACCATGGACACTGCATACGGGTGGCAGTCATTCACAAGGCCGATCACTTCGCGCAGTTCATCATCTGTGTAGCTGGTAACGGAAACCAGCTGGGAAAACACTTTATATCCCAGTGCCTTGACCTGCTTGCAGAAGGCCATAGCCGGATACATTTTTTCCTTTTTAAAAATGACACGGATGCCGTCCAGGCAGCTTTCTGCGCACGGTTTCAGATTTTCAATGCCGCACGTACCGAAATCGATCATGCCTACTACCATCGCATCGCCATGGTCAAACTTTGCAAAGTTCTTTTCTACGGCTTCGCTGTTCGGCATAATTGTACGGTTCGGGTCATACGCACGGCGCTCATCCAGAAAGCCGACCTCGATAATATCAACTTTAGAACTCACCAGGCGTTCAAACAAATACGCCGTCGTATCCTTGCCAAAGTTCCAGTCGTTTACGTAGCCACCATCACGCAATGTGCAATCCAACAGTTGAATTTTGTGGTTCATGTTGTAACTACCTCCTCTACTGGCCGCTATACCAGCATTCCCTATCTCATTTATTTTTTAAACGTCCACAGCTTGTTGATAACAAAGTTCAGCGGAATCGTCACCAGCAGGTTGACGATGGGCGCAATGGATTTACTGACGCTGAAGAACGCAACCTCAATCCAGAGCAACACATTGGACAAAATCGACGTGCCGCCGTAGCTGACATAGGTCTTGCCCAGCCGCTTCAGCTTGCTGCGCCAGTCATTGGCGTTGCCGGTAAATACAAATTTGTCGTTCCAGAAAAATGCGTTGGCAATGCTCAGGATCGTGCCCAGGATGCTGCCGACCATATACAGGTCCGGGCTGATCCACAGGAAGATATAGTAAACTGCCATGGACACAGCCGTGTTGCTTACGCCCACCAGGCCGAACTTGATGAACTGCTTGAACAGCTCCACAAATTCCTCTTTATTTTTTGCGCCCAGCAGGGCCAGCAATTTCTGCATAGTGTATGTTTCCTTCCGTTATTCGGTTTCCTCCACAGCGCCCTCACTGGCGACCACCAGGTTTGCCACCGTGAAGGTACCATTCTTGCGCGAGGACGCATCATAAACCGCCATCGGGCCGTCATAGCTCACATCGATTTGGGTCTGGCCGGGGGCCACATCTACCGTGTAGCACACGGTCTGCCCCTCATGGTCGATCTTAATATCCGTCTGCTTCTGCTTCCCGGTTGTACCATCAGCATCTTCCAGATTCGGTGCTTCAAACGTCATCGTATAGGCGCGCTTTAAATCCATGCCGTAGCCTGTCTGGAACGTGACCGTCATCTTTTGCGTAAATGGCGCGTGGTTGTAAATCATAATATACGCGCCGTGGCCGCTCCATGTTGCCTCTACCGGGTTGCCGTCGCTGTCCTGCACGTCCTTCTGCCGGATGCCCTCGGCATCCAGTCGGCCGTTGTAGCTGTAGTCAAAGCCCCAGTTGTGGGTGCGCTGCCACAGCTGCTGGCCGCCCACACCGGCCACCGCCACACAAACGGCCAGCAGCACCGTGGCTGCCGGGTGTCCGTGTGCCGGTTTGACCGGCTTTTCCGCACAGCGTACACGCACCCCCTGCACCGCCTGGACAAAGCACCAAGCAATGAGCAGCAGCAGCATGGCATGACAAACCGTGTTGCGCGGTACAAAGGACGGCTCCATCTGATCCCGCCGGAACAGCGGCAGCGGCAGCACCGGCACCATCAAGGCCAGATAGGGCAGCACGTTGTCACTGCGCAGCTCACGCTCCTGCTCCATAAACAGGAACAGCGGAATCAAAAACAGGCACCATACATAATCATACTGGGACTGAAACATCAGCATCGCCAGAATGATTGCTGTAATGCGCTTCCACTCCTTATCCATAAAAAAGCTGCACACCAGCAGCACCGCAGCCAGCACAATGCCCAGCAGTGCGTAGCTGCCATAGCCCAGCTGCGTGCCCAGCAGCTTGTCCACCGCATGTCCAGCCTCTGCCAAAATGTTGGAGAAACCGTTGCCGATCCACGGTTCACCTCTGCTGCCGCTAAAATCAAACAGTACACGGAGCCACAGTGTCAGGCCAAACAATCCTTCATTGAAGAGGAACAGCGGGAAGCACAGGCAGACAATACCGTACAGCACCGTGCGCACCGCGGCCAGATAGTTTTTATCGCGCAGCAACAGCACGCCCAGAAACGCCGGGTACAGCTTGAAACCGGCGGCAATCGCCAGCGCCAGACAGGCCAGTTCCCGCAAAAGTGGTTTTTCCGAATTGCGGTACAGGATAAAAAATGCCATTAACGGCCAGCACAGCAGCAGAATATTGCCACGTTCCAAGCCGTACAGTACCCCATAGCTGAACACTGCACAGAATGCCAGCAGCTTTTTCCGCCCCCCGCAGCTGCGCGTCAGGCGTTCTGTCATCGATACAATTCCTAAGACCACCACGATAACAAAGACGATAAACAGCATCATCGTCGCTTGCTGTAAACGCAAATCCCGTTCTGTTCCCTTCATGTTGAGAGACGAGATAAACGATTCCGTCCAGGTATCTGATTGTGTCTTTGGCACAAGCAAATACAGCACATAGAAAAACAGATTTGCAAGCGGCGGGTACAGCGTATCGAACTGTCCGTAGGGCATACGTCCGCGCACATACTCAATACTATGGAAAAAGTCCATACCGGTATCGGTGACATCATAAAAGAAGAATCGATGCAGCAGCGCACCACGGCTGGCCAGCAGGGCAAGCAGCAGCACCGCCAGACAGGCCACCGTCGCCCAGCAGTAAATCTGCATAGGCGTCAGCCGCCTGTTTTTGTCCAACCGCAGTCCGGGTGCGCGGATCATTTTCACTTTTTGCTGCATCATAGGGGTCCGTACCTTGTTGTCAAAATTTTACTGATTCACAGCCTCGATAATCGTCTTGGCCATGTAGTCGATCATCTCGTCGGTCATGCCGGGGTAAACGCCGACCCAGAAGGTGTTGTTCATGATAAAGTCGGTGTTGGTCAGCTCGCCCGCCACGCGGTAGGCGTCGGTGCCGCGGATCTGGTCAAAGCAGGGGTGCTTGATGAGGTTGCCGCTGAACAGCAGACGGGTCTGCACGTTGTGGCTCTCCACATAGCGGGTCACGGCGTTGCGGTCCAGGCCGCTCTCCGGCTTGACAGAGATCAGGAAGCCGAACCAGGACGGACGGCTGTTGGCAGCAGGCTCCGGCAGGATCAGCTTGTCGGCGGCAGGCTCCAGCGCGGCGCGCAGGCGGTCCCAGTTGTGGCGGCGGCGCTCGATGAAGGTGGGGAACTTCTTCAGCTGCTCGCAGCCGATGGCGGCCTGCATGTCGGTGACCTTCAGGTTATAGCCAAAGTGGCTGTAGACGTACTTGTGGTCGTAGCCCTTGGGCAGCTCGCCGAACTGGCCGTCAAAGCGGTGGCCGCAGAAGTTATCCTGGCCGGAGGGGCAGATGCAGTCACGGCCCCAGTCGCGGAAGGAGAGGATCAGGCGGTTCAGCAGCGGGTTGTTGGTGTAGACGCAGCCGCCCTCGCCCATCGTCATGTGATGCGGCGGGTAGAAGCTGGACGTGCCGATGTCGCCCCAGGTGCCGGTAAAGCGGGTCTCGCCGTTGATGGTGTACTGGGTGCCCAGCGCGTCGCAGTTGTCCTCGACCAGCCACAGGTTGTGGGCGTCGCAGAACGCCTTGACGGCGGACAGGTCAAACGGGTTGCCCAGCGTGTGGGCGATCATGACAGCCTTCGTCTTGGGGGAGAGGGCGGCCTCCAGCTTGGTGACGTCGATGTTGTACTGGGGCACGGTCACGTCCACAAACACGGGCACCGCGCCGTACTGGATAGCCGGGGTCACGGTGGTGGGGAAGCCGCAGGCCACGGTGATGATCTCGTCGCCCTTCCTGATCTGGCGGTCACCCAGTTCGGGGGCAGTCAGCGTCATGAAGGCGATCAGGTTGGCGGAGGAGCCGCTGTTGACCAGATGGGCGAACTTAACGCCGATCCACTTGGCAAATTCCTTTTCGAACTGGTCGGCAAAGCGGCCCGTCGTCAGCCAGAAGTCCAGCGTGGCGTCGGTCAGGGCGCACATTTCCTTCTCGTCAAAGACGCGGGCGGCGTAGGTGATGCGGTCACCCTCCTGATAGGGGGTCTTTTTCTCCTTGAAGTCGTGATAATACTCGGCGACCATCGCCTTGATCTGCTCGCGGGCTTCTGCCTCATTGTTCCACATAATTATTGCTCCTCCAAAAAAATATTGATTTCCTTTTCCATCTCCGCCGGGACGTCGCCGTTGGCAAGCCAGATCTTGCTGAAGGCGACGGTCTTTTCCATGCACTCGGCCATGTGCCAGCGCGGCGTCCAGCCGAAGGTCGTTTTCAGCTTGCTGCAGTCCAGCTTCAGGAAGTTGGCCTCGTGCGGGGCGTTGGCCTCGGCCTGGTTCTCCCAGGCGGCGTCGCCGCCCCAGGCCCGGCAGAACAGATCCACCAGCGTGCCGGTGGTGACGCAGTCGCAGTCGTCGGGGCCTACATTATAATAGCCCGCAAAGCGGCTGTCCTCGTACTGACGCTGGGCGATCAGCAGGTAGGCCGCCAGCGGCTCCAGCACATGCTGGTACGGGCGGGTCGAGTAGGGGTTGCGCACGCCGATCTTACGGCCCGCGGCCATGGCGCGGACGCAGTCGGGGATGATGCGGTCATTGGCGAAGTCGCCGCCGCCGATGACATTGCCCGCGCGGGCCGTCGAGACGGCCACGGCCTTATCGGCAAAAAAGCTGTTGATGTAGGAGTGCGTCGCCAGCTCCGAGCAGCTCTTGCTGTTGGAGTAGGGATCGAAGCCGTCCAGCGGCTCGTTCTCGCGGTAGCCCCAGGCCCACTCGTTGTTGTGGTAGACCTTGTCGGTGGTGACGTTCAATACCGAGCGGGGCGCCCTGCCCTGCTGCCGGGCCAGCCGCACACATTCCAGCAGGTTGACCGTACCCATAACGTTCGTCTCATAGGTGTAGCGCGGGTCCTTATAGCTGTCGCGCACGATGGGCTGCGCGGCCAGGTGCAGCACAATGTCGGGCTGCGCCGCGTCAAAAGCGGCCTTCAGCGCGCCAAAGTCGCGGATGTCGCCGATGACGCTGTGCATCTTATCCTCGATGCCGGCGATGGAGAAAAGGTTCGGCTGCGTCGGCGGCTGCAGGCTGTAGCCCGTGACCTCGGCCCCGGCCATCAGCAGCATCTTGCAGAGCCAGCTACCCTTGAAGCCGGTGTGGCCGGTGACAAACACCCGCTTGCCGCGGTAAAATTCGGGATCGTAATGTACCATTATCAATCCTCCCACTTCTTCCAGGGCGCGTTGCCGGTGGCAAGCATCTTCTCCAGGACCTGCTTCTCGCGGGCGGTATCCATGCACTGCCAGAAGCCCTTGTGGATATAGCTCATCAGCTGGCCCTCCTCGGCCAGCTTCTGCAGCGGCTTCTGCTCAAAGACGCAGGTGTCGCCGTCCAGATAGTCGAAGATCTGCGGCTCCAGCACCATATAGCCCGCGTTGATGAGCGCGCCGTCGCTGGCCTTCTTTTCACGGAAAGAACAGACGGAATTATCCTCGGCAATATCCAGAACGCCCTTCTGCTGCTCCTGCTGGACGGCGGTCAGCGTGGCGACCTTGCCGTTTTCACGGTGGAACGTCACCAGCTTGGCAATGTCCACATCACAGACGCCGTCGCCGTAGGTCATCATGAAGGTCTCATTGCCGATATAGGGACGGATGCGTTTGATGCGCCCGCCGGTCATCGTGTTGAGGCCGGTGTCCACAACAGTGACCTTCCACGGCTCGGTGTGGTGGTTGTGGACGATCATCTCGTTCTGGCCGCGGGTGAAATCAAACGTAATATCGCTGGTATGCAGGAAGTAATCCGCGAACCACTCCTTGATCATGTGCTGCTTGTAGCCCGCGCAGATGACAAAGTCGTGGAAACCGTAGTAGGAATATTCCTTCATGATATGCCACAGAATGGGCATGTTGCCGATCTCGATCATCGGCTTGGGTTTATAGATGCTTTCTTCGCTGATGCGCGTGCCAAGGCCGCCAGCCAGGATTACTACTTTCATAGTGCGCTCCTTTATTGTTTTTTGAGCCGGTCAGTCCGTCGGTGACCGGTTTTGTCCCGTGCGTTCTGCCTCGTTTGGGCAATTTTACACACTTATTCATAATGAACAGTATAACACACACGCTCTGTAATTGCAACAATTTACGCCCGTCCGCGCCGTGCCAAAATCATCGGTTCAGAGCCAATATTTTTGTCCGGAGCCCACAAAAGGCCGCCATTCGCACATTTCTTGCGCTTTTTGCGTACCAAATTTTACATGTTACATTTCCGTAAAAAATCCCCCGCCGCTGGGGTGCGGCGGGGGGATTTTCATAGTGGAGCTGTGGGGGCGGCGTCCTCGGCGATCCGTGCCGTCCGCCTTACTGCTGCTCTTTAAAATAATACACTGCGCCGACCAGCCCGGCGTCGTTTTGCAGGGCGGCAGATTTCAGCTCCAGCCCCTCCGCGAAAGCGGGCATGACCGACTTGCGCACCTGCGCGGCCAGCGGGTCGATCAGCAGTTTCTGCTGCGCGCTGACGCCGCCGCCGATCAGGATCAGCTGCGGGTTGAAGATGTGTACAAGGCCCGCAAGGCCCTGGGCGATCTCGTTGATCCAGCCGTTGAGCACAGCCAGCGTGCGAGCGTCGCCTGCGGCGGCAGCTTCAAAAATCGCACGCCCGTCGGGCGCGTCCAGCCCGGCCTTCTGGGCGCTGCGGACCAGCGCCGTTGTGGCGGCGTAGCGCTCATAGCAGCCGATGGCCCCGCAGGTGCAGGCCACGCCGTCCAGCGCGTGCAGACGGAAATGCCCCAGCTCGCCGCCAAGGCCGCGTGCGCCCTCCAGCAGACGTCCGCCGGTCAGGATGCCGCCGCCGACGCCGGTGCCCAGCGTCACACCGATAACATCGGTATAGCCCTTAGCCGCACCGGCCCAGACCTCGCCCAGCAGCATACAGTTGGCGTCGTTGGCGACGGTGACGGGCAGGCCGAAGGCACGCTCCAGCGTACCTTTAATGTCCACGCCGATCCACCCCGGGAAATTGCCGCAGGTCCCCGCGACCACGCCGCGGCGGCTGTCGATCTGGCCCGTGGCGGACACAGCGATGCCCTCGAGCCTCGGCGCGTCCGCGGTCAGAAATTCGTGGATGGCCGCCTGCACGGTATCCAGGATCGGCGTTTTGTAGCCGTCAAAGCTGACGCTGCGCTCGGCGCGGCGCAGCACCCTGCCGTTCTCATCGACGAGCCCCAGCTTGACCGCCGTGCCGCCGATGTCAACGCCCAGATAGGTTTTACTCATAGCGCACCTGCTTATTTGTGGTTGTTGATGGCCGCAGTGTAGCGGGCCGTGATCTCCGCCGGGCGGGTGATGGCACCGCCGACGACGAGGGCAAACGCACCGGCGTAGAGCGCCTGCACGGCCTGCTCCGGCGTGTGGATATGGCCCTCGGCGATGACCTTGGCCGGGCACTCCCGCGCGAGCTGGGCGATAAAGCCGAAGTCCACATCGTTGATGCCCTTCGTCTCGGGCGTGTAGCCGCGCATCGTTGTGCCGACGAAGTCTGCGCCTGCCTTGGCGCAGGCCAGCGCGTTCTCAATGTTGTCGCAGTCGGCCATAACGAGCTGGTCGGGGTACTTCTCCTTGATGGCGCGGATGAACTCGGCGCTTGTCTGCCCGTTGGGGCGCAGGGCGCCGGTGCCCTGCACGGCCAGAATGTCCACGCCGCAGGCGACGAGCTCGTCAACCTCCTGCATCGTGACGGTGATGTACATCGGCGTGCCGGGGTAGTCCTTTTTGATGATGCCGATGACCGGCAGGTCCACGACCTGCTTGATCTGGGTGATGTCGCGCACCGTATTGGCGCGGATGCCGACAGCGCCGGACTGTGCCGCCGCCTTGGCCATCAGCGGCATGACGCCGCCCTCTTTTGTATACAGCGGCTCATGCTCCAGCGCCTGGCAGGAGACGATAAGGCCGCCCTTGATTTGGTTGAAGATTTGTTCGTGGGTCATGGGAAAGACTCCTTTCTATACGCAAAAAGGCTTCCCCCTCGGGGGAAGCTGTCACCGAAGGTGACTGATGAGGGCGGAGCTTACGGCGGCAACCCGTTTACGGGCAACCATCAATAGCTTACCCCTCATCCGGCCCTGCGGGGCCACCTTCCCCCAAGGGGGAAGGCTTGGGGAATGCAAATTATTTCATCAAAATCTTGACCACGGCTTTTCTTACGTGGTCGCAGCCGGGGGTCTTACAGCTGGGCTTGTGCAGCTCACCGGGGAAGAACACGGCAAAGCGTCCCCCACCCAGCGTCATGCCGCAGTGCTCGGGGCCGGTCCGCAGACCGAAGTCGTTTTCCTCGTCAAACTCGCCCTGCTCCGTGCCCTCGGATGCCCAGCCCAGATGCTCGCTGCCGGTCAGGTCGATCTGCAGGTCGGCATAGCGGCGGTGGTACTCGAACGCAGCGCCGTCGGCATCGCGCAGGTCGGCGTCCATCACGTTGACAAAGACGTTCTCTCCGTCAATGATGGTCTTGCCGTTTTCCAGCGCGTCCAGCGTGTGGCTGTTCAGCCAGTCGATGGCCTTGTCCAGGTTCGGGTGCAGACCCTTGTAGCAGGCAATGTAATCAAACGAATCTACGATCATTTCACACCTCTTACAGGGCCGCGACGGCGTCCTCGATCATCTTCTGCGCCTCGACCACGATGGGCTCATCCTCGGGGATCAGGCCCGGCAGCGGGGCGCGCACGCCGCCCAGCTCCAGACCGTACATGCGGCGCAGGATCTCCTTCATGACCGCGTACAGGTTGCCGTGGGCCTCGCACATCTTGTAGATGATGCGGTCCGCCTTGTACTGGATCTCGCGGGCAGCGGGGATGTCGCCCTTCTCGATCAGCTCGTTCATCTTGAGGAACAGCTCGGGCATGACGGCGTAGGTGCCGCCGATGCCGCCGTCCGCGCCCATGACACGGCCGGAGACGAACTGCTCATCGGGGCCGTTGAACACGGCGAAGCCGTCCGCACCGCGCGCCTGAATACCGGCATCCTTGAACATCTGGATGTCCTGGGTGGGCATCGAGGAGTTCTTGACCGCGATGACGTTGGGGTTCTTGAGCATCTCGTTCAGCAGGGGCATCGTCAAAGCGGTACCGGCCAGCTGCGGGATGTTGTAGATGATGAACTCGGTGTTGGGCGCGGCGGCGCTCATGGCGTTCCAGTAGTCCGCGATGGCGTAGTTGGGCAGGTGGAAGTAGATCGGCGGGATGGACGCGATGGCGTCAACGCCGCACTTTTCAGCATGGGCGGCCAGCTCGACGGAATCCGCCGTGTTGTTGCAGGCGACATGGGCAATAACGGTGATCTTGCCCTTGGCCTCGCTCATGACGGCCTCCAGCACGGCCTTGCGCTCATCCGGGTGCTGGTAGATGCACTCGCCGGAGGAGCCGCCGACGTAAACGCCCTTGACGCCCTTGGCGATCAGGTGGCGGGTCAGTGCCTTGACGCCCTCGGTGGAGATAGAGCCGTCCGGTGCGTAGCAGGCGTAGAAGGCAGGAATAATGCCGCGATATTTGTTGATGTCTTTCATATACAAACACTCCCTGGTCGTAAAACTGTATGTAAAGGCTTCCCCCGAGGGGGGGGAGCTGTCACCGAAGGTGACTGATGAGGGCGGAGCCTGCTGACACGGCCCGTTTGCGGGCAATCCCCGGCAGGCTGCCCCTCATCCGTCTGTGGTCGGGGCCACAGACACCTTCCCCCAAGGGGGAAGGCTTTCAGTGGTACTCTCTTGCGGTTACCGCATCGCGCTTCGGGGCTTGGGCGCCCCTCGCGTTCTGCGACCGCTGCGCCTAAAAATCCTCCCTGTTTCCGCCGCAGGCGGCGGTCGGATTTTTAGCCCTTGACAGCGCCCATCGTGATGCCCTTCGTGAAGTACTTCTGGAAGGCCAGGAACACGATGATGATGGGCACGGCTGCCAGCGCGGCACCGGCCATGATCAGGCCGTAGTCGGTGGAGTTCTCGGCCTGCAGCTTGGCGATACCAAGAGAGATCGTCAGCTTGCTGGTGCTGGACAGCATGATCAACTGCATGAAGTAATCGTTCCACGAGTTGATGAAGGTGAAGATGGCCAGTGCGCCGATGCCCGGCTTGATCATGGGCAGCGCAATGCGGACAAAGGTCTTGGCCTCGCTCGCGCCGTCGATGCGGGCGGCCTCCAGCATCTCGCCGGGGATGCCCTCACTGAACTGCTTCATCAGGAATACGCCGAACGGCCAGCCGACGATGGGGAAGATGACCGCCCAGATCGTGTTGTAGAGCTGCAGGCTGCTCATCTCGCGCAGCAGGGGGATCAGGATGACCTGCTTCGGCAGCGCCATGGCGCAGACGATCAGGGTAAAGAGGATGCTGCGGCCCACAAAGCGCTTTTTGGCCAGTGCATAGCCTGCCATGGCAGAGGTGATGCAGGTCAGGATCATCGAGGCAACGGCCATAAAGACCGTGTTGATGAGCCAGCGCACAGCGGCGGGCACCTGGGGACCGGCCCACCAGATGATGTCCTTGCCGTCCGCGCTGAAGTGGCTGCTGAACGGCACCGCGAACTCCCACAGCGGGGACTTCTGGCGGCTGAACAGCTTGTCATAGTTCGTCATGACCCACTCGCTCGGCCACCATTCAGGGGTGGTGGAGTTGATGGAGATCTGCGTCTTAAAGGAGCCCGTCAGGATCCAGTACAGCGGGAACGCGAACGCGATGGCCAGCAGGATGATGACGATGGTGCTGAACACCATGTAGGGGGAAATCTTCTTTTTTTTCTTTTTGGTATCCATAGTCATTTCCCTCCTTCTTAATCAGACCGCGTGACCTTGAACTGCACAGCGGACAGAACGGCGATCATGATGGCGAGGATAACGCCCATCGCGTTGCCGTAGCCGTAGCGGTACAGCTTGAAGGCTGTGTAGTAGATGTAGTACATGATGGTATCGGTGGAGTGGTTCGGGCCGCCGGACGTCAGCAGCTGGATCAGCGCGAAGCACTGGAAGGAGTTGATCGTCGTGATGACCAGGATGTACAGCGTGGTGGGCATGATCTGCGGCCACTTGATCTTCCAGAAGGCCTGCAGCTTCGTGGCACCGTCCACCTCGGCGGCCTCGACCAGGGACTGGTCCACGTTGCCGAGCGCGGAGACATACAGCACGATGGGCTGGCCGACAGAGGTCGTGAGCAGGATCAGGATGATGCAGGCCAGCGCGTAGCGGGTATCGCCCAGCCAGTTGATGTTCTGGTCAAGGAGGCCCATCGACTTGCCCAGATAGTTGAAGATGCCGTAGTAGTTGTTGAACATCCACTTCCACACGACGGTAACAGCGACAGAGCCGGTGACGACGGGCAGATAGAAGATGACGCGGAACAGCGAGGTCGCCCACGGCGGCATGTTGACGATGGCGGACGCCACCCACAGCGAGAAGATGCAGGTGATGGGCACCGACACGACAACGATAATCAGCGTGTTGCGCAGTGCGCCCAGAAAGACGCTGTCGTGGAACAGCTCCACATAGTTCTGCAGGCCGATGAACACATCGGCGCGGTTCATACTGGAGTCAAAGAAGCTGGTGAAGATGCACATCACCATGGGATAGATGACAAAGCCGATAAAGAAGATGAGGCTGGGCAGCAGGAACAGGTAACCGGCGATGGTCTCCTGCCGGACAAGCGCGCGGCTCATCTTCGGCTCGCTCTGCTTTTTGGCAACTGCGGTATGTGCCAAGAGGATCGCTCCTTTCTGTTTTAAAGTCACGGATTCATTCGATAAAAGTGGCGTCCCACCGCTGCGTTTCAGGTCAGAGGTCGGACGCCGTGGGGTTTAGTTACAAACCGGAGGTTTTTTCAGGAGGTTCAGGATGCGCTGGCCGCTGCGTTGGCGGTGTTGCAGAACTCGGTAACGGCGGTGGTCACGTCAGTGCCCTGGCCAACCTGCTGCAGCATGTTCCACCAAGCGGTACGAGCCTCGGCCCAGCCGGGAGTGACCTGATAGTAGTCGCCCAGGTAAGGCATGAGCTTCTGGTACTCGTTCATGACCTCGTCGTCCTTGTACAGGTCGGACAGAGAGTTCTTGACGGAGAAGTAAGTAGAGGTCTTGACGGCCTTTGCGGTCTCGTCAGAGTTGGCCATGAAGTTGATGAAGGTCTTGGAGGCAGCGATCTTGTTCTCGTCGCCGTTGTCAAACACGCCGAAGCCCCAGATGCCGCCGCACAGTGCGGGGTCGCCGGACTCAGTCGGGAACGCCATGAACAGGATGTCGTCGCCGCTGTTGGTCGTGCCGGCTGCGCTGTTGTCAGCGTTGGTCTGCTGGGCAATGTTCCAGCAGAAGGCCATCTGCAGGGTGCCGTTGCGGAAGAGGGTGATCTCCTCGCCGCCGTTGATGGAGGCGTCAAAGTTGATGCCGTCCTGGTTGTACAGGGTCTCGATCGCCTTGACGTTCTCGGCAGAATCAGCGGTGTACTTGGTGTGGGCTGCATCGGTGAAGGTGCCGCCGTACATGTTGTTGATGATGGCGCGGGTGCCCTGGTCGCCGCCCTGGCCGCTGCAGTAGATCGCGCCGACGTCGGTCTTGCCGGAGTCGTAGACGGCCTGCACAGCCTTCAGGAAGTTGTCGGTGGTCCAGGTGTGGTTTTCGGCATCGACATACTGCATAGCACCGGCAGCCTCAAACACGGTCTTGTTGATGGCCATGCAGTGCGCGGTCATGCAGAGCGGGAACTCGTAGTAAGCGCCGGAGGAATCCTTGCAGGCGGCCTCAACGCTGGCGCTGATGTCGGCCTTCTGGTCGTCGGTCCACAGGTCGCTCAGATCGGCCATCAGGCCCTTGGCGCCCCAGTTGGCAACCAGACGCTCGGGTCCTTCCATGACGATGTCAGGTGCGCTGCCGCCCTCGATAGCGGTGTTGACCTGGTCGTCGCCGTTGGTGTAGTCGAGGTACTCGACGGTGACGTGGATGTCAGGATACTGGGCATTGAAGTCTGCCAGCAGCGCATCAACGGACTCGGAATCGCCCCACTTGCCGATGGGGTAGGTCCACAGCGTAATGTCAGCAGCCTGACCGGCATCGGCGGTGGACTCCGCTGGAGCGGCCTCGCTGGAGGCGGTAGAGGTGCTCTCAGCAGTTGCGGTAGAGGTCGCTGCGCTGGAAGTGGAGCCGCCGCAGGCGACGAGCATGCTGGCTGCCATGCTGGCGGCCAGGATTGCGGAAACTTGCTTCTTCATAGGTTTTTCTCCTTTTTTGCCTTTCGGCCTTTGTGGGGCATCTTCGTTCTGTGTCCCTCGTGATGTCTCTATTTTAGAAAACTTTTTTCATTTTGTCCAGAGGTGAAATAGCCAAGAAAAACTGTCGTTTTTGTACATGCTGCACAAATCCCATCCACATAGTTGCAAAATACATGCGTTTCTATCGGTTTTTCTTGCTTTTCATGGGAAAACCGCCTCTTTTTTGATTTATTACAAAATGAAAACAACTTTTACCTTTGAAAATTTTCCATCGCACGCGCGCTTTGGCGCTGCAAAGCAAAAAGGCGCTCACCCGTTACATTTACGGGTAAGCGCCTTTGCTTTGGTAGTAGGATACTCCTTTTGTCAAAAAATGCAAGATGTCAAAATGAAACATCCTTTTCACGCGATCTGTCTCAATTTTTGCACATTTGCACAAAAACAGGGTGCTTTTTCCGGGAAAAAGCCTCTTGCAAGCGCGGGTATTTCCCTATATAATGGAAGGAGCGAAATAACTTTTCATTTTTAAGAAAGGGAGCCTTTTTTATGAATTATGAAAATATGACCCGCCGCAGGGTGCTCTGCTTCGGCGATTCCAACACCTACGGCTATGACCCTGCCCGTGACGGGCGCTACGGCGATGATGAGCGCTACCCGATGGTGCTGCAGGACCTGCTGGGCGACGGCTGGAGCGTGGTCGAAGAGGGGCTGCCCGGGCGCACCGCCGTGTTTGACGACCCTATTACAGAAGGTATGAACGGGCTGCGGGTCATCACGCCGATCCTGATGAGCCACGCGCCGCTGGACACCGTGACGATCATGCTGGGCACGAACGACAGCAAGGAGCGGTTCGGCTGCAATTCCCATCTGATCTCTCTGGGCATCGTGCGGCTCGTCAAGAAGGCCCTGCACACCGAATGCTGGCGCGACAACGCCAGGCCGGACGTGCTCGTCATCGTTCCGCCGTCCATCACGCCGGAGTACGACCACCTGATTTTTAAAGATGCCATGGGCACCGGCTGCCATGAGCGCTGCGCCGGCATTGCCGCCCAGCTGGAGCCGATGCTGAAGGACATCGCCAATGTGCGGTTCCTGGACGCCAACACACTGCCCGGCGCGGGCTGCTCGCCCCTTGACGGCATGCACATGACCGTCCAGTCCCACAAAGTCCTGGCCAAAGCCTTGCAAAAGGAGCTGACCGGGGATACATTATAAGTAATAGCAGCGGCTACTCTTCTTGCCTCCCTCTGCGAGGGAGGTGGCCCCGCAGGGCCGGAGGGAGAGAACCTTGCGGTTATCTGAAGTCTTTCAGGCAATGGCACAGTTCTCTCCCCCACCGCCTGCGGGCGGAACCCCCTCGCAGAGGGGGCCAAGTTCCGCAACACACCACAGCAGAAAGGACCCTCCATCATGGCAGAGCAAAGTTTTTGGGATATGCTGCGCACCAAGCGCGACAGCCTGACGAAATCCGGCATCATCGTTGCGGATTACCTTATGCAGCACGCAGAGGACGCACAATACCTGTCGATCTCATCGCTGGCAAAAGCCTGCGGTGTGGCAGAGGCTACGATTTTCCGTTTCTGCCGCGCCCTGGGCTTTGACGGCTATAACGAGATGAAGATCGCGCTGGCAAAGGCCACGGCCACGGCGATGCCGGTCTCGCTCAAGCTGGAGCCGGGCGTCGACACCCAGACGCTCTGCACCCACGCCTACAACACCGCCATCGAGGCACTGAACGGCACCCGCAGCGCACTGGACCCTGAGTCGGTGGACCGCGCGGCCACGCTTTTGCAGCGGGCACGGCAGGTGTTCTTTTTCGGGCAGGGCGGCAGCTATATACTGGCCTGCGACATCTGGGCACGGTTCTCGATGCTCTCCACCAAGTTCCGCACGGCAGGCGACAGCCACATGCAGGCCATCGCCGCCAGCCTGATGGGCCCCGAGGACGTCGTGGTCTTTGTCTCCTACTCCGGCGCAACGCGGGATATGATGGACTCGCTGCATCTGGCTAGGGAGAACGGTGCCAAGGTCATCCTGCTCACCCACTACAGCGACGCCCCCGGCGCAGCGCTGGCCGATGTCGTGCTTCTGTGCGGTGCCAAAGAAAGTCCGCTCGACTCCGGCAGCATGCCGGTCAAGCTGGCCGTCCTCTTTGTGGCGAACGTCCTCGTCCTGCGCTACACGCTGGACAATCAGGAGCTTGCCAACCTTTCCCTCTCCCGCACAAGCCGCGCACTGGGGAGTAAGCTGCTGTAATATAAGCACAAAGCAGCCCGTGAGCACTGTCGCTCACGGGCTGCTTTTTATTGCTGCACCTGTAATGTCCGATGCAGCAGCATTTTTAAATTCTCCGGCAGGCCGCTCTGTATCCCGCACTCCGCGGTAAAGCACAGCCCGATCAGGCCGCCGACAACGGCGGAAAAAATCGCGGTGCAGCAGTATTCCAGACTTACCGCGGGGTCGATCTCCCCCGCAGCCTGCAGGCGTATGAGCAGCGTGCGCATGATGTCCCGCAGCTCGTCCGCACAGGCGGGCACGGACTCGCACTTTCCCGGCGTGTCCAGCGCCTGGGCAATCATCTTATAATCGCCCATCCGGTTGGCGGCAATGTCCTGCAAATAGGCTACCGCCCGCTCCTCCAGCCCGGCCAGCGTGCAGCAGTCAGCAAACAGGACGCGGATGCGTTCGTTTTCCCGGGCAAAGCAGTATTCGGCCAGGCCCTGCAGAATCTCCTCCTTTGAGGAAAAATAGCCGTACACCGTACCTTTTCCAATACCTGCCGTGTCGGCCAGCTGCTGGATAGTCATAGCGGCGGGGCTGACGCCCCGGGCGATCAGCTGCAGGGCAGCCTCGTAGACGGCAGCCTTGCGGGCTGCATGGTTATCCATTGTCATGGTCGGTCTCCTTTTTCTCCCCGTCGTTTTCCTCCGGCGCACGGGCCGCGCGGCTCAGATCCGGGCGGCGCGGCGCGGATGCAGCCTCGGCCGCGCGGCGGGCGGCGAACTCTGCCGCAAACTCGGCCGCATCGTCGGGCAGGTCGTCCAGACCGTCATCACCGACGTCAATATTGACCGGCGGCCTGCGGTAGAACAGGTCGTACAGCACAGGCACGACGAACAGCGTCATCAGCGTGGCGTAGCTCAGACCGCCGATGATGACAATGGCCATGCCGGTGCTCATCTCGCTGGCCATGTCGGTGCCGAACAGCATCGTGACCATCGCCAGCACCGTCGTCAGCGTCGTCATCAGGATTGGGCGCATACGGGTGCGGCCCGTCGCCACAAGGGCGTCGGTGCGCTCCAGTCCGCCGATGCGCAGTTGGTTGGCGTAGTCCACAAACACAATGCCGTTGTTGACGACGACGCCCATCAGGACCAGGAAGCCCATCAGCGAGATCAGCGACAGCTGCTCACCGGCAGCCATCAGGCCGAGCATACCGCCGGTGAAGGCCAGCGGGATCGTGAACAGAACAATGAACGGCGACAGCAGGCTCTGGAACTGCGCCACCATGACAAAATAGACAAAAGCCAACGCCAGTGCAAGCATTTTTGCCATCTGGCTCAGCATCTCGGTGACCTGGGTCGTCTCACCGGCCAGCTCGGCGGTCACGCCGTCGGGCAGGTCCAGTGCAGCCAGCTGCGGCTCCAGCTCACGGGAGAGCAGCGTCGTGTTGTAGCCGTTGGCGGTCTCACTCGTCACGGCCAGCTTGCGGGAGCCGTTCTCGCGGGCAATCGTCGTATAGCCCGCCGTCGTGGTGCGGGTCGCGAACTCACCGAGGGTGTGCGTCTCCTTTACGCTGCTGCCGTTTTCGTCGGTAGTCGTCGTCTCGAACTCCATATTGAAAATATCGTCCAGCGTCGGCGTGTCGGTCTTATCGACGATAACGACGCTGTAGCTGTCGCCGCCCGCCTTCAGCGTCGTGGCGGTGGTGTCCGTTGTCAGCTTGGCGGCGATCTGCTGGTAGACCTGCGCGACGGTCAGACCCATCCGCATAGCCTTGTCCTTGTCAATCGTGATGTTGATCTCGGCGTCGCCGGCGTCCTGGCCGTCGGTGACGTTTTGGATACCGTCGATGCCCTCCATCAGCGCCATGACCTGCTTGCCCGCGGCGGCCAGGTCATTGAGATCGCTGCCGTAGAGGTCCACCTCGATGCCGGAGCCGGACAGCGCACTCATGTCCATCATGCCATTGGAGTTCACTTCAATTTCGCAGTTTAGATCTGCTGTTTTGCCGTAGATTTCCTGCTCCACGACCTTGGCCTTGGGTGCCTTGTCGCCCAGCAGGACGTAATAGGTAAACGTGGTGTTATCGGTGGCGGCATTGCTGCCGGCCATGGCGACCATGTCGTTGGCACCGCCCGACATCGCGCCGACGGTGTCGACGCCGTCCACGGTCATGACCGCGTCCATGACGCTGTCCGCCGTGGCGAAGGCGTCCTCCTTAGCCGTATCGTCAGGCACATTGACCGTAATGGTCAGCTGGTTGCTGCTCATGTCGGGGATCATGACGATGCCCATGGTAGCGACGCGCCAGACCGACACCCCCAGCAGCGCAATGGCCAGCGCCAGCGGCACAGCCTTGCGGCGCAGGCAGAAGCGCAGCAGCTTTTCATAGCCGTTCAGCACCTTGTCGAACAGCGGGTGCTTGATGTCCTTCTGCTTTTTCAGCACGGTGGAGCCCGCGCAGGGCACAACGGTCAGCGCCACAACAAGGGACGCCAGCAGACTGAAGGTGATGGTCCAGGCCATGTCGCTGAGAAGCTCGCGCACCATGCCGGTGGTGAACACCAGCGGCAGAAAAACGCAGATCGTCGTCAGGGTAGAGGATACGATGGACCCGGCCACCTGACGCGCGCCCTGCACCGACGCGCGGGCGGCGGGCACGCCGCGGCCCCGCAGACGGTAGATGTTTTCAATGACGACAACCGAGTTGTCGACCAGCATGCCGACGCCCAGCGCCAGGCCGGACATCGACAGGATATTGAAGGTAATGCCGGTGAAATACATCAGCACAATGGCAAACAGCACGCTCAACGGCATACTGATGGCCACGACGATGGTCGGGCGCAGATCCTTCAAGAACAGCGCCAGCACGATGATGGCCAGCACTGCGCCCTCAATCAGGTTGGACAGCACGCTGTTGACGATGAGCTTGATATAGTCGCCCTGGTCCATGATGGGCGTCAGGTGCAGGCCCTCGTTTTCGGCCATCATCGTTTCCATCGCCGCGCTGCTGGCGTTGGAGACCGTCGAGGTGGACGACGTCGAGCTCTTGTACAGCGACAGCAGCACGGCGCGGTTCTTGTCCACCTTGGCGTAGGCGTCGTCGGCGTTGTCGGTCATTTCGACCTCGGCCACATCGGACAGGCGCACGTCGCCGATGCCGTCGATATTGCAGAGCACCATGTTTTTCAGCTCGTCCGCGTCGGCAAAGGCATCACCGACCTTGACGATGTAGCGGTTGTCGTCGCCGTCGCCGCCCTCGATATAGCCCGCGGGCATCGAGAAGTTCTGCGCATAAATGAGCTGCTGCAGCGTCGTCATGTTCAGCAGCTGGTTCAGATTCGCGCTTTTCAGCGCCTCCTCGCGGGCGGACTCGTATTCCTCCTGCGCGGCCTCGAGCTGGGTCTTGCCGGCCTCGAGCTGGGTCTTGCCGCTGGAGACTTGGAACTCGCCCAGCTGCAGCTGGGCCTCGGTGCCGCTCAGCAGCAGCTGGACGGCCATATCGGCCATGGCGGGGTCTACCGCCTCGTCGCCAAGGCTTGCCAGCATTTTTTGCAGCTTGTCGCGCTGTTCATTCAGCTGGGTCAGCATTTTCTGTGCTTTGGTCAGCTGGTCGCGCAGGGCGGCGGCGGTGTCGTTCAGCGTCTGCTGCAGCGGCTGCATACCGTCGTTCAGCGCAGTCTCGGCCTCCTGCCGCGCAGTCAGCAGCGTCGTGGCGTTCTGCAGGGCGACCTTCGCCGTGGAGAGCGTTGACAGATTGCCGCTCAGCTCGCTGACGCGGGCGCGGCGGGCGGCGTTGCCGTCGATGACGGCCTGGTCCTGCGCCTGCTCGGCGCGCTTGGCGTCGATCTGCGCCTGTAAATCGGCCCGTTCGGCCTCGTCCTCGGTGTTGTTGAGGGTGTCCTGCAGAGACGCGATCTCCACCTCCAGCGCCTGAATGCGGGCGCTCATGGCCGCATACTGGGCATCTAAGTAGGCCGCAGTCTGCTCCACCGTCATATTCTGCTCCAACAGCCCCTCGTCTGCGGCGCGCTGGCGGATGGCCGCATCCGCGCGGTCGATCGAGTTGACCATCGCGCCCATCTTGTTCAGGTCGCTCTTGGCTTCGGCCAGATTGGCCGGGAGCGCGTCGGCGTTATACTGCGGGTCGTAGGCGGCCAGCACCGTCTTGCAGCTGGCAAACAGTGCATCGTCGATGGGCAGCGTGACCTCGGGCAGGGTCGTGCTTGTATTTTTGGCGTTCTCCAGCTTGCGGTTTGCCTCGTCCAGGTCTGTCTGCAGGCTGGCGATCTTCTTTTCCAGCTCGGGGATCTGCTTGTCCAGCTCTGTAATGGCGTCCCGCAGCTGGGTCGTCACGTCGGCCTTCTGGCTGTTCAGCTGGGCCTTGCCCGCGTCCAGCTGGGCCTGGGCGGCGTCCAGTTCCTTCATGCCATCGTTGATTTTTTTCTTGTTGGCATCCAGCTCTTTTTTGGCATCGGCCAGGCGGTCACTGACCTTGACCAGCAGCTTGTCGTTGACAGCGTCGATCTTTTCCTGGTCGAGCGTGATCTGCACCGACTTTTCCACCAGGCCCGTCGTGGACACGCTGGCCACGCCGTCCACGCGCTCGAGCTGGGGCAGCACGTTTTCGCTGACATAGTCGGACAGCTCGTAAATATCCATGCCGTCGTAGTCCACGGCAATGTACTGCGTCGCCATCATGTCTGGGCTGATCTCCATCAGCGTCGGCGTGGACGCCATGTCGGGCAGCGCGTCGCCGAGCTGGTTCACGGCGGTGCTGGCCTTGACCATGGCGCTGTCCATATCGGTGTCGTCCTGGTATTCCAGAAAAAGCAGGCTGTAGTTTTCATTGCTCTGGCTCGTCACGTTCTTGACGCCGTTCAGCGTCGAAAGTGCATTTTCCAGCGGCTTGGTCACGTCGGCCTCGACCTGCTCGGGGCTGGCGCCGGGGTAGGTCGTGATGACCATCAGGTAGGGCAGGTTCATGGCGGGCAGCAGGTCCGTCTGGATGCCGGTCAGGCTGACAAAGCCCAGCACCAGCACCAGAATGACCGCCACCAGAATGGTAAATGGCTTTTTAACGCTGTATTTCGGCATGGAAGTGTTCCCTTTCTTTTCCGACCGACCGGTCGGTCGGATTTATTATAGCACCCTGACCGCCGGTTGTAAAGGGCTGCGCGTCCAGCGCGCCACGGAGCTGCTAAGGGCATCGGCATCCGCCCGATGGCCTACGGCCTGGCGCTGACCCTGAAATTTGCATCCTAAAAAAGAGCCGACAAAAGCTCGTTGAAACTTATCGTTTCAACGAGCTTTTGTTGAGTTTTGTAGTGTTGTGTGCCAAGGCTCAGAACGGATTTTGTCCCATGCGTACAAAGGAATGCTGCATGGTACTGACCTGTTCCAAACCCTTTTGGGGGAAGGTTAGTTTTTCTTCTGCTCCCCTTCCGGGAAGATGATTTTATAAATCGGGAAACAAATCACCATCTGCACGCCGCCGTTGATGACGGTGATGCGCACGAACGCCGCCAGAAACAGCGTGATGGCAAGCGCCGCAAAATAGCCCATACCTCCATAGCTCCCCTCATGCTTGCACAGGCGCAGTCAGCTCCGCACTGTATTCGCCGTCGGAAGCAGCAATCGTCATGGCGTCGCCGTCCCCCATGCGGACGATGGCAAGAGCCTCGCCGTAGTAGGTATCGGTTTCGCTGTCCAGATAGCTGTGCTTGTTGAAGGGGCAGGCGCTGCCCAGCCCCACCAACGTGCCGCCGCGCACCTGTACCTGAATATTGCCGCGCGCCAGCGGCTTGGTGATGCCGTTTTCATCGGTGTAGCGCAGACGGATATAGCACAGGTGCCCCGGTTTTACAGTAGGTTCTTCCGCGTCCAGCGTCAGTCGGGTCGTGCCGCCGGCACTTTGCAGCTTGCAGCGACCAATTTCGTGATCGGCAGCGTCATAGCTGACGGCTTCCAGCGTGCCGCTCTCGTAGGGAATGCTGAACCTCGCCAAGCAATCATTTTTCAGCGTTTTACTGCCCACCGTGTGACCATTCAGCACCAGCTCCACGCGGGCGGCGCGGGCGTAGACCTCCACGTTGGCCTTGCGCTCCTCGCAGCCGGTCCAGCTCCAGCTGGGCATGGCATTCGTCATCTTCCACGCACTGGGGCTGTGGCGGTCTCCGGTATGGTTGACCGGACAGACGGCGATATAGGGGCCGTTGTCGGCCTCCAGCGCCACGCGGGTATAGAGGGCTTCGCCCAGCGGCTTGCCGGTCAGGTCGATGCGCCCCGAACCCGCCGACACCCAGCCCGGACCGCCGTCGAACGTTTCGGCGTAGTCGGCGTACTCCCACGAGCCGACCATGACTTCGCCAAGGTAGTCCATGCCCGCCCAGACAAAGTCGCCCACTAAGCGGGGTTCCTGTTTGGCCAGCTCGCGGAATTTATAAGCATCGTTGCAGAAGGTCTCGCTGCCCAAAATCAACCGCTGCGGGTACTTTTTTAAGTCGTGCTTATAGCGGTAGATGCCGTAGTTGTAGCCCGCAATGTCCATGTTGGCAAAGGCGTCACGGGTCTTGACGTCGCAGCTGTGCAGGGTCGCGCCGCGCTTCATGAACTCATCGCCCAGCAGCCCCGCCAGATTGTTGAAGAACTGACTGCCGACTGCCTTTTTCTTGGCGGCCTTCTCGCCGCGCTGTTTGGCTTTTTCGGCACGCTCGGCTTCTTTTTTTGCCTTTTCGTCGCTGTACACGCCGAAGCCGATGGAGCTTAAAAAGTTGAAAAAGATGTTCACGCCGCAGGTCACCGGGCGGGAATCGTCCAGCCCGTGCAGGAAGTCGGTCATCTCTTTGGTCAGGGTGATGCCGCGCTTCTGGGCAGTCTCGCTGACCTCGTTGCCGGTGGAGTAGAGCACCACGCAGGGGTGGTTGTAATCCTTTTCCACCATATCGGTCAAGTCCTGCTGCCACCATTCGGCAAAATAATCCACGTAGTCATGTTCTGTTTTGTGGATGTACCAATGGTCGATGTACTCGTCCATGACAAGCATGCCCTGCCGGTCACACTCGGCCAGCAGCGCCTTGGAGCAGGGGTTGTGCGCTGAGCGGATGGCGTTGTAGCCATTCTCTTTCAGCAGGCGTACCTTGCGTGCCACGGCGTCGGGGTCACAAACTGCGCCCAACAAACCATTATCGTGGTGGATGCACGCGCCCTGGATGATGTACCGCTTGCTGTTGAGCAGGAAACCGTCCGTACCCCACTCGACCTTGCGAACACCGAACGTCTCGGTCACCTCATCATCGGCAAAGCTGACGCGGCAGGTGTACAGGTTGGGCGTTTCAGGTGTCCAAAGGCGGGCGTTGTCAAGGGTCAGGGTAAATACGGCCTCGCCGTCGCTCTCCTGCTGCACGGCGGGTAGGTCGTCCACCATCAGGCGCACCGTGCCGGGGGCGGTGGTCTTTACGCGAACCTCCACGACGGCGGGGTCAAGCGACAGGGTGCGGATTTTAACGCCGTTCAGCGTGATATGCGCGCCCCTTGCCGTCCAAAGCTGCACCGGGCGGTAGATGCCCGCGCCGGAATACCACCGGCTGTTGGGCTGGTCGGCGTTGCGGGCAATGACCCGCAGCTCGTTCTCACCTGCGTGCAGATACGGCGCACAATCAACATAAAAGTTGGTGTAGCCGTAGGGGCGGAACGCTGCCTTTTGACCGTTGAGCCAGACCTCGGCATTATGGTAGACGCCCTCAAACTCCAGAATGTGGGTGTCTGCCAGCTCGTTTTCCGGCACGGTCAGGGTGCGCCGGTATTCGTAGTCATATCCCTCGTACCAGCCGGTGTTGGTGCCGCCCGCGCTCAGGGCGGTGCGGGGTTCAGCCAGCATGGCATCATGGGGCAGGGTCACCGTTTTGCCGGGTGTGGTATCGCCCAAATGGCGGCAGGTCCAGCCGGTGAGAAGTGGGGTAGCTTTCATAGTGGTATACCTTTCCTGAGATTCCAAAAGGCCTCGGACGCTGCACAGCCTCCGAGACCTTTATCACTTTACATGGCTTTATCTTTGCGCATGAAAGAACTGATGAGCAGTGCCAGCATACTGATGGCGACCACCACGCAGATACGCATGATCGCGCCGATCTTGCTGATGTCGCCGAACATTGCCAAGCCGAAGAAGTAGCCGACAAAGGTATAAACGGAATCCGTAATAAAGGCGCAGAGGGAGACCGCGCCGAGCGCCGGGGCTGCGATTACCAGCAGGTCATTGTCCGTTACCAGCCCGGCCGCACCGGCCGCCACGGCCGCCACAAGCCCAATGTATACCCAGACATTGCTGCTGCCGGTGTCGGCAGCATACAAGGCATACAGGATAATACCGACCAGCGCCAGAACGATCCCGGCAAAATTCAACCAGAAGCCTACGGCTCTGTTTTGAAACAGGTTCTTCATTTTCGTGTCCTCCTATCTCAGGCTTTTTCTTCGCTGCGGCGCTTGGCGCGGAACATCATGAACAAACCGCCCACCATCAGCAGTACAAACACGACATCAATGGCATACAGTGCGATTTTCCACCACGGCATGATTGACTCGACCGTAGCATTCATGCTCAGACCGTTGATCAAATTCGTGTGAGAGAGCATATAGTGGTAGCGCTTGACGGCATCACGCAGGTTCAACAGCATATTGCCGTCGTCATTGCCGCGAATTTCCTCCACAATGGCGGATGCCGCAGAGCCGGTGGGGTCGATGCAGTAGGTCGTGGTACCGGCGCTCAGAGAGGTGGCGAAATGGCTCTTGTACGCACCGCCTGCCACGCCGTCGGTCTCCTGCTGGCCGTTGAAGCCCCATTCCTTGCGCAGCACCTGCGTGCAGAGTGCCTTGCTGGAGGAAGCCCAAACGAGGCCGAGTCGGTTAAAGGACTGCATCAAGGCCATCGTGTTTTCGTTGGAAAGCGCACCCTCAAAGGCGCGCAGGGTCTGCTCACGGAAAGCCTGCTCGTTGAAGAACACGGCAAGACCTTCGCGGTGCAATTCCTGATCGTTGCCGGCTACGTGCTTGATGCCGGGGGTGACGCCACGGCTTTGCACAGCGGTCAGTTCGGTGGTGGTGTACAGGTTGGTCAGGACGGCATCCTCTGAGAAATATTCGCCGTTGCGGCCACCGAACGGTGTGCGATGCAGATTGCCGCCGCCTGCCCAGAAGAGGGGTAACTTGCAGTACAGCGCTTCCTCCGCCATCAGTTCGCCACGGCGGGTCAGGCGGTCGCTGTTCCACATGCAGGCCGCTACAACAGAGCAGGGATACAGGCAGACATCGCGGGTATCGCCGTATTCTTCGGGGAAGGTGTTTGCGCCGACACTGGCCGTTCCGTCACCCTCACTGAAAGCGGGCTTTGCCACGGAGGAAACCTCCGGCGTACCGAACATATCGGAGATTTGGCTTGCCAGTTCCTCCACCGTCATCTGGTCAAGGTATTTATCCCAAGTTTCTGTATCGTCAAAGGAGACGTCTTTCATCGAGACAAAGGTCAGACCATTGTTCTGCCCCTGCGTAATATCACTGACAGAGAGGGAGTCCTCCGGCTTGGTGTAGAGCTCGCCCTGCAAAATCTGCATCATTTCCTCGGTGCAGGTGATGGCGGGGGCTTCAGTCGGGAATGTGCCGTTCCAGTCCTGACGGGTCAGGTAGGTAACAGAACCCTCCTGCCAGTAGTTTGCGTCACAGTCATCAAACTGGTTGGTGACTTCCTCGCCGGTGACAGAGCAGCGGTAGCTCTCGGTATCCAGCGTATCATAGCTCCAACGGTAGGTCTTGGCGGCGTTGCCCTCCACGGCATTGCCATCCTGATCGACCATGCCGGATGCGCCCTTGGCCGCCAGAATGTTGTTCAGGGCGTCATGGGCATTATCGCCCAGCGCCAGATAGTAGTCGCCTGCGCTCAGGATATAACCCTTGGCGTTGGTGTAGTCATAGCTGGCCATCATGTAGCGATCCATCGTGACCGTGACCTGCTCCGACTGGCCGGGCTTCAGCTCGTCGGTCTTGCCGTAGCCAATGACCTGCACGGCGGATTTTTCCACGGCGTTCTGCTTTTCGTAGTCGCCGTAGGGGGTCTGCACATACAACTGCACGACCGATTTGCCGCTGACGCTGCCGGTGTTTTTCACCGTGACAGTTGCGGTGAACATATCCTGATCGGCGTCATAGCTCACGCTGTTCAGCGTCTGCTCAAAGGTTGTATAGGACAGACCGTAGCCAAAGGGGTAGGTGACCTCAGCGGCATAATTCCAGCCGCCGTCAAAGGACGAACCTGTCGTGCCGGAAGCGCCGGAAGCAGGGTTCAGGATGGAATCCTCGTAACGGGTCTCGTAATATTTGTAGCCGACGTAGATGCCCTCCTCCTGCGCCGCCGTATAGGAAACATTCAGCGGGGAATCCGTGACAATACCGGAGTTCAGCACCTCGTCCACGTTGCTCCACTCGGCAACGTTCTGGCTCTGGGTGTATGCAGCCGGGGAGGACAGCGAGTTAGCTGCGTAGGTGTCGGTCAGGTGGCCGGAGGGATTTGCCTTGCCGGTCAGCAGGTTGGCAACACCCTCAAAGCCGCGCTGGCCGGGGTCGCCAATCCATAGGCAGGCGTCCACATTGTACTCGTCCATCCAGCCCAGTTCCATGGGGTAGGCACTGTTCAGCAGCACAACGATCTTGCTGAATTTGCCGGAATCGCGGATCATTGCCAGCATATCTTTTTCGTCCTGATGCAAAGCCAGGGCGCTGATACCGTCCTGGTCTTCCATCATCATTTCACAATCCTCACCGCCCTCGCGTGCCAGCATGACGATAGCGACATCGTTGTAGTCATTCTCCCAGCTTTGCTGCAGCTGCGCAGTGTAGAAAGACTTAGGTTCTTCGCCCAATACAGGCGCTGCATTGAAATTGCCGGTAGAATTCGGACCACCCGCAATCGTCAGGTTGTTGCTGGCCACACGAGAGGTCGAGCTGTTTTTATAGGCATCGTACAGCGTGTCATTGATAGAGAAACCGACATCCTTCAACGCCTGATACAGATCGATTACATATGTACCGGTGGACGCTGCGCCGCTGTTTGCACCACCGGGGGCATACACCGGCTGCACAACGGCGTGACCAAACAGCGTCACATGGCTGTTGGAGGAAAGCGGCAGGGCGCTGTTGTTATTACGCAGCAGGACAGAACCTTCCTCCTGCTCCAGCACAGATTCATCGTAGGTGGCTTGGATCAGCTTTTGGAGATTTTCCGCCGAATAGTCACCGAACTCGCTGGTGTAGTAGTTTGTATCCTCTGCCGAGGTATCCCCGGTGGATACGATACGACTGGTCGTTGTGCCCAGGTACGAGTTCAGCGTACCGGTGTAGGTGATGGCGCACTGCGTACCAAACAGAGATACAACCATCAGCACAGCCGAGGTAGAGGTCAGACCGCGCCATAAAGTTTTCTTCGTTTGCTTCTTCATGTTCTTCTCCTTCGTCTTTTTTGGGGGTCCATCTCCCCTTTGATGCTCTCAGTGTAGCACAAGATTTGTTTTGAAGGAGTGCACCATTCGTAAACCGTGCTTTTTGCACCGTGAACGGTTTTGTAGTGTGTCATAATTGACAAACGATCTGCCGGTGTCTTTGTGCAGGTCGCCAAAAACGCAAAAACAGCCTGCCAAACCGGCAGGCTGCGGCTTATTTTTGCTGCACCGGCAGCAGCACCTTTAATGTGAACTGGTTCTCCTGGGTGGTGATCTCGGCGGTGCCGCCGTATTTTTCGGCGGTGTCGTAGATGCTCTTTAGACCGTAGCCGTGGTAGCGGGCGTCGGACTTGGTCGTTTTTGGCAGGTTGCCGTCCGCCTGGAAGGCACCGTCGTAGGTGTTTTCGACCCGGATCCACACAAAGCTCTTTTTCCGTGCCACCACCAGATGGATCAGTCGCTGCTCGCTGTCGGGCAGCTTTTCTACACTCTCGATGGCGTTGTCCAGCGCATTGCCGAACAGCGAACACAGGTCCATCGTATCCATAAAATCCAGCGCCGCACCGTCTGCCACGCAGGTCAGCGTGATGCCGTGCTGCTGGCAGTACAGGCTTTTGCTGGTCAGGATCGTGTCCAGCACCTCGTTGCCGGTCTTGTTCTGCGCCTCATAGCTGCGGATCTCCTGCTCCATCGCGTCGAGATAGTGGGCTTTTTCCTCTGAGGTCTCGCTGCGCAGCACGGCGATCTGGTGCTTGAGGTCGTGATATTTTTTATTGATAAGGTCAATGCTGTCCTGCGCCGAGCGGTACTGTGCGTACTGCGCCTGCAAGACGTTCTGCAAAGCATCGCGCTCCTTTTTGCGGCGGTACTCCACCAGCTGCATATGGTGCGCAAACAGAATGGCCATGCCGCCCAGGTCTACCAGCGTGCGGATGTTGTAAATTTCCGCCGTCATTTTGCCGGAAAACGGCGTGTCCGGGCTGACATAGCTCAGGTTGCTGGCGGCATAGACCGCCACACCGATGAACAGCGTGCTGAGGAATTCCTTTTTGTGGACGTGCAGGGGCGAGGCAATATCGTTATAATTGCGTTCCAGCGCGAACACCACGCCATACACTGCGGCATAGACGACTGCCAAAATGCACACACGCACACCCGCGCCCGACGTGCCATGCTGCCTTGCCATATAGTAGTAGAGCTGCCATTCCAGCGAGGCGGCCAGTTCCCCCAAAATAAACGCGCGGACGCAGTAATACCCCGCGCACCGGGCGGGCACGTCGGTCTGCATTCGGATGTACAGATACATGATCAAGATGGATACCGCAATGCAGGGCAGAAACCAGAATTGCGGCACCTGCCCCGTTGCCTGCATAAAGACGCCGAGCAGCAGCAAAAACACCGCGTGGATCGTATACCGCCGCCAGCCTGCTGTACGCTTGGGCAGGAAGAACAGATATAAAAGGCAGGCCAGCCAGTCCGCCAGCGCGGTATACAGGCGGGGAATGTTGCCCAGAACTTCCGCTTGCATCAGATGGTTTCCCCCATGTAGTGGTTGAGCGCCGCCAAAAATGCCTTGCGCTTGGCGCGGCTGATCTGCACCCGCTCACCGTTGACGATGGCGTCCTCGTCCTGGATGCCGTCCACGTGCTCCAGATTGACAAGGTACGCCTTGCTGCTGCGGAAGAAATTCTCCGGCGGCAGCTTCTGCTCCACATCGCGCATGGAGCCGGTGGAATGCACCTCGCCCTGCTTGGTGTGGAACAGCAGGTCGTGGTCGCAGATTTCTACATAATAAATGTCGGAGACATCGAGCTTCTGCACGCCGCCCGCGCAGGGTACCGTGAGGAAGTGCTTCTGGCGGCGTCCCAGCAGCTCCCGCACATGGTTCATCCGCTGGCAGAAAGCGTAATAACTCAGCGGCTTTAAGATATAGTCCAGTGCCTGCACCGCGTACCCCTTGATGGCATACTGCGGCGAGTTGGTGATGAAGATGATAAGCACCTCCGGGTCGGCGCGGCGGATCTCCTCGGCTGCTGACATACCATCCATGAAGGTCATCTCGATGTCCATCAAAATCAGGTCATAGCCGCCCTTATAGCCCAGCGCGATTTCGTCGCCATCCGAAAAATGCGTAATTTGAAAATGGCAGTTTTTCTCCTGCTGGTATTTTTCCAGATACGAATCCAGCACTGCCCGATCCTGCGCGCTGTCCTCGACTACTGCGATGTAGTTCACGAAAATTCTCCTTTTGAGAGCAAATGAATGCGTTTATGTGCCGACTGCTATGCCGCTTGCCTTTCATGGCTATAGGCTTTATCTGATAAGTATTATACAGATTCTTTTCCGAATTTTCAATAAATCATGGTTCTGCTTATCCGCCTTGATTGCCTACGCTTTGGGCGGGAATATGTTTTACATAGCATAGCGTTTGATTACCCACAAACGCATTTCCGGGGTGTCCCATCGAGGAATGCGGACACCCGTCTCACAGGGTTTTCACGCAGGGAAAGCCCGCACAAATAACTAAGGCAGCACCGCATAATTCCCGCCTAACGGCTCAAGCACCGCTCCGGCGGCTGCCGCACTTAGAATTATGCGGTATTGCCCTGGAACCAAAAAAGCCCCGGCCTTTTCTGGCCGGGGCTTGATGGTTGCAGAGCAGAATGTGATCTGTTCGCTCCGCTGACAGGGAGGGCAATCCGCTTAGGGTTCCACCCGCACCGTCAGGCGGGAGGCGTGCAGCCCACCGTGGTATACCCGGTTATGGGCCACCACGGTCCGGGCGGAAGCAAAACCTTCCCGGGTGTTGCTGTTGGGGAAGATGAAATTCTTGGCGCTGGAGGTGACAGTCACCCGGATGCGGTGGCCTTTCCGGAAGCAATTGGACAACTTGGTGGTGCGGATCTTCAGGCAGACGATCTCGCCTTCCTGCAAAAACTCCGACCGGGCAAAGCCATTACGGTATCGGGCGCTGAGCAGGCCATCCGCCAGTTTGATGGACCGGCCGTTCTCATCCACGTCGGTAACACGCACCACAAAGTCGGTATCCAGCGCGTCAGAAGAAATATACAACTCCGCCGTCATATCACCGGTCAGAACCAGGTCTTCCTTCAGCACAGGGGAGGTGTAGCACAGCAGGTCCTGACGCAGTTCCTCCCGGGTGTAGTCCTCCGGCACTTCGATCTCGTTCTCCGACATATCGATGATGTGCTGGGACGGATTTTCGGGGTCATAGGCGTAACCGTCGCAGTTCTCCCGCTCCGGCTTGGCAAAAGTCAGCCGCCCGTCCCCGGCAGAGGTGTTGGCATGGCCGTCACTATCCAGATACAGGTGGGTGACCCGGGTCTCGGGCACTGGCCAGTTTTCGGCGGTCTTCCATACCTCCTGGCCCAGGGTGTAGTATTCTACCGGGGCAGTCTGGTCGATGCCGTTGTCCACTTCCTTGAGGTGATGCTCAAACCAGCGGAAATACAGCCAGTCCAGATCAAAGCGCAGCGCCTGGCTGCCGAAGGATACCCCGTGCATGTCGTACTTACTGTTGCCGCTGTGCTGCCAGGGTCCCAGAATGACCTTGCGCATGCCCCGCGGGAAGTCATGGACCAGTTCCAGGGCTTCGGTGGTACCCATGCCGTTGTCGTCAAACCAGCCGGACTGAATCAGCGCCGGGATCTGCGCCCTGACGGAGCGTTCCTGCCAGTTGGACATACGCCAGAAATCGTTGTAGTCACTGGGTTCCAGCCACCGTGTGATGAAGGGCACATCGTACCCCAGAGCCTTTTTCGGCAGGTCGGTCAGGGGGCGGATGTTCAGCACTTTCTCCCAGTCATCGCGTTCCATCAGCTCAGGGTGGAAGGTTTTCTGAGACACCGCAAAGGCCCAGGCCAGCATGCCCGAGGTGAAAGACCCACCCCGGCGGGGCAGATCCACAAAGGCGCTGCCCGCGCAGACTACGCTGATCAGAGCTTTCAGGTGGGGGTTGCCGCTGGCAGCGGCTGCCCACTGTACATAACCCAGGTAGGACCCGCCCACCATACCGATGCGTCCGCTGCACCATGGCTGGGCGGCGATCCAGTTCAGAGTATCGTCGCCGTCCTCCACCTCATGGTAGTTAGGCAGCCATTCGCCTTCACTGGCGTTTCTGCCGCGCACATCCTGTACTACCACCGCGTAGCCGCGCTGGACGTAACGGTAGTATATCTCACAGCCGTCCTCTTTGCCGTAGGGGGTGCGTACCAACACTGCGGGCACCGGGGTACTGCAGTTTTTAGGCAGGTATACGTTGGTGGAAAGATGTACCCCGTCCCGCATGGGCACTGGGAAGGTCTGCGCATGTTCTACCGGGAACAACTGTTCCTCCGGCCAGGTCGAGCGCCACAGGCGCAGGATGGTTTCCTCCTCGGCACCGGGTTCCACCAGCACCGTGACCATCTCCCGGGCAGGGCAGGTGACGGCGATCAGCCGCCCGTCCTTCATCTGTTTGTTGTTGGGGAATTTTACATCCCGCTGCAGGTAGCTGCAGCCGTCTTCGCTGGTGTAGCGCTCGCCGCACAGGGAAACTTCCCCGGTGCCATGCAGCCCCGACTCGTAATGGGAAAGGTTCTGCCCCAGGGCGGCAAAGTCCATCTTCACAAAGAAACGGTAAAAATCCCGGTCCTGTTCAGTCAGGTCCTGCCAGTCCAGCAGCGCGCCGGTATGCACGTCCAGTTTCCGGATCTGGGGTGTGCCGTCGCCCAGCCGCAGTCTTCCGTACAGGATACCTGAAACATATAAGTCAAAATTACGCATTTCCGTTTCTCCCGTTTTCCGTTTAGGCGCCGATGAAAGCACGGATGGCATAGGCTACACCGATGCCCACATAGTTGCCCAGGGCACCGGCCAGTACGCCCATGAGCAAGCCGATGTTGATAAGGGTCTTCCACTGGGCGCTGGAGGCGATGAGGGCGGCGGTGGGGCCATCCGAGATGCAGCCCACGATGGACAGCAGCACATACTCAAAACGGACTTTCAGCAGCCGGGTGATGAGCAGGTGCAGCAGAATGGAACAGGCGATGACACAGAAGCAGAACAGGGTGATGTAGAAGGTGGATCCGAAGAACTGCTTCAGGTCCACCGCAAAGCCGATGGTCACCAGGAACAGCACCGCTACGAAAAGGCCCAGGTCAAAATTGCCGCGCAGCTTGCGGACGGCCGGCACCTGTGCCAGGATGATGGAGAAGGTGGTGATGAGCAGGATGCGGCCTGCACTGCGGAACCCTTCTCCGAATACCATCGAGGAGATGCTGGTGGCAGCCCACACGGTGCCAAAGCCGATGGCCAGCAACCAGGCGATTTCCTGGATGGACCATTCCTTGGAGGCCATCAGTTCCTCGTGGCTGCCATCCCCCAGCAGCTCCGACTCGCTCATATCATAGGGCCACAGCTTTTTCAGCCATTTGGAACTCTTGTACAGGGCGGGGGTGGCAAACATCAGGATCAGCGTGGGGATGCCCACCACATAGTCGGCAGCATTGGCCGAGGCGATGGTGTTCTTGCTGGCATCCAGGCCTACAGCGATGGCGGTCAGGTTGGAACTGCCGCCGGTGTAGGTGCCCACGAACATACCGGCCACCTTCCAGCCCTCGTCGATTTTGTTGGCGAACAGTATGCCGAACACCAAAGCTGCCACGCAGACGCTGAATATGGCCGAGGCCAACGCAATGATCGGTTCCTTGGATAATTTGCGCATCTGTTTCAGGTCCAGGCTCAGCAGGCAGATGGAAACGGACAACGGCACGCAGTAGCTGCTGATGGCATCATAGGTAGGGCTGGAGGTAGGCACGATCCGCAGGTTGGACATCACGATGCCCATGACGATAACCGTCAGGGCCGGGCCCAGTGTTTTGAACACCTTGAACCGCTGCAGCCAGAATCCCAGTGCAACCGTGGCGACCATGATGAACAGGAGCGCGCCTTCGGAGGAAAAAATCGTATTCGCCATAATATACCTCTCTATACCTCTCTGCGGGGTCCCGCTTAAAAATCAATATCGATGCCAAGGCCCGGTTTGTCGGACAGGGTGTAGACGCCGCCATTCACGGCAAAACCGCCGGGCATACCCATCTCGGGGTCCACGGCGTACATGAAGCTGTCGCAGTCCGCCTCGGTGATGTTCTGCTTGGCGGCAACCAGACTTACACCGGCAGCAATGGCCACCTTGGTCTCCAGCATGCAGCCCACCATGCACTGTACATGGTTTGCCTCGGCAATGGCGTTGATCTTTTCCGCCGGGTACAGGCCGCCGCACTTCATCAGTTTGATGTTGATAATGTCTGCAGCATCGATCTTGCAGGCCTTTGCTGCGTCGATGGGGGTGTGGACCGACTCATCCAGCATGACCTGCAAGTCCACCTTGGAACGCACAAAGCGCATACCGTCCAGATCCCAGCTGGGCAGGCACTGTTCCACCGCTTCCACGCCCAACTCTTCAAAGGCTTTCAGGGTGCGCACCGCATCGCTGACCGTGTAACCCTGGTTGGCGTCCACACGCAGGCGGATGTTGGGGCCCACCGCCTGACGGATCAGGGTCAATGCCTGGATATCCTCGCTCGGGTTGATGCCGGCCTTGATTTTCAGAATGGTGAAGCCGTCCTTTTCCACCCGTTCCCGGGCTTCGGCGGCCATGGCTTCCGGTGTGTCAATGCCCACCGTCATGTCCGTGACGATCTGGTTCACGCTGCCGCCCAGCACCTTGTACAGAGGCTGACCCATCAGTTTGCCCTTGATATCGTACAGGGCAATATCCACCGCGGCCTTTGCCGAGGTGTTGCCTGACAGCAGGCGGTCCATCATCCTGTGGATGCCCTCAACATCGAGCGGGTCCATGCCGATCAATCCGGTGCGGAACAGTTTCAGCGCTTCCAGAACGGTGGCTGCGCTCTCGCCGGTCACCGGTTCAAAGGGCGCGGCCTCACCGATGCCCCACAGACCTTCGTCGGTGGAGATCTTCACCAGCACATTCAGCGAATGATCCTGTACCGCAAAAGCAATACGGAAGGGTTTTTTCATGGGGATACGGATGGTTTCTACCTTTACGTCTGTGATTTTCATAGGGTTCCTCCTGCACAATAATTTTTAAAATTTTAACAATTTTTTATAAATTTTACTATTTCTAAAATTTTTGTCAAGAGCTTTTCTGTTTTTTTCACATTTTTCAGAGCACTTTATAGGATAAGCAAGAAATTATCTGATTTTCTTTGTAAAAAATTTTATAAATATCGAATTTTTTCTTGCTTATTTACGTACAGGGCATTTTGTGATATACTGTAAATAAATTTTTTACGAAAAAGCGGGAGGTCTTATGCTGGGCGAACATGTTCGAAATATGCGGAAAAAGCGGGGAATCACCCTCAAGGAACTGGCCGAAAAGACCGGTTTGTCCATCGGGTATATCTCCCAAATCGAGCGCGATCTCACCGACCCGTCCCTGTCCACCCTGCGCAAACTCAGCGCCGCTCTGGACATCCCCACCTATCTGTTTATGGGAGGTGAGAGCAGCACCGGCCTGACAACCCGTCAGGCGGATATGTTGATCCTCTCCCAGCCCAATTCCAATGTACGGTATCATCTGCTTACGCCCATGCCCAACGGAAATTTTGTACCTCAGTCGTTGGTCATACGCTTTGAGCTGGAACCCCACTGCAAGGACGGCGACTTGCCGGTGATCCATCCCAGTGAGGAAATCCTGCTGCTGGAACAGGGGCAGTTGGATGTAATGGTGAAGTCCGAGACTACCCGCCTGAACGCCGGAGACACCACTGTGGTGCAGTCCAACCTGCCCCACATCGTTTCCAACCCCGGGGATATCACAGCGGTGGGGCTGGCTGTGTTCACCCCTGCCATTTGGTTCCCCAACAACCGGCGCAGTTTTAACCGCGGTGGCGAAACCTGAATCTTCGCACCGGCTTGGCGCAGCAGCGCGTTTTCCGGGAAGGTTTTTCACAGACAAACGGGCAGGGACGAGCAATGCTCGCCCCTACAAGCGTTTTTTTGCAGCCTGAAAAAAAAATGCAAGCCGGCGATCTGCCGGCTTGCAATTTTTTATCCCCCGCAGAGGGTCTTTTTCGCCGTTCCCTGCCTTTTACTGCCCGGCCAGCGCGATCTGCTCGCGGGTGATGGGCAGCTCATAGAACCGCTTGTGGGTGGCGTGGTAGATCGCATCGGCCACGGCGGGCAGCGGGGTGTTGATGACCACCTCGCCGATGCTCTTGGCACCGAAGGGGCCGGTGCCCTCGTAGCTGCTCTCAAATACGACATGGATATGCCCGATGTCGTTGCGCGCCGGGATTTTGTACTGCATCAGCGAGTTTTCCTGCGGCATGCCGCGGTCATCGTAGGTGACATTCTCGGTCAGCGCCATACCGATGCCCTGCAGGATGCCGCCCTCGGCCTGCACCCGCGCAAGGTTCGGGTTGACCGGTGTGCCGCAGTCAACGGCTGCCTCATAGCGGATGACCTGCGCCTCGCCGGTTTCCAGATCGACCTCGACCTCGGCCGCGCCCACCATGAACGGCGGGGGCGAGATTTCCGAGCTGTGGGTCACAACTGCCTCCAGCGCCGTATTGCTGCCGCACTGGGAGGCTGCGGCGATCTGCGCCAGCGTGGCGCGCTGCGTGCCGTCCTCGCTTGTCACGGCATCGCCCGCAAAGACGACTGCACGCTCATCAAGGCCCAGCAGCCCCGCGCCGACCTGACAGATCTTCTGCTTGAGCTGCTCGGCGCACTGCTCAACCGCCTTGCCGGTGACATAGGTCGTGCTGGATGCGTAGGAGCCGGAATCGTAGGGCGAGGAATCGGTGTCCGCGCCGAGGACCGTCACATTGTCGAGCGGGCAGTCCAGCACCTCGGCGGCGATCTGCGCCAGAATCGTGTCGCAGCCGGTGCCCATGTCGGCTGCACCGATTGAGAGGGTATAGAACCCGTCATCGTTGATCTTCAGGCTGGCGCTGCCCACATCCACACTCGTAATGCCGGAGCCCTGCATCGCCATGCCCATGCCCACGGCGCGCACCTTGCCGTTACCCATATCGCGCACGGGGTATTTTTCGTCCCAGCCGATGTTGTCATGCACGGCCTGCAGGCAGCGGTCCAGCGCGCAGCTGGTGTTGACCTGCCCGTAGTAGGCGGGCATCACATCGCCCTCATGGACGATGTTGCGCTGGCGGATCACAAACGGGTCGATGCCCAGCTTGTCGGCCAGCTCATTAACGGCGGACTCCACCGCAAACAGGCCCTGAGTCGCACCGTAGCCGCGGTAAGCGCCCGCGGACATGTGGTTCGTGTAGACGACATCGCTGACAAAGCGGAACGCCTCGGCCTTGCCGTAGAGCGGGATGGATTTGTGGCCGGACAGGCCCACCGTTGTAGGCCCATGCTCGCCGTAAGCACCGGTGTTGGACAGGGTGTAGAGGTCGATGCCCCTGACGATGCCGTCCTTTGTCGCGCCAAGGCGGACATGCATCTCCATCTCATGGCGCGGGGTGGAGGCGATCTGGCTCTCGTACCGGCTGAAGATGATCTTGCTGGGCTTTTTGGTTTTCCATGTCACAAAGGCGGGGTAGACCTCGCAGACCGAGGTCTGCTTGGCGCCGAAGCCGCCGCCGATGCGGGGCTTGGCCACCCGGATCATCGACTTGGGGATGTGCAGCGCATTGGCCAGGATCCGGCGGCAGTGGAAAACGATCTGTGTCGAGCTGATGACATTCAGCCGCCCGTAGGCATCTATGCTGCAGTAGGTGCGGAAGGTCTCCATCATGGCCTGCTGGCAGGCGCGGGTGTGGTATGTATGGTCGATGACGACATCGCACCCCGCCAGCACCGCCTCAATATCGCCCGCCCCGCTCTCATCGTGGGCGCACAGGTTGCGCTTGTTGTCGGCCCCGACCGGTGCCAGCGACTCCCAGTTTTCCTCCGGGTGGACAAGGACGGGGTTGTCCAGTGCCGTGTGGTAGTCCAGCACGGCGGGCAGGACCTCATACCTGACCTTGATGAGCTTCATCGCCTTATCGACGCATTTTTCATCCTTGCCGGCCAAAATTGCGACAACATCCCCCGCAAAGCGGACATGGCGGTCAATGACAAGCCGGTCATAGGGGCTCGGCTCGGGGTAGGTCTGGCCCGCCTGGGTGTAGCGGCGGCCCTGCTGGTCCACATCCTTCCATGTGTAGATCGCCTCGATGCCCGGCACCAGCAGGGCACGGCTCGTGTCGATCTCCTGCACGATAGCGTTGGCATGGGGGGAGCGCAGCAGCTTTACGATCAGGCAGTCCTGCGGGATGACATCATCCATGTAGACGGGCTGGCCGGTCACAAGCTGCATAGCGTCCTTTTTGCGCATGGACTGGTTCACGGTTTTCATTGGGCAGCCTCCTTCCCCTTTTTCCACGCTAAAAAGTTCAAAATGCCCCGCAGCTGGCCCTCATAGCCGGAGCAGCGGCAGAGGTTGCCGGCCAGATACTCCTTGATTTCATCCTCGCCGGGGTCGGGGTTTTCCCGGAAAAGCGCCAGCGCGTTCATAATAAAGCCCGGGTTGCAGAAGCCGCACTGCTCCGCACCCTGATCGGCGATAAAGGCGCCGAACTCGGCAGCCTCCTCCTGCAGCCCCTCCAGCGTGGTGACGCTGTGGCCGTTGACCCGCGCCGCCAGCACCGAGCAGGACAGCACCGGCTTTTCATCGAGAAAGACCGTGCAAAGGCCGCAGTTAGCGGTCTCGCAGCCGCGCTTGACGCTCTTGCAGCCGAGGCTGCGCACAAGGTCCAGCAGCACGGTGTCAGCCGCGATTTCGGCGGTGACTTTTTTATGATTTAAGGTAAATGTGATCTGCATGGTATACCTCCGTCAATTTTCCAGCGCGGCCACGGCACGCCGGACCAGCACACCGGTCAGGTGGGTGCGGTACTCGGCACTGCCGCGCAGGTTGCTGCCGGTCTTGACGGCTGCCTGCACGGCGGCGGGCAGCTGCGCCGGGTCGCAGTCCGGCGTGACAAGCACGGCCTTCATCGGGCGTGCGCCGATGGCAAAGCGGTACTGCCCCTGCGCCGTGCGGGCGGCCGCACAGGTCAGGATCGGGAAATCGGTCTGGGTCGCGCGCACCGACTGGTACTGCACCTTCAGCCCCGGCGTCTTGCGCAGGCAGATGTGGGTCAGAATATCGCGGTCATAGGGCATCGCGGCAAACTGCGCCAGCGGCATCCGGCCCGCCCTGTACAGCTCGACCTCGCAGTCCAGCGCCAAAAACAGCGTCAGCACATCGGAAAAGCCGAACCGGCCATAGATGCTGCCGCCCACCGTGGCACAGTTGCGGAACTGCACGCCGACAATGTGGCGCACAGCCTCCCGCGCAGCCCCCGCGGTGTAGGCGTTCAGGGCCGCGTTCGTTTCCAGATCGCGCAGCGTTGCCATAGCGCCGATGATGATCTCGGTGTCAGTCTCCTCGATCGTATCCAGCCCCAAGGCCGACAGGTCGATGGCCGTGCCGACATTGATCTTTTCCATCTTGAGCCAGAGCATACCGCCCAGCACGCGGTTGGGCTTTTTCTGGTTCAGCTGCCATGCCTCCTCCAGCGTGGCGGGGCGGGCATATTCGCGTATCGTCATCATGGGTCAATCTCCGTTTTTTTCTGTTTTGGGCGAAAAAATCACACTTTTCGCGGATAGGTACTTTTATTCTACCATAAAATCTGGTATAATACCGTTGTTGTTTTAAAAATACAACGATATTTTTTATTGTATGAGGGAAGAAGATCCATGAAAATGACCAAAATGACCGCCCTGCTGCTGGCTGCCGCCATGGCGCTGACCGCCTGCGGCAGCACCGCCGCCGTAAGCAGCGAGGCCGCCGCCTCCGCCGCCGCTGCGCCCGAGGTCACCGCCAGCCCCGAGGAGGCTGCCGCTGCACCCGCTGCCGAGACCGCCGTCACCTACCCGCTGACCGTCACCGACCAGCTGGGCCGCGAGGTCACCATCGAGACCGAGCCCAAGACGCTGGCCAGCGGCTACTACATCTCCACCAGTCTGCTCATTGCCCTCGGCGTGCAGGACGAGCTGGTCGGCGTCGAGGCCAAGGCCGACAAGCGCACTATCTACAGCCTCTCCGCCCCCGAGCTGCAGAGCCTGCCCAGCATCGGCACCGCCAAGGAGTTTGATCTTGAGGGCTGCGCCGCGCTGACCCCCGACCTTGTCATCGTGCCCGCCAAGCTGAAGGATTCCATTCCCCAGATGGAGGAGCTGGGCCTGACCGTGCTGGCCGTCAAGCCGGAGGATCAGGACAAGTTGTACGGCGCCATCGACCTGCTGGCTCAGGCCACCAACACCGTTGCCCGCGGTGAGGAGCTGAAGTCCGCGATTGAGGACAACCTGCTCAGCCTGCACGAGGCCATCGGCGATGCCGAGGCCCCCACCGTCTACATGGCCGGCAACAGCTCTGTGCTGCAGACCGCCGGCCCCGCCATGTACCAGAACTATATGATCGAGAACGCCGGCGGTCTCAACGCTGCCGCCAGTGTTGAGGACACCTACTGGGCCGAGGTCTCCTATGAGCAGGTGCTGGACTGGGATCCCGACTACATCATTCTGGCGTCCGATGCCGACTATGATGTCGATTCCGTCCTGAACGATGCCGCACTGGCCGACTGCACCGCCGTCAGGGAGGGCCATGTCTACCAGCTGCCCCACGCCATCGAGGCTGTGGACTCCCCCGTGCCCGGCAGCTTCCTGGGCAGCGTCTATCTGGGCAGCGTGCTGCATCCCGAGCAGGTGAGTGAGCAGTTCTACCATGACTGCGCCGACGCATTCTACACGACCTACTACGGCTTCACCCCTGCCTCCTATGAATAACCGCAAGCGCACGGCGCTGTGCCTTCTGGGCGCAGCGCTCTGCGTTTTTATGACTTTTGGTGCGGCCCTTGCGCTGGGCCGCTACCCCATAACACCGGCGGCGCTGCTGGCCGGCGATGCCATGGCGGTGCGCACCTTCACCGTGCTGCGGCTGCCCCGCGCCGTTATGGCGCTGATCGGCGGCTTTGGACTGGGGGTGGCCGGCTTTGTCTACCAGACCGTATTCCGCAACCCGCTGGCAAGCCCCGACATCATCGGCGTTTCCTCGGGGGCCAGTGTCGGCGCGGCGTTCGCCATCCTGTTCGTTTCGTCAGGGGCGCTGTCCACCACGGTCTGTGCCTTTGCGGGCGGGCTGGCGGCGGTATTCCTCTCGCTGGGGCTGGCCGCTGCCGCGCCGGGGCGCAGCAAAATGTCGCTGGTGCTGGCGGGCATCGCCGTCCACGCGCTGGCCCAGACGCTGCTGATGCTGCTCAAGCTGACCGCCGACCCCGAGAAGGAGCTGGCCAGCATCGAGTATTGGATCATGGGCAGTCTGTCCGCCGTGACCCGCAGCCGGGTGTGGTTCCCGGTGCCGGTCGTGCTGGTCTGCTGCGCAGCGATCTTTGCTCTGCACCGGCAGGCGCTGCTGCTCTCGATTGAGGAGGGCGAGGCCCGGCTGCTCGGCGTGCGGGTGGGTGCGATGCGTCTGCTGCTGTTGACGCTTGCCACCATGACGGTTGCCGCCGTTGTCAGCGTGACAGGGCTTATCAGCTTTGTCGGGCTGCTGGCCCCCCACAGCGCCCGGCTGCTGGCGGGGCACAACCGGCGCTCGGCCTGCCTGCTGAGCGGGCTGCTGGGCAGCGCCCTGCTGCTGGCAGCCGACACGCTGGCCAAGACGGCAGCCTCCACCGAGCTGCCGGTCAGCATCTTTACCTCGCTGCTGGGCGTGCCGTTTCTGCTTTATCTGATCCTGCGGCCGGGGAGGGATGCGTCATGATGCCACAAACCACGCCCCCGCCCGTGGGGCTTTGCGTGCAGGACCTCACCGTACGGTACGGCACAGCAGCCGTGCTGCAAGGGGTCAGCTTTTCTGTCCCGGTGCCCGGGCAGCTGATCGGGCTGCTGGGGGTAAACGGCAGCGGCAAGACCACGCTGCTCAAGGCGGCCGCCGGGCTGCTGCCCCACACCGGGCAGTGCCTTCTGGACGGCGTCCTGCTGGAGAGTCTGTCCACCCGCAGGCTTGCGCAGACCGTCAGCTATATCCCGCAGCAGAGCGGCATCTCGGTCTCGCTCTCGGCGCGGGAGGTCGTGCTTATGGGCTTCAACCCGCGGCTGGGGGTCCTGCAAAGCCCCACCGCCGCCATGCGCGCCGCTGCGGACGAGGCCCTGCGCACCGTAGGTCTGGCCAACAAGGCCGGGCAGGACTACCTGACGCTGAGCGGCGGCGAGAAGCAGCTCTGTATTCTGGCGCGCACGATTGCCGAGGATGCGCCGCTGCTTTTGCTGGACGAGCCGGACAGTGCGCTTGACCTTGCGAACCGCAGCCGGATGACCGCGCTGCTGGCGCAGCTGGTCCACACCGGCGGCAAGACCGCGCTGGTCTGCCTGCACGACCCCGCGCTGGCGCTGGACAGCTGTGATATACTGGTGGTATTGCAGGGCGGCGGGGTCGCGGCGGTGCTGCACCCCAAAACCGACCCGCCTGCCGTGCTGCAGGCAGCCCTTGCCGCCGTGTACGGCCCGCTGGAGCTGCTGCCCGTTACCGACTGCCGGGGCCGACGCCGTCTGGCCCTGCTGCCGCTGTGAGGTGATACCATGAAACCTGCTTTGCGCGTGATGCTCTGCGATGACGCAGGCGAGCGCTTTTTTGGCGAGGGGCCCTGCCGCCTGCTCCATCTGATCGAGGAGACCGGCTCGCTGCGCAGCGCAGCGGCGCAGATGGGGCTTTCCTACTCCAAGGCGCTGCGGCTTGTGCAGCACGCCGAAAAAGAACTGGGCTTTGCCCTGACCTGCAAGACCATCGGCGGGCGGGGCGGCGGCGGCAGCACCCTGACCGCCGAGGCCCGCCAATTTTTAGAAAGGTATGAGGCCTACCGTGATGCCTGTGTACAGACCAGCCGCGAGCTCTATTCTGCGTTCTTTCCGGGCCAGCGGTAAGCGCCACTTGCTGCTGACCGGCGGGCGCGGCAGCGGCAAAACAACGCTGCTGCGCGCACTTATGCCATCCCTCTGCCCCGATGCCCCGATGCTTCTCACCGCTGCCGTCCCGGGCAGATGGGTCGAGATGCGCGATACAGCCGCCGGGGCAGCGGCGGTCATCGGCCGGTTTGATGCCGCCCTGCCCGCCGGTGAAAACCGGATGCACCCCGTGCTGGCCGGCTTTGCCGCCGTGGGGCTGCCCGCCCTGCAGCGGATGGCGGTGGCCGGCGGCTGGGCCGTGCTGGACGAGCTTGGCTATCTGGAGAGCGGCTGCGCGGATTTTCAACAAAGCGTGCTGGATATGTTGAAAGTCTGCCGCGTTCTCATGGTCGTCCGCAAGCAGGACACCCCGTTCCTGCGCGCGCTCTGCGCAGACCCGGACGCCTTTGTGTACGATCTGGACTGCCCTGTGCCGCCGCTGGGCTGCATCGTCATGGCCTCGGGGCTTGGGCGGCGGTTCGGCGGCAACAAGCTGATGGCCGAGCTGAACGGCCGGCCGCTGGCTGCCCATGCGCTGGCGCTGGCCGCCGCGCCGGTGTTTGCCGGGCGCATTGCCGTGACCCGCTCGGCCGAGGTCGAGGCCCTCTGCCGTGCAGGGGGCTTCCCCGTGCTGCGCCATGCCGAGCCACGCCGCAGCGATACGGTGCGCCTTGGCCTGACCGCGCTGCTGGCGCAGCAGCCCGACCTGCAGGGGTGTGTGTTTTTGCCGGGGGACCAGCCCTGCCTGACCCGCCAGACGCTGGAGGCGCTGGCGATCGGTGCCGCGCCGGACACGATCCGGCGGCCGGCCTCACCAGACGGCACACCGGGCAGCCCTGTGCTGTTCGGTCGGGATTATTTTGCTGCCCTCCTTCACCTGCCGGAGGGCAGCGGCGGCAGCGCCGTGCTGCGCGCCCACCCGCAGGCGATCCGTCTGCTGCCCACCCCCGCCGCCGAGCTGCGGGACATCGACACCCGCAGCGACCTTGAGGCGCTGCGCGGGGGGCAAGGGGTAATGCCGTATTTTTGATTTATAGCAATACCGCATAATTCTAAGTGCCGATACGGCGAGCGAGGTGCGGCAGCTGCGTTGCCATACATCGCCGCTTCCCGCAAGCTACAAAAAACGCCGCTGCAGTTGCGCAACGCAACCACAGCGGCATTGTTTTTGCCTTTTATACTTTGACCTTTACCACAATTTTTTTTACCGCGCACGCGCCTGCGGCGGTTTGGCGGCGGGGGGCGTGGGCATCCTCCGGCGGGACGATGGCAAAATCGCCCGCTTTCAGGATGATGCAGCCGCTCTCGGCGGGTTCCTCATAGAACACAAGGTCGCGGTCAGCATCGTAAGCCATTGCGGGCTTGCAGAGATCGCGCGGCGCGTAGCCGAAGCGTTCCTCGCCGGAGACGACGAACTGCAAGTCAAAATATTTCTCGTGGCTCTCGAACGGCGCGTCCGCATCGGGCAGCGTCGTGTACGCCTGCACATTGGCAAAGACCTCGTCGCCATCGATGGGCGTGTTGCCCAGCGGCAGGGCAGCCAAGTCTGCCGTGCGCAAAAAATCGAACGCCTTTTTGAACTTCGGGTCAAGGTAGTTGTATTTCTCGGCCAGCTTCAAATTTGTTGTCAGCATGGCTCATTCCTCCTTCATCAGATCGCAGATTTCCGCATACAGCCCGCAGGCGGCCTGCGCGTCATAGGGGTAGACCAGCAGCACATCCAGCGCGTAGGGGTTGAAGTCCAGCCCCAGCAGCTGCTTCGCGAACGCCATCGCCGCGATCTCCGACAGGCAGACGATGCAGCTTTTGTTGGAGAACGGCTTGCGCCACAGCTCAATTTTCTCGGTGCGGGTATAAATATCAGGGTTCGCTTCCTCAACGGCGTGGAACAGCTCGTGGGCAAGAATGATGCTTTGCAGCTTAGCGCGGGCGGGGAGCAAGCCGCCCAGCGTCTCGGCCTTGTCAAGGCAGTCAGTGAAGATCGTGATCTCATCCGGCTGCACAAACTGGGCGAACAGCACCTGCCCACCGCCTGCGGGCGTGGCCGGGGTTTTCAGCTTCAGCCCCAGTTCGCCGCAAAGCGTCAGCGGGTCGCGGGTGTCATGTTCCGCGGCCAGCTTGTCCGCCCACTCCGCGCCGCAGGCATTGGCGGCGGCGGTGTAGGCCTCCTTTTGCTGCGGGGTGAATTTTCCCTCCAGCGGCTCACGGCTGAAGGCGTACCGCCCCCACTGCCGGTCATCCAGACTGCGGAGATACGCCGCCATCTCCGCGGGCGGCACATCGGGTGCAGCGGGCGGCTCGGGCTGGTTCAATAGTCGCTTGAAAAAGTCCGTCATGGCGGTTCTCCTTCTGGCAACACCGCATAATTCCCGCCTTACGGCTTAAGCACCGCTCCGGCGGCTGCGGCACGGCATCTGCGTTGCCAAAATGCTCGATAATACACAAAGTATTATCTGCGCTTTTGGCTTAGCAGCTGCCGCACCTCGCTCGCCGTATCGGCACTTAGAATTATGTGGTGTTGCCTTCTTTGTAAATTACAGGCTGTTTTTCGCGCCGACGATGATCACATCGTCGCCGGGGTTGATCATCTGCATTTCGACTTCCATCAGCATCATGATCTTGTCGAGGTCCACCGAGCCGGAGAAGTCCATCACGCGGGCACCGGCGCAGATGTAATAGTCAGGCCGCAGAATGGCATCCTGCTGGTAGATGGCCAGCTCCTCCCACAGCTGGGAGACGATGTTGCGGTAGCTGCCCGCCTTGCACAGCACGGCTTTGCCATCGTTGCGCTGGACTTTGATGAAGCCCTTCTTGTCCAGGATGCGCAGCGGGTGCTTGTTCTTGCGGTCAAGACCGTAGACGAAGAAGTTCTTCGTCGCGCCCTCCAGCTTGACCTCGGCTGTCGTGGCCTTCAGGTCGTCGGCAGCCAGCTGGGCGGCCTCCTCGCGAGTGCATTCCTTCAGCAGGTCGGTGGTCTTGACCTCGGTGGAGCCGAGGGCGATGGCCGTCAGCTTGGAGGTCTGCGGGTCGATTTCGATATGCACATCGACGCTGTCCGGCGTTGCGCCGCTCTCGACGGCCTTGTCGATGGCTTCCGCCTTGATGGAGCGGATGTCCTCCGGCGTGGGATTGGGCACAACGCGCTCAACGACGTCGCGCACCATCGCCAGTGCAACACCGATGGAAGAAATGACCTCGGCATTTTCGGGGATGGAATAGCGCAGCCCCATCTTGTCAGAGCAGAAGCCGATCAGGGCAGCTGCACCGCCGCCGACACCGACCAGGCTGATCTGGTCTTTTTCCAAGCGGTACTTCGCGGCCAGCTCGGTGATGACCGGCTCGATCTTCTCGTAGGCGCGGGTCAGGATCTGGGTGGCGACCTCCTCGACCGTCTTGCCCATGTAATCCGCCAGCGGCTGCATCGCTTTGCGGGCAGCGTTGGCATTGCCGTAGGCGAAGTTATCGGGGGAAATCAGCCCCAGCACATTCGCGGCGCAGGTGTTGGTGATGGTGATGCGCTTGCCGCTTGCCAGCTCGATGGCGACATAGTCGTCGGGGTCGCCCTCCTTCGGGGAGAAGAAGATGACCTTCGGGTCAACGATTTCTTCTTCCGGGGTAAAGACGGCGTAGTCCATACCGGCAATGTGCGCCGAGCGCGGACCGACATCCTTGACGCCGCTCTTGTCGGCACGCACCATCGAGCCGCCCGCCACGCCCAGAACGCGGACGTCCAGACTGCTGATGTAGGTGCGGTGACCGCCGACGATGGAGTAGTCGATGGCGGGGCGGCCGTCCTTGATGACGCCGATGTTCGTCGTCGTGCCGCCAACCTCAAAGTAGACGCCGTTGGACGCACGCAGGTACATCAGGCTGCCCATAACGGACGCGGCGGGACCGGACAGCATCGTCAGGACGGGGCGCTTCTTCATCTCGCTGATTTCCATAACGCCGCCGTCGCCGCGCATGATCATCAGGGGGACTTCCACGCCCGCGCTGCGGACGCTCTCCTCGGTCTCATTGGCGGTGTTCAGCATCTTGGGCAGAATGGAAGCGTTGATGGCGGCGGTGCGGGTGCGGCGGGTCAGACCGTACAGCTTGGTAATTTCGCTGGCGGCGGTAGCCTCCAGCCCCATCTGCTTGGCAATGCCGCATACGCCGGTCTCATTCTCCATATCATCAACGCCGTAGACCTCGCTGGCGACGATGACCTGTGCGCCCTCGCCGGTCAACTCCTGAATGGCGGCCTTGACCGATGCGTCGGACAGGGTATCATCGACAAGATAGCGGTTATGCAGATGGATGGAACGCCCGGAGCCGAGGTCAATGTCCTTCAGATTCGTCTGCGCCTTGGCGATCCAGCCGCCGGGGCCTTTTCCGCCGATGCCGATGACGCCGACCTGTGCAACGTCGCCCTCGATCAGGGCGTTCGTTGCCTGCGTGGTGGAGTGGGCGACAAAGATAACATCCTTGGGGTCGATGTCGTTTTCTTTCAGGCAGTTTTTGAACGCCTGCACAACGCCGGTGGCAACGCCCGCCTTGTCGTCGTGGGTGGTCTTGACCGAGGATTTGCCGATGATCTCGTGGGTCGCGTTGTCGATGGCGACGGCCTTGGTGTGGGTGCCGCCGACGTCGATGCCCATGCGTACTTTTCTTTCACTCATTTTTCCATTCCTCCTCAGCCGAACATGACAAAGGTGATGACCTGCATGATGGCGCAGGTGATCCATGCGTAGGGCAGGGTCTTTTTCAGATGCTCACGGGTGGAAACCTTGGCGTAGCTGACGCCCCATGCGATCCAGCTCTGGGTCATGCAGATGGAGACGTTCATTGTGATGGAGGGAATCACCATCAAAGCGTACAGGTACGGCGTCGAGAAGCCGATGCCCTTGAGAATGCCCAGCGTAGCCGCGCCGCAGCCGAACAGAGTAAACGGACCGCGGAACAAGCCAAGGGGTGCCAGCACCGCAAAGAAGATGCTGATGACCAGTGTGCTGTTCGGGATGATGCCGCCCAGCAGTGCATTAAAATAAGGTACGCAGAGCTCGGCAGACTTGTTGAAGATGGGGATCATGAGCAGGAAGCCGACCAGCGGGGCGGTGTCAACAACACCGTCGTAGAAGTCCTTGTTGATGGTACGGCATACGCCGCGGAAGGATTTCATCTTGCCGCAGACCAGCATAGCGTAGAGGCTGGCGAGGGTGAAGCCGAGGATGATGGGCACCTTGAAGATGACCAGCAGCAGGACCGGCAGGATGGGGGCGATCAGCGCCTTGGTCGGCACATAGCCGGGGCGGGCGCGGCGGGCAGCGGAAGCCACCCACGCATGAACAGTCTTTTTCTTGCGCAGGGAAACGGCGGTCATAACAATGACCATGCCCAGCTGCACCAGCATACCGATGACAGCCCAGCGCAGGCGGGCGGGGTCGTCGTAGGTGATAAGCTGCTTGCCGTTCTCATCGAGGAAGAAGGCGAGGAACTGCCCACTCAGAACCGGGTTCAGGTACATACCGGCGCCGACGCTCATCATAAAGGAGCCGACGGCCAGCACCTTGGGGATGCCAAGGCTCATAAGGATGGGCAGGATGATGACGCCGATGGCGACGACTGCGCCCGCGCCGAACAGGGTGGAGAAGATCGCCGTGGTGACGATGGAGAGCAGCACGCTGATGACGATGGGCTTATCGCCGCCCAGCTCAACGGTCTTGCGGATCAGAGCGTCCGCGATGCCGGTTTCCAGCAGGACGCGGCCGAACCATGCGCCGAACACGACGTTGACCAGCACGCTGCCCCAGCCTTCGGGGCCGGATTGGTAAACCTTTGTGATGGCGTCCACAAAGCTGATGTCTGTAACGCCGGGATAAGCCGCAATAAAATCAGGGTTGGTGGCAAACGTGTTGCCGAACAGGGGCAGTACCGTCCAGAGCGTACCGATGATGAGCATACCGATCATCAGGTTGCCGCCGCGTACCGCGTAGACTGCCAGCCCAAAGAAGGAAGCCAGCAGCAGTGCGCCGATAACATATTCCATGATTGTGCTCCTTATAGTTTTTCTCGTTCCTTCAGCAAAATTTGCTGTACCTCGCGCAGGTCTTTTGCACGGTAGTTCCAAAGATGTTCGCTTTCTGCCGGGGCGGGGGTCAGGTCCGGCACGACAATGGCCGGGCAGCCTGCCGCTTTCGCCGCTTGCAGACCGTTGGGGCTGTCCTCCAGCACGACGCAGTGCGCCGGGTCGGCGTGGATAGCCGCCGCTGCCGCCAGAAAGATGTCGGGCGCGGGCTTGGGTCGCGCGACCTCCGGGCCGAACACCGCCGCCGTGAAGTACCGCTCGACATCCGTTTGCTGCAAGTAAGCCAGCGCCTTTTCGCGCCGGGTGGACGTTGCCAGCACTGCCGGGATGTCCGATGCTTTCAGCCGGCGCAGCAGTTCCCGCAGCCCCGGCTTGACCGGTACGCCGTTTGCAGCGATGACCTCGTCCGCATAGCGCAGCCGCAGGTCGTGGGCCGTGTCATACAGACCGCCCGGTATCGCCGCGTTGAAAATTTCGCGGCAGCGGTCTGTGCCTGTGCCGCGCATGGCGGCGATGATTCCCTCCGGCAGGTCGATGTGCAGGATTTCGGCGGCCTTGTGCCAGCCGTCACGGCCAATGCGCTCGGTGTCGAACATCAGGCCGTCCATGTCAAACAAAACGCCCTGCAGCATCTTACATCTTCAGCACGGATTCCCAGACTTCCTCAATAACGGGAACGCCCAGCTCCTTGTTTTCCTTGATGTTCTTCAGCTCCAGCTCGCCGGGGTAGTAGACCTCGCCGCCCTCAGTGACAGGCTCGCTGCTCTTGACGTCCGCCAGAATGGCGTCCACAATGGCGTCGGTCTCCTCAACGGTGTTGAACTTAGCCGGGTCGATGGCGATCATGATCTGGGTCAGACCGATCTCGTCGCCGAAGGTGCCGATGGTATGCACGGAGTTGCCGTTCGTCAGAACGGTGGCGATCAGGTCAAGGGCGATAGACAGACCGCTGCCCTTCCAGTAGCCCATCGGCAGCACGCGCCAGGTTTTCTCGATCTCGGCGGGGTCGGTGGTCAGCTCGCCCTTTTCGTTGTAGCCGCCGGGAACGGGCAGCTGCACACCGCGCAGGCGGCAGTCCTCGATTTTGCCGTAGCTGAACTGGCTGACCGCGCAGTCGATCATCGCGTGCTCACCGTTGGAGCGAGGCACGGCCATGATAAGCGGGTTGTTGCCGATTTTGCGGTCCTTGCCGCCCCATGCGGGCATGTTGGGCATCGTGTTCGACCAGCAGATACCGATGCAGCCGTGGTCAGCTGCCAGCCAGCCGTAGGTGCCGCCGCGCATCCAGTGGTTGTTGTTGCCCAGCGCCACAACGCCGACGCCGTTCTGCTTGGCAAGCTCGCAGGCACGGTCCATAGCACGCTTGGCGTTCAGCGGGCCGAAGCCGCGGTGGCCGTCCCAGCGCTCGATGCTGCCCATGCTCGACACGCAGGTGGCGCGGGCGGCGGGGTCGATCTCGCCTTTTTCCAGATAGCTGACGACGCGGGGGAAGCGGTTCAGACCGTGGCTGAACACACCCGCCAAGCTGTTCTGGGCAAAGATGATGGCGGCATCCTGCGCATCGGAGGCGGTAAAGCCTTTCTTTTCCAGCACGCGGGCAAACTGGGCGACCATTTCTTCATAAGGTACACGTTTCATTTTACATTCTCCTTTGTTTTCGTGCGTTTGTCAAATCTGTGCGCCTGCATTGGTTGTGTAAGCGCTTACTTTAATTGGATTATATTCTTTGCTTATGAGTTTGTCAATAGATTTTATGTAAGCGGTTACAATTTGGAGAATGCTACAAATTCACCTGTTAAGTTTTATACAATTTCACTGTAACCGCTTACATTATGTAAAACAAAACAGGCCACTTTTGTACAAAGCGACCTGTCAAGAAGTTATCTTTCTATGGTTATAGCTGCCGTGACGTGCTGCGGGTCGTCGGGGACGCCGACCCCTACAACGGTAACGCCTTCCCTTTGGGGGAAGGTGCCCCGCAGGGGCGGATGAGGGGCTGCGCTGCCTATATTGCCCTCTCGCCTGTCACTGCCCTCAGCTCGTCTCCCCCTGCGCCAACTCCGGCTGCAATACGACAGAGGAATACGCTTCGCTGCGCTCGATGCTGCTTTCCAAAAGCTGTACGCAAAGCAGTGCGACCTGCTCCGGCTTGTTGTCCACCGAGGTCAGCACCGGCTCACACAGGTGCGCATAGTCGGAATTGTTGAACCCCACGACGGCGACCTGCCCCGGCACACGCAGCCCCGCGCGCAGCAGGGCTTTCAGCGCTCCGGCTGCCGTCAGGTCTTCGCCGCAGACGATACCGTCCGGCACGATGCCCTGCGCCAGCAGCGCCTGCACCGTCTCCATGCCGGATGCCAGCGTCTCACCTGCTTCCAGCACATGGTCGGCAAATTCCAGCCCATTGCGGCGCATGGCTTCCAAAAAGCCGTCGCGCTTGGACTTGGCACTGTCCGTGTCGCGGTCCTTGATGTAGTAGATATTCTTGCGTCCGCGCGCAACGAGATGCTCCACCGCCAGCGAGACGCCGTATTTATCGTCTACCGTGACCGAGTAGGCGTTGGGCAGGTCGAGCTTTCCGTTTGCCAGCACCACCGGCACGCCGGTCAACAGCTTTTCCATCTCCGCCCCCTGGCAGATCGTGTCAAACACCGAGCCGACCAGCACGATGCCGTCCACCTGCTTCTGGTTGACGGCCTGCAGGTAGCGCAGTGTTTCTGCCCGGTCACCGCCTGTGTTGCAAAGGATGACCTCATACCCACGGCGGCTGAACTCCCGCTCAATGGTATAGGCGGTGCGGGCGTAGTGCGGCACGCGGATGTCTACCGTCAAAACCGCGACGGTACGCATAGATTTGCTCACCATACCGCGTGCAATGGCGCTGGGGGTGTAGTTGTTCTGCTTTAAGATAGCCTCCACCCGCGCACGGGTCGCCGCGCTGACCGTGCCTTTGTTGTTCAGCACGCGGGAAACCGTGGCAATGGAAACGCCCGCCTCCTTGGCAATATCGTAGATGTTCATGACTTCCTCGCTGTCCGCCTTTGCCGCAGCTGCGGCGTTGTAAGCACTTACACTTTTCTTACAGAATACCGCAGTGCAATGCGGTTGTCAAGGTGTCTGCGTAACTCTTTTGGGAAAGTGAATCAGAACGGATTCACTTTTTCGAGTCAGGATTTTTGGATGAATCAGAAGTGATTCACTCTTGAGAGCATATACGAATTTGTGCGGGTATCGGGTTTGTTTGTCATCGTTTTGGGGTGGACG
>ERZ506764.221-NODE-221-length-55596-cov-5.000000_pt1 | contig 55596 bp, 46 predicted proteins | sample MGYA00513041_ERZ506764 | MGnify/ENA metagenome assembly ERZ506764
CTTTTATTGTATTTTCATACAAATCACTTGACTTCGAGCTATAATATAAGGCGTAATTAAACCATAAATAGCTAAATTCACCTATATCATGTCCGCTGCTTTCCATATATATCGCCCACGAAAAATAAAAATAAGCTGTTATTGCAATATAGGCATAATAATGTCTTTGTTCCTCTTTTGTTAACTCTCGTTGAAAATACACTTTTAAAATCCTATCACAATCTTCTGGTGTGTTATCATAATTAATAATATATGATGCTATGTCTGCTGCCGGATCATTGTCCCCAGCATATTCCCAATCAATGAGATAACTCCCATTTTTTCCCAACAAAATATTATTTGCACATATATCATTATGACACATCTCCCATTCAACATTATCCATTTTTGTCAATTGATATATCATCTCTATTTTGATTCTTAATTCTTCAAACTGATCAAATGCATTGTAGTAGGATTTAGAAATTTTATTCTGTATTTCACGAGCTCTAGTTATAAAATCAAAATCCCATCCTAATTTATAACGTTTTGTAAAATGTATTTTTCGAATTAATTCAATCCCTCTTTTTTCATCTTCCCTATCAGTATACTCAAATGGTACATTTTCAATATACTTTGCTATTTTCCAACCCTTTTCTGGATTACATTCTATTAAAGATGGGTCTAATCCAATTTCTTTTACAAGACACTGTGTTTTAGCCTCTTTATATCGATCAATGATATGTTCTGTCCCTATTCCAGGATGTCTATATATATATTTTTGATTTCTACATTCAAAGCTAAAAATTATGTTAGTCTGGCCTCTCTTAATTTGTTCAATATTAACAATTTCTTCATCATTACATTTCAATACCTCACAAATATTAGTTAAAATATTTTCTCCCATATTTTGCACAAATTTATCGTCAAAACGCTTGATATCCGCCACTGTATCAAATTCCCAAAATGCATTTTCTTGGTATCTCTTTATATAAATATCAAGGCACGACAAATGTCTAATATAAAAATCATCGATTTTCATATCATAAATACTAGGATAGTCATATTCTTTTTTTAGCAAATCCAGGAATTTTTTTGCGCATTTTTTGTCAAAATACATTTCTCCCATCTGATACCAGCAATTTGCATCTCCAAGGTAATACTGCTTTATCAATCCCGCTTCATCAAATTTCATTGCATACTCATCAATATATTTTTTTGAATACATTCCAGCAAAATACGATTCGTAAACATATGTTTCATAACCATTAACATTTAAATAATTGTCCGAATAACATATATAACTATTACCAAACTGTTCTCTCGCTGCATATATTGATGATAAATTATTTCTAGTCATATATTCTGTATTAATAATTATTTTTATTCCATATTTCTTTTCCAGATAAAAGAAAAGCTCTTTCTTATATCCTACAACAACATAAATATTGGTAATCCCCTTATCTAACAGTTGTCTAATTTGACGCTCTATTAAAATTTCACCCTTTATCACAAAAAGTCCTTTTGGACGTTCGTACGAAAGTGGCGCACAACGTGAAGAAAAGCCTGCTGCCAAAATAATAGCATTTTTCACTTTGTAAGGCTCCATTACATCATAGCCCTTTGCAGTAATTCGTCCATCTTCTCCTATATACGTTTGATTTTTCAGCAACGACATAATATCTCTTGCTTCTCTCAATGACACTCCTATTGCTTCAGCTATTTGCTGGTTTGTTGTAGTCGGATTTTTTATCAAATAATATAATACATTAAATTCTTCTTTTGAAATCATATTCCCGCTTCCCGTTTCTTCTACATGTATCTTACTTCTTGTATATACAATCTCGTCCCAGATACGCTACCTTCACCATCTCCACCAATGTAACAGAAGCAATTCTTTCTGGATTCACCAACACCGGTTCTAGTTTTTACTCTTTCTTTGCAGAAATAATTTCTTGTTGAATTACCTTAAATTGCCTTTCCTTGCATTAACATATATTTTATTTCTGCTAGTTTCCAATCCTCTTCCGTATCTATATCCTGCACTTCCATTTCTGGAACCACTATAGGTATTATTTCTTTACAATCTCCATTACACTTATAAAACTTATCTATATTATACACGTAAAATTGCCCCGCATCGTGATACCAACTTTCAAAATCCTGTGTACGCGACATCCTATACTCTTCAAATTTATAATGTGCATATCCATTTTTATCAATATAATTACAACGTTGTGGAGGAAATGAATATTTTACCATCGGTATTATTTGTTCTGGATTCTTGTCACGCATTAATTGCATTGCGCTCCTTAATTTATCAGCGGTCACAAATGGTGCTGTTGGATATATACAACACATATATTTAAATTCTTGTCCCATTTTTTTATAATCATTCAAAACTCCCATAAGAGTTTCATCCGTTGTTGCTGTATCACTCGCTAACTCTTTACTTCTCATAAACGGTATTTTAGCTCCACAATTCTTCGCAATCGTTCCTATTTCGTTGCTATCTGTAGATACCATCACCTCATCAAACTGTCCACTCTTAATTGCTTCTCGTATAGAGTACTCTATAATAGGCTTCCCACAAAACATTTTTATATTTTTCCCTGGTATTCTTTTGCTACCACCTCGAGCAGTTATTATAGCTATAGATTTATCCATTCTCATCTTTTATCCCTTCACAAAGTCACAATGGCATTCGCAATTCGTTCAGCACCTTTACCGTCTATCATATTTCCCATCAATTTGCGCATTTTCTTTCTAATTTCATAATTATGTGCCAAAAATTCAATATTTTCAAAAATATTATTAATTATCTGCTGTTCGTCATCTCTTATATCACCTGCGTAAATCATTACATCTTTAGCTCCAAATCCTTTAACGACATCTTTCTGATTATCTGCCACACAAAAGAAAATAGTTGGAACTTGCATTTTACAACATTCAAATAAAACTGTACCTGCTGCTGATATTACAATATCCATTTTTTTTAAAATTGCAGCCATATCATATACGTTTCTATATATATTAATTCTTTTGTCTTTTGCTATTTCAACCAGCTTATCATAATCGGAATTTAAAAATCCCGCGATAATATGAAATGTATAATTTTGATATAACTCATCTTCACAAATCCTCTTTTCAATCTTATACAAAATATGATTTGCGTCCCCTCCTCCACATATAATCATAATATTTTTAACCTTTTCATTTTCATCAGAACAAGCATTTTCAAACATCTCTCTTAATGGAACATAGCTTTCTCCTAACAAAAGCTTCCCGGCCCAATTATGATATCTAGTTTGATAATCATATATATAATAATGAGGGTTATAGTTTATAATCATATCTACCGGGAAGAATTCTTTAAAAATATCATCAAACGTTATAACTTTAGAAAAGGATTTTATTAAAGACATATATGTAGCATCAAAAATATATAAGTCCAATAAAATTTTAGCATTCTTATCATTTGCTACAATTTCTCTAATGAATGGAATCTCATTATAAATATCTGTTATTTCATGGCTAGGCAAACGATAATATTTAAATTTTCCTCCAATCATTTTTACTGTATCATCATCTTTTACAATAAAAACCACGTCTTCATTAAACGTTTTTATTTTCTTTGCAATTGTGATACACCTCATTATATGCCCTGTAGCTACTAGATTATTTGCATCTGTTCTAATATATACCATAATTTCACCTAAAAAATATCATGATAATGTGTATCTTATCGATTTATTTATTATAATAACACATATTATAGTGCCACCCTTTCCTTTCCTCTTCAGGAGGCAAAGTCATAAAATCACCATAATACATTTCCAATATCTTTTTATATTCCTTTGGGCAAATATAACATCCATCTTCAAAACTCAATTCTATGCCCTCTCCAAAATCCTTTTTATCATACAACGTTCTTTCATATCCGGGAAATAATACGCTTCCAATTTTTTTACTACTATCATATGAATAACTTAATAAATACTCATTTAACTTATTCAAGTTTTTTTTATACTTTTCTTCAGAATACATTGCATCAAGTACATCTGCTTCCATTCTTTGAATTTCAGCAATATATTTATCGATGTTCTCATCCGGCAAACCATATAACGAGAAAATATCTATACTAATCCCTGTAGATAGTTGAATTGGAAACCTATTAATATCTGACGCAACCTCGTTATTTATCATTAAGCAACAACCTTGTCCAAAATAAACATAATCATCATATTGCGTAATCATTTTAAATCGAGAATCTTTTTCAAGTATTTTTCTCAATTTTATAATATCTTCTGCAGGCATATATATATCTATATCATCATCCCATGGGATAAAACCCTTGTGTCTCACTGCACCTAACAATGTTCCAAATGCCAGATAATAACTTAATCCATTCGCCCTACATACATCATCCAATTTTTTCAAAATATCAATTTGATATTTTTTCATTTCAGACTCACTCAATTGATTATTCGTATTATGTTCAAAATAACTATAGTCGTTCATTTCCTTATTTATATCAAGTACTATTTCAACATTATTTTCTGTATATCCAAATGATAATATCTGCTTTATCATTTGTTTCTGAAACCCTGATACAATAAGTATTAATATATCTGGATTATACTCTGATAAAACTTCTGATGGAAAAAAAACTTCTTTGTTTCTGAATCTCGTTCCAGTTCTACTTATATTATTATCCAAAAAACCCTCAACCTGTATTTGCTTTTCATTTAAATAACTTAGCATCATACATGATGGGGTACTTGTTCCAAATATATATATTTTCTTTTCTCTTAATTTAGACTCTAATCTATCTAAATTATTATAAAACTTGTTTATCGCTGTATTATATATCTTAAAAGTTTCTGTTTTTTTTACATCCATACTTGAAGTCCCTTCTGTTTTTATTCCTCGCAGTTCTGTTTTTTCCCCTCGAGGTTATACCAATATATTCTATATTTATTATTGCCCCCTATTGCCCTATCAGAGATTACAATACTATCTTCTCCTATAAATCCATTTTTTTTCGCAATCGCCTGAGAGGCCAAATTATTTTCCCATATTTCTACATATATTTTATCCGATATTTTCAATCCTATTTCCACAGCTAGTGATAACGCAATTGTTCCTATGTTCTGTCCTTGATATTTTTCCTTGACACTATATCCTATTTCAATCCCATCCATGGTTATTGATAATTGAATAAATCCAACGGTTTTTTTATCACATCCATCTATAAATGTTATCATATAGATTCTTTTATCACCATTTTCCTGAAAACTTGTCCCCTTTATTCTCTTCATAAAACATTTTTTTAGGTCATTATATTCTGGAGCGGCTTCAAATCCCATCCAATAAATATCTGTTTTTTCACAGCGAATTCTATAATAATCTTCAAAATCTTTTTCTTCAGCTTCTTGAATTGTAATATCTGGTTTTTTCATTCCCATATTGGACCCTTCATACCTTCCCCTGTATCAATCTTTATTTGAATTAATTGTTTGATTTTCTCAACTCTTTCATATAATTGATCATCATTATCTGCCTCCAAGTGTATAAATCTTCCTTCAATTTTGTCTTTAAATTCCGATGTTTTAAATCCAACTTTAATATCTTCAAAATTATGACTGTATGTATATGGTAAGTCAATTACTTCCTGCAATCCTTCAACAGATACAACTTCTCCCTTCGGCAAAAACATTGATACATACCCACATGATTTGCTATTTTTATGTATAACAGGTACTTCAGTTATATCTCCAACACATGCTTTTAACAAGAACTCGCATGAATCAAAATCTGTTTTCATAGGCACGATTCCTGATGATATAAACCTGCCACCACCTCTTGCAGCTGTTTCCATCAACCATATTCCATTGTCATTTATCTTCACTTCTGTATGTGTTCTTCCCCATGGTAATCCAAATCCCTCGATAATCCTTTTAACCAAGTTATCCACTTCTTTTAATTGATGATCCGTAATCTCTGCCGGATATTTTCCCATATATTCTGAAAAAACACCTGGCACATTGCATTTAATATATTCACCACATATCAATGTTTGATATACACCATTCCATACAACACCATCTATAAGCAGTTCCTTGCCCGGAATATACTCTTCAATAATAACTTTTCCTGTTTTAGATGCCTCTTTTGAATAATCAAATTGATCATAAATCGTCTGGGCATCTTCTATTTTTACAACTCCCCTACTTCCTGCACTGTCTATTGGCTTCATAATCATTGGCTTACTAATCTGCTCATAGAACCTTACCGCATCATTAACATTGTCTACAAGTTTGTATTTGATGGTATCTATACCAATCTCTCTGCATTTTTCTCTCATTAAATATTTATTTGTAAAAAGTTCCGCTTTATCCTCGCCAATACCAGGCAACCCCATCTCATTTGCTACAAATGCCTGTGTTCTTACAGGTGTTTCCGCCTGATCTGATATGATTCCATCAATTTTTAGTTTCTGCGCAGCTTCTAACACAGCATTTTTATCACGTAAGTCTACAATCACTTTTTCATCTGCATATTCAAAACCCGGCTCTTTTTCATCTGGCGACGCAATAATTGTCCAATATCCCAAACGTTTTGATGTCTTTATAAGTGGTACCAAGAAATTGTTTGCACCCAAAATCATTATCTTCTTCATACGTGTTTTCTCCTCGATTTCATTTATTCAACAATATACTTCCAATCCATGGGAGTCCCTTTTTTTAATTTCCGATTCACTTTTTTCCCAAGTATATCATCGTAATACATTGTATGCATCCCATCTGCCGGTCTGACAGATCGAACATTCTTCTCCGTAATAATATCTCCTGACTCCATATCCTGTGCCACAAAAAGCGAACGTGAAAAATGACGTTCCATTTTTTGTGAATTTGTAAGATAATACGTTTTTGTTCCCATCGCCTGTTCCGCTATGCGAACTTGTTTACACATTTCTTCAAATTCCTCCATTTCCATAGAAAATTGTGAATCTGTACCTCCATCAGTTCTTTTTAATGTCACATGCTTTTCAATCATTTTCCCTCCTGCACCAACAGAAAGAATTGGAACAGTTGAGCCAAATGTATGATCAGATATACCAACAAGACAGCCAAACGCATCTTTTAGTGTTTTTAACATATTAATATTAACTTCCTCATAAGGTGTTGGATATGCCGATGTGCATTTCAACAAAATAATCTGTTCATTCCCCTCTTCTGTACAAGTTTTCACTGCACGTTCTATATCAGCCAGCTCTGCTATACCGGTCGCAATGATAATCGGTTTTCCTGTTCTAGCGATTTTCCTTAATAACGGAATATCATTGATTTCAAAAGATGCAACTTTGTATGCCTGAACCCCTATATTTTCTAAAAATTCCACAGACGACGGATCGAACGGAGACGAAAACAATTCAACACCTAATTCCTTAGCATATATAAACAATTCATGTTGCCATTCCCATGGTGTATACGCTTTTTGGTACAAACTATATAATGTATCTCCATCCCACAATGTCCCATGTTTTATTTGAAAATATTCATTGTCGCAATCAAGAGTTATTGTATCCGCTGTATATGTCTGTATCTTCACAGCATCTGCTCCTGCCTTATATGCCCTATAAATAATTTCTTTTGCTCTATTAAAATCCATATTATGGTTTCCAGACATTTCTGCCACAATGTAGCATGGACTATTTTCCGATATCAATCTATTACCTATTTTAATACTCTTCTTCATAGTGACACCTTTCAATGTATATCAACATTTCTTAATAATTTTTCTAATTCACTCACAGAAAGCCACTCCGCATTTTTTCCCGAACTGTATTCAAACCCTTGCTTCACTAATTTTCCACCTGGCTGAATTTTATCCTTATCCCACCAGTCAAAATGAGGATATACAATAAAATGTTTGTCATATTCATAGGTAAGCATGGAATCTTCTCTCGTTATCATCACCTCATGAAGTTTCTCACCTTCTCGAATTCCGACCTCCGGCATTTCACATCCCGGTAGAATCGCCTGTGCCAAATCTGTGATTTTAAAAGAAGGAATTTTGGAAATAAATGTTTCTCCACCTTTCGCTTCTGACAATGCTTTGATCACAAGCTGAACACCCTCATCCAGACTGATCCAGAATCTTGTCATCCGATAGTCTGTAATCGGAAGCTCTTTTCCGCCATTGGCAACAATTTCCCGGAAAAATGGGATAACAGAGCCACGGCTTCCGGCAACGTTTCCATAACGCACAATGGAAAAGCATACATCCTTCGTGCCTGAATATGCATTCGCTGCAATAAATAATTTATCGGATACAAGCTTTGTTCCACCATACAGGTTTATAGGATTTACCGCCTTGTCTGTTGAAAGTGCCACCACACGTTTCACGCCACAATCCAATGCTGCATCCACAATATTCATTGCTCCATCAATATTCGTCTTCACTGCCTCCATTGGATTGTATTCACATGCAGGCACCTGTTTTAATGCGGCTGCATGAACTACATAATCCACCCCATCGAATGCACGGTATAATCTTTCCTTATCACGAACATCACCAATAAAAAAACGCAGCTTGTCCTTGTACTTTTTAAATTTATTTGCCATATTAAATTGTTTAAATTCGTCTCTGGAATATATTATGATTTTCTTCGGTTCGTAATGCTCTAACACATACTGTGTGAATGCATTCCCAAAAGACCCGGTACCTCCGGTTATTAGAATTGTTTTTCCGTTTAACATTTTTGCCTCCTGCATCTACCCATTGCTTCCTGCAACTTCCATAACAATTATATCGGTATATTTATTTTTTTCTTAACCCGCTATTCTATCTTGGTTTCAAATTGACCTATCCATTCTCTCATTATTTCTCTAAATGATTTGATTCCGTTCAAATAACCTCCGTAAAGCATCTTTCCATTATGTACCAACCCTTTTACCTGCTCATACATAGTATCATTGCGGTCATAACGTAAAATCTGCCCTTTTACTTCATAGTCAACTTCCATCGCATGGTATTTAATAAGGTCAAATACTATTTCTTTTTCAATGAGTTCGTTTAATTCTGTTATGCGTTTTAAATTTTTTCCGATTTTTTCGGACATACCATTGCTTTTTCGGTTCACTTTATCTATTTTTTCATAAATGTCAAGACCTTCTTTGATCCACTTTTCGATTTTTTTAAGACCCTCCGGGATTTCACGAATCAATTGTTTTGCTTTCTCCTGCTCACTTCCATTCAGATACGGCTCTATATTCTCCCAGATTTCTGTCTTATTATGTTTACACCCTGAAATTTCTTGCACGACTTCATCCATGCTTTTCACTTCTGCCCCATGGATGAGTGCTCCGCCTTCCGTTGCATCTATAAATCTTATCTGACCGTTCATTCGAATATAAGCTTCAAACCATTTTAAATACAATTGCATATTCATTTCAGTGTAGACTTTTCCACCATATATATCTTCTATTTCAACGTATTCTTTATTTTTTTCGTCAATTTTCTCTTCTTTATGATATGCCTCCTGCGTATGCTTCACCCCGCCGGGATATGCAAGATCCAGTCCCATAAAAATAATAGTCTGAAATCCCATTAACACTAATAGAGAACACGCATTATTCGACACAGAACCTCCGCTTGGAAGTCCACACGTTTTTTTTCCAAGACTACAATATAAATTAGCCATAAACTCCCCTTGTCCTAGTTCATAAAATCGTTTTGCATTGCTTAATTCAATAACCTTCGCATTAGAAACAGGGCTTACTGACATCGGAATGTTTTTTACTCGCTCATCTTCAAATAATACTAACGGTTTATGCCCATCTACTGATATTGTCATATCTGGTATGATACCGTGTTTTAAAACCGTATTTAATGCTGTATCCACTGCCATAATAAATACGCTGTCTTCTATCTGCTTGAGCTTCTCGATATTATTATCCAAAGATGGACCTGCTGCAATCAGAACCGCCGGCATATCGTTCCAGCCTTTTTTTTGTACAATTCCTTCCAACTGCACAATAGAATATTGTTCAATAATGTCCTTGGATAGTTTCATAACATTTCGGAGCATTTCCTCGCTAAAATACACTTCTGTATTCCGATTAAGCACTACTCTTTTTATTTCATACAATTGTATATCAAGTGTCCACTTATATTTATCTGCAAATATTTGCGGATAATTCGGTAATACAGCATTTATGACAAAAGAATAATTAGCATAATTGATAACAGTTTCTAATATTGCAGAAAACAATCCATCGCTGATACCTTCGACTGTTAAAAATACTCTGTCATTCTCCATCATTTCTGCAATTTTTTCATCCCCAAACATGCGCCAGAATACATTTGCACACGGTTCATATATGATGATCATACAGTTCTTATTCAATTCCATTAGTCTTTCAATGTATGTTCCGTTTCCAAGTCCGAACACAAGGACTATTGTATCATCAACTATTTTATCTTCAAATTGTTTTAACCAGTCTTCACATGCCTTACCTGCATCATAACGGCTTTGCATGTACCACAACTGTTCATCCTTTTCTATCACTAAAATCTCTGATCCATCCAGTGATTTATCATCATAGACTTTTATCTCATCTCGATTCTTATAAGCATTTTCAAAGTCTTCCATCGAAATAACATTCTGCTTATTTACAAATCCTAAAATACTTCTCTTTTCTATCTCATTAAACATGTTTTACTCCACATTATTTATCATATCCATATAAAATCTTATACTGTCTGTAATCTCATATTCAAGCGTATCTGCAAGCACTACAATGTCCTGCTGTCCATAGGAATTTTCCAAATTTTTTAATTGCTGCAGTAAAATTTCTGTTATATTTTCTTCCGGCAATGGCATGCTATTACTTAACTCCATTAATTCCGACATCACCTTTATGATTTGGGGCATCATTTTTTCGTACAGTTTCATTGCACCATCCTGTGTCTGTCTTAATGCAAGAATCGTTTTTTGTAATTGTTCTAACAACTGTTCCATTCTCTCTCCCATAAATTTATGTTCAAAAAAAGGTCGACAAAAAAGTCGACCTTTTTAACTGATATGATTTCCTTAGCAAATTACTGTAATAAGGAAAGAACACCCTGCGTTGACTGGTTCGCCTGTGCAAGCATAGACTGTCCTGCCTGTGCAAGAATATTATTCTTGCTGTATTCCACCATCTCTTCAGCCATATCTGTATCACGGATACGAGACTCTGCTGTCTGTGTGTTCTCAGAAACATTGTCTAAGTTTGCAACCGTATGCTCTAATCTGTTCTGTAAAGCACCTAATGCCGAACGCATCGTGGATACTTTAGAAATCGCATGCTGGAATACTGTCATTGCACTACCTGCTTTTGTAAATGTAGATACATCATTATTTGTATTAGCTATAATGCTTAATCCTTTTGCACTCATTGTCGTGATAGTGATTGAAATCTTCTGTCCTTCCAGTGCTCCAACCTGAAGATTTTTCCCTGAGAATTTACCATCTAACAAATTCTGTGTATTGAACTGTGTTGTAGATGCAATACGATCTAACTCAGATGTCAATGCGTTAATCTCTTTCTGGATAGCTGTTCTATCAGATGATGTATTCGTATCGTTAGCTGCCTGTGTAGCTAACTCGTTCATACGCTGTAAGATAGAATGAGCTTCATTTAAAGCACCTTCAGCTGTCTGGATAAGAGAGATACCATCCTGTGCGTTGTCAGACGCTTTATTAAGACCTCTAATCTGGCTTCTCATTTTCTCAGAAATTGTCAAGCCTGCTGCATCATCTGCTGCACGATTGATTTTGTAACCGGAAGATAACTTCTCTGAAGATTTTGCCTGCTGTCCTGTTGTGATACCTAACTGTCTGTTAGCATTCATCGCTGTAAGATTGTGCTGTACTACCATTATTTTTTCCTCCTTGAATGTAATGCAGCGTCCATGCTGCATCTGTACTTTATGTACTCGTTTTTTGTTGTATTAGGTTTCCATCCTCCCAGCCGTACGCTCTGTTTGAACTTTCACCTGCAAGTAATTTTCTTTACTTGACTTATATATCGGAGATTCCCTCCAATACTTTATAGTAAAAAAAGATTTTTTTCTTTTTTTCTATCAATTATTTCTTATTGTCAAGAAAATGCGGTTCCACATAGCCCTTCTTCATCATATTCTTGTAATACTGATTGACAACTTTCTGGCTGGAACGGATTTCTCTTACCTGCTTTTTCACACTGGCAAATTTCTGTTCCATCAACTGTTTGTTACGCGCTTCCTGCGCCTGAATCTCCATGCTTTTCTCTGTCAGTGCACGTATGCTGCCCTGCATCTGAAGAATTTCATCTTTATAAAGCTCTTTATTCGCCTGAAGTTCTTCACGTACTTTATCATACAGTTTCTCAAAGCCGGTATCTAACAGTTCTAATTGTTCTATGAGTTCTGACTTTTCTTCGACTGTCTTATCAAAGTCGTCCGGATCTAAAGATGGATTCTCCAGTTCTTCTTTCTGACGTTTATTGATCTGTATGATGCTGTTTAAAACCTTCTCTTTCTTCTGAAGGCTTTGTAGCATGATCGTAATATACTGGTTGTCTGTCATAGTACCATTCTCCATTAATGTGTTCTGCCGGTACGCATCACTTCTTTCCAGGTGTCACGCATGGTACGCAGATGTTTTAACACTTCTTCCATAATCTCTTTGTCTTTTTTCATATTAGCTTCACGAAGCCGGATCATCAGATATGAATATACCTCGTCAAAGTCTTTTGCAACCGGATATTTATGATCTAATGTGGATTGAAATTCTTCAATAATCCGTTCTACTTTGATAATATTCGTATGTGCTTTCTGAATATCCTTTTCCTCAATCCCGACGATTGCAAGATTGGCAAATTTAATTGCTCCTTCATACAGCATCAATGTCAGCTCCGCCGGTGATGCTGTCATAATTTTGTTGTTAGCATACGCTGCATATCCCTGATTCGCTAACATAATATCCTCCTGGTCTTTATTGTGTATTAAGCAGAGCAGATAAATTTATATCTGCTCTGCTTTGTAATTCTCACTTTCGCTCATTATCTCATACATCAACCGCCAAATAAACCACTTAATGATGATGTCTGGCTATTCAGTTTAGAAAGTGCCGTCTCCATAGAAGAGAACTTTTTATAATAATAATCTTCTTTGTCCTGTAATTTTTCTTCCCATTTCTTGATCAGATCTGTGTAATCACTATACTCTGATGCCATCTCCTTATCATTATATACAGTATAAATACTGCTCAAGGATGAGGACTGCATTTTGGTATGAACTGACTTATATAAGTTATCTGCCAGTCCCTGCATGAAATTGATCACTGTATCCGGATCATTGGTGATTGCAGTCATCAGCTTATCTGCATTACCGGAAGAATTAGCATCATCTTCATCGCCATCAATATGATATGCATTCTGCTGATTCTTTGGTGCATTCAGATATCCTAATGTCTTGATTCCAAAATTGGACAAATACATTTTCTTTCCGTTTACCTCAACCGCACCGCTCATTGCAGAAGTCATGGCACTCATAAGGCTTTCCAGATTATCGTCACGTCTCAGCAGAGAATCTTTGATTTTCTGCTCCCATTTCTCTACTTCTGTGTCAGACATTGCGTCTTTTTCATCATCTGTCAGCGGCTCATAGCCTTTTGCGGAATCTGCATTGTACAGGGATGTAATCTCATTGATCAGGCTGTTGTACTGTGACAGGAAGTCCTTGATCTTATCATAGATTCCCTGCGTGTCAGTAGATGTTGTGATACTGATCGCATTCGCATCTCCATCACCAGTTACAACCTGTGCCGTAATGTTTAATCCATTGACAGAAAAGTTGTTGGTACTTCCTGTATATTGGATACCATTTAATGTAATCTCTGCATCACAGCCATCGATTTTCTTGGCATCTGTATTGTATTCAATACTTGTGTTATTTGCAATGTCGTGTGCTGACTGTACCTGTTTTACAAATGAAGCAATCGCAGCATCTTTTTCTGTACCGGCTTCCATTGCGGCAATATCAGCGAGCACCTGATTATTATCCATGGTCTTCTGGCTGGTATTCATTGTCGTTTTGTTGGTGGCGATAGCAACGGCAAATGTATTGGTAAGGTCTGTTACGCCCTGTGCCGCATTATCGGTATAAGCCTTATGTACTTTATCGATAATGCTCTTTCTGGAATACTCATTACTATCCTCTAAAGTGGTATCAGCAGTATTTTCATAAGTATTCACTGTGCCGACATTCGTTGCCAATGTAGAGAGATATGAACTCATATCTTCGTCTGACAATTTCATTTCGTCCTGTGCCTTTTTTGCCAGATCTGTATAAGCGGTCGTTCCGGATTTTGCGTTGCTCAACTCGTTAGAGCCCTTTGTATAAACGGTCTTTGTCGCCTCTTCTTTTTTGCTGTCTTCAAAAGCGACCGTTTTCCCATCAGCTGTCTTTTCCCAGCTGCCGCTGACTTTTGTTCCGGTTGTTTCAACTAAATTGCTGCCATCCACAAAATATTTTTTTCCGTCTTTATCTACATAAAGTCCGTTCTCATCTTCGCTGTACTCATTGCCGTCTGATGCAGTGATCTTGTTGTATTTTACTTCACTTGCTGTAGCAGTATAATATTTTGTTACAGAATCAGTTGTCTCACTCTGGATGTAGCTTTTATTCCCACTTGCATCTGTATAAGAATAAATGACGCTTCCATCATCGTTTGTCTTTTCAGTCTTATAAATATTGCCATTGCTGTCCATGACAGACTGTGCGCGATCCGTTGCGGACATCTGCACCAGCTTCACCATCTGATCCTGCTCTGCCTCACTTAATCCGCTCTTTGCAAATGCATCTTTCATTGCCGCATACGCAGATGCATAACCATAGCCTGCGCTTATGTTGCTGTTCTTGGCATCAGCTGTCTTATATGCGGTCTGGGCATCCTGATAGGCTTTGATTGCTTCATTTACTTTTGCTGTGATACCTGACTGCGTTCCATCACCATAATACTGCATGTAGGTTTTATAGGTTGCGTCTGTCGCATCTGATTTTACATTCAGTCCCAGTTTCGTCAGCGCATTCGCACCATCCACGTTGCCACCGGTCAGTGTAAAGTCATTGTCCTTGCCGGTATCTTTGGAGCTCACGAAGATACGTTTGTTGATATCATCATAGCTTGCATTCACGCCGGCTTCTTTCAAAGAATTGATAAAGCTGTTGACCGTAGTACCCTGGCTGACTTCGATAGTCTTCTTTGTGCCATCACCTTTTGTCAAGGTGATCGTACCGTTTCCGCCTGTGTAGCCCAACTCAGCGAGTGTGGTTCCGGTTGTGGTACTGTCATCTAATTTACCACCGGTCAAGTATCCTGCCTGTGCTACCTTAAGGATGTTGAGCTTCTGTGTACCATTTGGTGCAGAGCTGCTGGCTGTAACCGTCGCTTTTGTGGAATCGGATACTTTGGTTGATTTCAAATTGTAGTTTTTAGAGAAACGCAGACTATCCAAGCTTGTGTAGAAGCTGTATACTTTCGTATTCAGTGTCTTCCATGCATCCTGTTTCCAAGAGAGCTTGGTCTGTGCTTTTTTGTATTTATTGGTCTTGTAACTGTAAGAAGATACTAATGCAGAGATAATCGCTTCGGTATCTAATCCTGAGTTCAAACCTGTGATTCTGATTGGCATAATCCTGCTCCTTTCAGTTTTGTAACTTATTTATATCATTTTCTGTTTGCATCTGTCACTTGTCTATTGCTGCTCCTGTCTTTTGGACAGTGATCTACAGTTTCTTATCCACTAATAATCCTGCCATCTCCCAGACTTTTGCGATCATGTCCAGAGTTTTCTCCGGCGGATATTCTTTCAGGACTTTCTTCGTGTCTTTGTCAACGATCTTGATGGTGACACGGTTGGTTGCATCATGGATTCCGAAGACTGCCTCGGAATTGTGCGCCTTCTTATTGATCTCGTCAACTGCTTTCCTGATCTGGGAATTCTCGGAGATCGTCTGCTTTGCCTGACTGTCGTCCCGGTTTCCGTCTTTGCCGTTTTTGTCAGTCTCTTTCGTGTCGATCTGAATGGTTTTCTTCATCAGATCGTCAGAAGCTGCTGCGTTGGATGCAGTTTCCACTTTTGCCTGACTCTCTGCTTTTACATCTGATGCGGATGAACTTCCCGCGTAGGACATCCCTGCCCCTTTCATAGCCTCTATTGCCATTGTTCTACACCTCCGTGTGCATAAGCCTGTGTTCTTCCATGGTTGCGATCCGGATCTCTACAAATGCCGGAACGCTTATTTTTCTAACTCATATATCGGTAGTTTTCCTGTAAAATTAATAGCTGTCATGCAATTTCCTGCGTTGTGCCGCTGTTGTTATCTGATCAGGGTTTCATTTTAACAAAATATAGGATATAATTCAATCGCACCGGGAATTGAGCCGGCAATGCGTTTATGATTTTTACTATTATAAGAGGAAAGGATATTGTTTATTATGTTATATATCATGAGACACGGAAAAACTGACTGGAATGCAGTCCACCGCCTGCAGGGAAGCGAAGATATTCCTTTGAATGAAGAAGGCCGCCAGATGGCGAGAGACGCGCGGAAAAAGTATGGGGATCTGCGATTTGATATCTGCTATTGTTCTCCCTTACAGCGTGCGCAGGAGACTGCTGAAATTTTTCTGGAAGGGAGCGGCACGCCGATCCTGACGGACGACCGTCTCCGCGAGATGGGATTTGGCATGTATGAAGGAACAGAACATGTCACACAGAAACCGGAATGTCCGGTATATACGTTGTTCCATGATCCTGTCCATTATCATGCTGTAGATGGTGCGGAAAGTCTTGAGCATTTGTATGCCCGCAGCGGCTCTTTTATCCATGATGTTTTAACGCCGGAATTTGTTTCCGGAAAAAATGTACTGATCGTTGCCCATGGAGCCTTAGACTGCAGTCTGATCTGCCAGTATGAAGAGATTCCTCTTGAGCATTTCTGGGATCAGCTGCTTGGGAACTGCGAGCTTAGAAGATTGGTTTCATCAGCCAATGTGTGAAAACAGATACTGCAGAACGTCATCTGTAAATTTTATCGCATGCACACCAATGAATGTGGAGCCGTCTTCCTGCTTTTCTTCGCGGGAAACCTCCGCATACATGATCAGTGTTTCCGCCACAACGATCACCTGTTTTCCGAGAAGGCCTTCATGCCCCTCCGGCACACAGATTCCCATGCCTAACGGACTGATGTCTTTCACGTCCACGTAAATTTTTTCCTGTGTATCGCAGATTACGACAACACCATTTGTCTTGTATTCTACCCTCGATATTTCTCTTCTTTCTTCCATGAGTACCCCCTGTTTTTATCATTTCTGTCCTGACTGCCCTGTACAGGCAGAATTGTCTGTATCAGATCGTCTGCATTATTCGAAGATCTCCTGTACATCATCCAGATTTCCGTCTCCGGTGAGAAGCAATGTCACTCCGCTCTCCGCCTGACTGATATCTGTGGTCGCCTCAACGCAGAGTTCGCCGTTCTGATTATAAAGCGCCCACTGAAAATCTGTGATCTCCACCGGCCACTCTACCGGCATGGAAACAGACTGTCCATCTGCGATTGCACTGATATTGTACTGTTCGCCGCTGATCGGATCGATCACAGAAAACATCCCAATGTCGATGCCGCACTCGTTTGTGGCTGTGATGATGATGCTTTTACGTTCTGCAAATTCAGAAGATTCTGTGCTTTCCACGGCTTCTGCTGTCGCCTGGGCTGTCCCGGCTGTTTTGGCTGCTTCTGTTGTCTCTTCCGGTTCACCGACGGTTTCCGCAGGTTCTTCTGTCGTTTGCCGGCTGTCTCCGGATGTCTGCTCGGTGGCGCCTGACGCCTGATCCTGATGATCTGTTTTTCCGCAGGAAGTCAGGAGCATTATGCCAAGAAGCATGCAGATTATGAGTGTTTTCTTTTTTTTCATAGATTTTGTTTCCTTGTATACAAATTGCGGATCATATTTTTCCTGTTTTCAGAATACCCCGTATTTTATTTTTTTGCAATGGATGTTTTAGAAAAGGCGCACCTTTTGGATGCGCCTTACTGTTAAAATTTATTTCTCATCTTTCTGAGCTGCTTCTGCTTTTTTCTTTTTATTTCTGCGGTACATTTCCTCGCCGGTTACACCAAGAAGTGCAATGATGAGTAACCACCACCAGGACATTTTCTCCTGCTGTTTGTTTTCCACTGCGCCAGCCTCTGCTGCAAGTGGAGTTTCCTCATCGGCAATTGTCGTGCTCTCCTGTGCTCCGTTCGCTGCAAGAGGTGTCTCCTCGTCCGCAATTATCACATCTGTATCAGCGTCTGCATCTGTGTCAGCATCAGCTGCGGCATTTGCATTTGCAACCGCTGCTGTTCTCGTTACTGCCGCCGGTATTGCAGCTGCTGCAAGCGCTACCGGTGTCTCTGCGATCTGAACCGGTGCTGCAGCTGCTGTGGCTGTTGTAACGGTTGTGACTGCACTTGCCGGAGCCGCTGCTGTAGTTACAGTGCCTGCAGGTGTTGTGGCTGCGCCGCCCGGTGTGGTCTCAGTGCCGGATGGGGTAGTTGCGCCGCCCGGTGTCGTTGTGGAACCGCCTTCGCCCGGAGCCGGTGCAGGGGTGAGTTCTGTGATCTTATCAGCCAGTGTTTCTCCTGCAATTCCTAACTTATCTGTCAGGTCTTTTGCCATGTCCTCTGCCTCTTTTAATTTTATCTCTGCCGCGCTGATCTGTCCCTCTAACTCTTTTACCTGATCTGCTGTGTAGTTCTGGCTTGCAAGAAGTGCTGTAAGCTTATCCTTTAAGCTGTCCGCATCTGCTTTTGCTTTATCAACTTTTTCCACCGCATTCTTTGCTGCGTCAATGATCGCATCCGCTTTTGCTACTTTCTCTGCTCTTTCAGCCTCCGCTTTTAATGCTGCATCTTTGAAATCATAGAAGCTCTTTAAGCTTTCATGTCCCGGGAAACGATTATCATCTTTTCCGGTGAGCCAGATTCCTTCATTGATTTCTCCTGTTTTCTTATATTCATCATAATATTTGTTGCTTGTATAAGCTGTTTTTTCCTCTGCCTTGGCAGTCTGATTGTATTTCTGTGTTTCCACGGTCTGCGCACCAAGATCTTTGGAATTTTTCTGCTGATAAGTTCCGGTGTAGGAAACGGATAAGGTTGTGGAGCTGTTCTTCTCGTCAACAACTGCCTGATCCGTTGTCTTCTCTCCCTCTGTGAATGTGTCATCGGCATAATGGATTTTGATTGCTACGTTGGAGTTATGTTTTCCATTCCAGCCTTCATAACCGTTAATATGCAGATCTCCAGTTTTCAGGTTGTCTTTAATCTTCTTATTCTGGGAAACTGCATCTCCAAGAAGTTTTTCTGCATCTGCTTTTGCAGCATCATATGCCTGATCCTTTAACGCTTCCAGATTCGTATTGTCTGCTGCATTTACAGCATTTGTCTTGGATTCCACAGCGTTTGCTTTTGCAGTCACTGTCTGCGAATAAGTAATAACGATCGTGCCTGAAAATACGTTTTTATAAGCAGCAGAATCTGCACCCCAGTCTACCCATCTGCCGGAAGTATTTTTGTACTTATCTACAGCATTCACTTTTGCATTATCTGTATTAATACTTTCGATCTTATAATCGCCGCCAAGCAGGTTCTCTAACGCCTCTTTGTTGGTGAATTTAGCCAAAAGTTCCTTTGCTGCAATCTCGGCATTTTTCTTCTCGTATTTATCGTTATCATTATTGATTTTTTTCATTTCAACAACAATTTTCGATAAATCAATAGTTGTCGTAAATGTAGTTTTCTGGCTTACGGTCACATCTGCAGTCGCTGTTGCGCTCATGGACGTCTCGACATCTTTATCTCCGTCTTTCAATGCTGCTTTTTTATCGGCCAGATCCTTTTCTGCTGCCTCGACACTGTCATATGTCTTATCAGAAGATAATTTAGTTTCCGTGTATGTAATCTCGGAAACGTTTTGTTTTACCGTTTTGACCAGTTTGCCATTTTCATCCACTGAATAGGTGGTCTTTTTCTCACCGGAAGTTTCATATTGTTCACTGTTATAGTTATTGTTCACCTCAACGTCCTTAGAAGCTGAGTCGACCACATAGAACTGTCCACCTATATTTACGATTGTGTATACCACTCCGTTATTCTCATAAACTGCGGTATCCTGATCATTCTGAAGCTTATCTGCCGGGAAGTTCTCTGCATTGATATTGAATGCAAGGCTTCCGTCTGTGCCCTTCACATCATAGGAAACCACTTCTTCTGCCTTCTCGAAAATAACAAGATCATCGCGGGTATCGTTGAGCTTGTAGTTCAGATATACGGTTTGTGTGTCACCTGCCACATCTTTGTATGTCACCTCACAATAGTTTTTGTTATCATTCCGATTCCAGGTCCACTTGCAGTCAACAAGTTCTCCCTTGGCAAGTTCCGGAATGTAGTAATTCTTAAGGATCACTTTGAACAGCTCATCTTCTTTTCTCCAGTTTGTGGAGGTATCCCCTGCACGTTCTTTTTCCAGAGCGATGATCTCAAGTGCTGCTTTCTGTGCATCGGTAAGCTCCGGAATTGCTGTTTTTGCTTCCTCTGCTGCCTCCTGAAGAGCCTTCGCTTTCTCCTGAACTGCTGCAAGATTTGCTGCGGCTGCCGCTGCCTCGGTACTTGCTTCGGCAACTGCTGTATCATAAGCTGCCTGTGCCGCCTTAAGCTCGTCTAACGCTGTATTGTATTCGGCTACTTTGCTGTCATAAGCTGCTTTGGCAGTCTCATACGCTTTCTGTGCATCGCCTACAATACCAGCTGCCTGATTGTAAGCATTCTTCGCCTCCTCAATGTCTGTTGCAGAATCAATTCCGGCTTGTGCTTTATCAAATGCGTCTTGTGCTTCCTGCTGCTCTTTCTTTGCATCATCCGCAATTGTATTTGCCTCATCTGCTTTTTTATCTGCCTTATCAAGAGCTGCGTCGGTATCTGCTGCGGCATCTGACGCATCTTTTATGCGATCCATTGTTTTGTCAACTATTTCTTCTGCCACATTCACATCTGTACCGCCTTCGAATGTTCCGTTTGCGGTAGCATCCAATACGCCTGCTGCATCTTTTGTTGTCTGGTCTGCGCCACTGTCATCCGCAATTGTTGTATCAACTGCTGCATTTACCGCATCCTTTGCTGCTTCTGTTGTTTTGCTCGTTTCTTCAGCGGCTTTCTGAACTTCTCCCACCTGTTCCGCTGCAGATTTCTGTGTTGTTACAGTTGTTGTACTCTCTTCCGGTGTTGTTTCACTGCTATTCTGTCCATCTGCATCCTCAGCAAATGCTGCAATCGGAGTAGATAATGCCATCATTGCTGCCAGTCCGACCGATAATGATCTGATCACGTTTTTGCTGGCTTTTTTGGTTAATTTTACGCCTGTAGCGTTTTCCATCATTTCCTTTTTCATCTGTATAAACCTCTTCCTTCCATTTTAATGTTTATCTCGCTGCACTTTTGCCAAGGCTGCAAAAAAACATATTTATCCTTTTTGTTATACTAACTATAACATTCAGGGCGTTACATAAAGTGTTATAAAAAGAACTAATTTTTGAAAAATCAGAGGTTTTATAGTAGTTCTTCTAATAAACGACACAGCATTTATAATTTAGCAGCGCTGCACGGGCTGTTTAGTTCTTGTATTTCCCTTTTTCGGGAAATTATGTTTTTATTTCTCATTAATTTCCCGTTTTCAGGAAATTATATTTTTATTTCTTGTTAATTTCCCGAAAATATCATATTATAGGAAATATAGAATAATTGCATATGCAATGGAGGGCATTATAATGGATAAAAAATTTTTGAAGGCAAAAGATATTGCCCAGCTTTGGGGAATTACTCACCGGAGGGTAAATCAGCTCTGCACTGCCGGTTTTATTAACGGTGCATACAAAGAAGGAAGATACTGGTTGATCCCTTCTGATACAACAAAACCGGAAATCCTTCGAAACAAACAAAACCCACCTTTGTCCGGCAGATTACTTCCATGTCCGGTTGGAATCACTTCGTATAAAGAAGTTTCCAAAGAATGCTATTATGTCGACAAAACGCTTCTCATAAAAGATATAATTGACGACCACAGCAAGGTTTATCTTTTCACAAGACCGCGCCGTTTTGGGAAAACACTTACCATGGACATGATCCGAACCTATTTTGAAAAAACATCCACAGATACATCCATATATTTTTCAGATAAAAAAATCTGGGATTGCGGAGATGCTTACAAGCAGCTTCAGGGGACTTATCCGGTCATTTTTCTGTCTTTTAAAGATGCGCATCAGACTAACTGGGCTGATATGTACCGCAGTCTGTGTTTTACCTTAAAAGAAGAATTTCTTCGCCATATAGAACTTTTATCAAGCAAAGCAATTAATGAATACGACAAAAAATACATTCACAATCTCATAAATGATGTCGCTGATTCTACCGATTATCAGTTTGCTCTTGGCAAGCTTTCTTCTTTACTTGCCACACATTATAACCAGAAAGTTATTATTATTATTGATGAGTACGACACGCCAATCCAACAAGGACACTTATATCATTATTATAATGAAGTTGTCGGTTTTATGCGGAATCTTTTCTCCTCCGCTTTAAAAGACAATGAGAATCTGGAATTTGGCATTTTGACTGGAATACTCCGCATTGCAAAAGAAAGTTTATTCAGTGGTTTAAATAATCTTGTTGTAAACACGATTTTGGATGACAAGTACTCAGAGTATTTCGGTTTTACCGTAAACGATATATCAAATATGGCAGCTTACTATGGAATGGCAGAAAAACTTTCAGAAATTAAAGAATGGTATGACGGTTATCTCTTCGGAAATACAGAAATATATAATCCGTGGTCTGTGATTAATTATTTTAACAATAACTGTAAACCAAAGGCTTTCTGGTCCCGAACAAGCGGCAATGAAATTATTGGTGAACTCATCCGCAGTTCCGACAAAGAAGTGTACGAAAGTCTCTCACTTTTACTGCAAGGAAAAGAAGTGCAATCCATTATTAATACGGATATTATTTACCCGGAGGTAAATGCTGATTCTGACACAATCTACAGCTTTCTGCTTGTCGCCGGATATCTGCGTGCCACAAATGTGATCAGTGAATTTAATGACAACCCGATTTGTTCTCTTAAACTGCCTAACCGCGAGATAAAAAGTGTTTTCCAGAAGGAGATTTTGGATAATTATAATACCTTATTTAACGGCTCCCTGCTCCGAGATTTCGAACTAGCTCTGCGAACAGGTGATACTGCTCTTTTCACTGACACTTTGCAAAAATATCTCTTGCAGTCTGCCAGTACTTTTGACACTACAAACGAAAATTTTTATCACGGAACTGTTTTCGGAATGTTGGCAATACTCTCAGACCGATATTATATCTCTTCCAACAGAGAATCCGGCGAAGGGCGTTTTGATATACAGCTTGAGCCAAAAGATAAATCCCAATTGGGCTATATCATTGAATTTAAAGCCGGAAAAAACCTTTCAGATACCGAACTTGCTGATTCTGCGTCAAGTGCGATACAACAGATCCAAAGCAAAAAATATTCTACCGACATGGAATATCATGGTATAAAAAAGATTGGACTTTTCGGGATTGCATTCAGTGGCAAACGTGTTGCAGCTAAATATGAAGAAATACAACTCCATTCATAAGACACATCCTCTCATAATTCTAAAAAACTAAGGAATCAGGATTATGAGAGGATTTTTTGTCCAGAAATTGGCAGTCTTTTTCTCTTGCATTCTTTTTCCGGATGTGGTATTCTCATTTTATCGAACGTATGTTCTATTTTATTTTTTTGATTGGAGGAGATCACATCCAGATGAAAATCCAGCAAAATATGTCACTGATGGAAAAACTTACGATTCTCTCAGACGCTGCAAAATACGATGTCGCCTGCACGTCAAGCGGTGTGGACCGCAGTGGTAACGGTATCGGCCTTGGCAACTCCATTTCCTGTGGGATCTGTCATACTTTTTCCGCAGATGGGCGGTGTGTTTCCCTTCTCAAGATTTTATTTACAAACGAATGTATTTTTAACTGCTCTTACTGCCAGAATAATTGTAACTCCGATGTCCGGCGGGCTGCCTTTACCCCGGAGGAAGTCTGCGAACTGACGATGGAATTTTACCGGCGGAATTATATTGAAGGTCTTTTTTTAAGTTCCGGCATTATGGTAAGCCCCAACTATACGATGGAACTTTTATACCAGACCCTTTATAAATTGCGCACAGCGCACCATTTTAACGGTTACATCCATGTGAAAGCGATTCCCGGCGCTGATCCTCTGCTGATTGAAAAAACTGGGTTTCTGGCTGACCGCATGAGTATTAATCTGGAACTGCCTACCGCAGACAGCCTGAAAAGGCTTGCGCCCTGCAAGTCGAGAAATACCATTTTAAAGCCAATGCGCATGGTTCAGAACGGTATTACGGAAAATAAGAATGAAGTCGCTCTTTACCGGCACGCCCCGAAGTTCGTACCCGCAGGACAGAGCACACAGATGATCATCGGCGCAACCCCGGAAAACGATTACCAGATTGTGAGCATTGCCGAGAATCTGTATCAGAAATTTGATTTAAAGAGAGTGTTCTATTCTGCCTTTGTGAATGTCACTCACAACAGCAATCTTCCTGCACTGCCCGGCGGTCCGCCGCTCCTGCGGGAACATCGTCTGTATCAGGCAGACTGGCTGCTCCGCTATTATAAATTTAAAGCCGACGAGCTTTTAAGTCCGGAGCGGCCGGACTTTAACATTTTTCTCGACCCCAAGTGTGACTGGGCGATCCGGCATCTGGAATATTTTCCGGTCGAGATCAACCGTGCAGACTATGATATGCTGCTCCGTGTCCCGGGTATTGGCTATAAGTCTGCCAGCCGCATTGTAAAAGCAAGACGTCACAGCACCCTCGATTTTGCCAATCTGAAGAAGATAGGTGTTGTGTTGAAACGCGCTCTTTATTTTATCACCTGCTCCGGCAGGATGATGTACCGCACGAAGCTGGAAGAAGATTATATCTGCCGCAATCTGATGAGCGATAAGACACAGATACCACGTGAGATCCGTGAGAGCGGTTATCAACAATTGAGCCTGTTCGATACCGGCTTATCCACGGAGCCGCTTCCGCTGTCGTAGATAAATGTAAAACTTTTATTTCCCTGAATATTTTCCTCAAGACAGGAGCAGGACATTATGCATGTATTTATCTGTGAAAACACACCAAACGGAATATTGACCGGCGTATACGATGCCTGGGAATTAAAGATTCAGGAAAGATGCTCCCACGCTGATATTTATCTGGTATCCGGCCAGCCGGATAATTACGAGCTGTTTTGCGACTACCACACCGTCGCACCCTCCGCTGAAAAAGCCGGAAAAGTTGTTTCCACGCTGAACCGGAAGCTTGGACACGATTTTTACGAGACAATCCTTACTGCTGTTTTATCCATTGATCTTTCCGGCAAGAAGAAGATGGACAAAGCGAACGCCGTGTATCAGACGATCGTTGCCGCACTTTATTCACCCAAAGGTGCCCGTGTATTGGATTCACTGAGTAATCCTTATATTTACCGTGTCTTTGAATTGTCCAGAGCCACAGCCTCCGAAGCCCACCACCTGAAAGGTTTTCTGCGCTTTTCGGAACTGCAGGACGGCGTTCTGTTTTCCATGATCCATCCCAAAAATAATGCCCTGCCAATTTTAGCAGAGCATTTTACGGATCGTTTTCCGCAGGAAAATTTTATGATTTACGATGAAACCCACCAGCTTGCGGCAGTCCACCGCGCCGGAAAGAATTATATGCTTGTAGATGCTTCGGACATCAATACCGAACTTCTTCAGAACTATTCTGAAAATGAAGCAAGATTCCAGAAACTGTGGCTGGCCTTTTTCGACAGTATTGCGATTGAAGCACGCACCAACCCCGAATTACAGGCACAGAATATTCCGAAACGGTTCTGGAAGGATGCTGTGGAGTTAAGATACTTTTGTGAATAACCTTCCCGCATTCTCCTCCGTCACACGCTCGACCTCCTCCTCTGTGATTCCTTTTAATTCTGCGATTTTTGCGATCACAAACGGAATATTGGAAGAATCGTTTCTCGTGCCGCGGTGCGGTTCCGGTGCCATGTAAGGACAGTCCGTCTCAAGTAAAATGCGCTCCAATGGGATTGCTTCCACTGTCTCTTTCAGTTTTTTTGCGTTTTTGAATGTGACGACGCCACCGACACCGATGTAGTAACCCATTTTGATAAATTCCTGTGCCATCTCTCTGGAGTAGGAATAGCAATGGATGACACCCGGTATCTCCTCTGCGTGAACCGCTTTCATCACTTCCATAGTATCGGCTGCTGCATCTCTGGAATGGATGATCACCGGAAGGTTGGTTTCCCTGGCAAGTTCCATCTGCCGTCTGAACCAGTAACGCTGTGCGTTCTGCACCTCCGGCTCTTTATCCCAATAATAATCCAGTCCGATCTCACCGATCGCAACAGTCTTTGGAAGAGATGCCTGCTCTTTTAACCAGGCAAATGTCTCTTCATTCAACCCGCTGATGTCACTTGGATGTGCGCCCACCGCTGCATAAATGTAATCATATTTTGCGGCAAGTTCCAGAGTTGTCTTTGTTGTCTCTATCGAAGCCCCGACATTGATGATCCTGCCGATCCCTTTTTCCGGCAGGGAACGGATCAATGCTTCACGGTCATCGTTAAAACTTTCATCATCATAATGTGCATGTGTCTCAAATATCATAGCTGCCTCTCTGTGTTACAAAATCATTTTATTTTTTCTGTGTACGCTTCCGGCGTTTTCTTATGATCAGTACGATCAAAAGCAATACAACCGCTGCACCGCCGCCGGCATAATACAAGGTGTGATCTGCCGCCGTATGTACCAGTGCAAACGCTGCCTCATATGGAATGTCTGCCACAAGGTAACTGCCGTCCTCTGTGGTTTCTGCCAATGTCCATGCATCACTGCCTGTTTCTCTGTACCAGATCTCATTTTTTCCTGAAGTGTCCGGCACATAAAAATGTGCTTTTACTGTATCATATATTTTGTCATGCAGGTGTTCAAGACTCCAGTTGTAAGCATACACGACATCTCCGTCCGGCAGATCTGTGTCACACTCTGCCATCTGGATGGAAGTGTCATCATAGAATTTCCCTTCCAGAAGGAAAACTGCTTTTTCATTTTCTGTATCGGAACTTTCACTAGCTGTATCTTCTGTTTTTGCGTCGTTTATCACTTCCGTTCCCACGATACTCTCTGTCCAACGGCTGTACTCTGCCTCCACCGTTTTATTTTCCGTCATTGGTTTTCCAACCAGATCCTCCGGCCAGACTGCATAGTAACCATCTTTTTCCGGAATCTGTGGAAGATCAGATTCACTGAAGCTTCCATTATATGCGATTGTCTTTACAATATCCACATTATCTTCTGCCCGGAAAGTTATCTTCACTTTATGGAATCCTTCCGGAATATTCTCAAGTTTCATGACCTCTTCATAACTTTTTTCATCTGCAATCCCAGCATAGTTGATGTTGTCAATTCCATCAAGGTCATCGCCCACAAAAATGTTACCTTTTACCTCGCCCTCTTCAGACACAGTTCCTGCGATGCTTCCCAGACCTTCCCCATCACTTGTGATCGTAGATGCAGAAACACAGTTTTTCACGGTATATCCGCTTCCGACAATGCCTCCGACATAATCCTTTGCATTTATATTACAGAGACTGTAACTGTTGGCGATTGCACTGACACTGTTTCCTGCAATGCCTCCGGCATAATCCCCGGTATCAGATTTCACAGAGCCATAACTTTCACTTCCATAGACCAGTCCAAGTTCTTCTAATCCGGTAATACCACCGACACTGTTTTTCTTTGAAGTCACTTCCCCATAGTTGCTACAGCGGATGACAACATTATTCACGGTAGAACGGAGTGTAATGTCCGTAGAATCTGTAAGATCAGGATCAAACTCCGGATCGAGATCATATTCAATGTTCATCGTTCCGACAATTCCACCCACATTGAGATCGCCATTGACCATTCCGCGGTTTACACTTCCCGAAACAACACCATCTGTATCTTTTGCGCTGGCTGCGGACGAGATATCTTCCATATACTCCTCATCGCCTGTCACCACAGAAAGCGTATCTCCAACCGTATTCTGAATGCTTTTGATCTGCTTACTGATCTTCTGCACATCATTTGTGACAGACTGGATTCCATCATCCACTGTGTTCGTCAGCTTATCAATATCGCCGTTCGTATCTTTCTCTTTTATCTGATTGGAAATATCATCCATAAAATCTTCTGCCGTTTTATTGGAATCGGAGATTGTTCCACGAATGTTGGACAGATTACTGTTGATATTCTGCCATTCTTTTGAAACCGCCTCTGCCTGTTCTTTGTTTAAAATATGATTGTTTCCCTGGATACTATCTATTTTATCCAGAGAATTATGAATATTATTCATGTACTGCTGCGCTTCCGGGTTTGATTCCCCGATGGAATCTGAGAGGGAACCCAGAGATTCCGACAAAGTTTTCGAAGAATTATGGTACTGCTCCGACAGATTGTCCACATAGGTCTTTGCTACTGTGGAGGTATCACTCATGGTCGAAGCAATGTTGCTTAAGGTCGTGTTGATGGAACTGACCGAATCCTGCACCTGATTTACCTTATCATCCAGATACTCCGATTCTATATACGGCTCCGCCTGACCGACAATTCCTCCTACATCTTTTCGTCCGTAGATTTCCCCTTCATTGTGGCAGTCGATGACTTTTCCACTCTGGCGTCCGGCAATTCCACCCACGTTATAACCCGTGTGTGCAAAACCGATTTTTCCCTGATTGATGCATTCACTGACAATTCCAGTCGAAACACCCACAATTCCGCCCATATCATTCCGGTCTATTACACGCCCTGTGAGATTTAATGTACCAATGTCAACGCCTCCAATATCCATCGTGGTTTTCAGCTCATCTGTATTGATGCTGCACTCCGATGTACACTCTGACACAAGTCCTTCGTTATTTCCAACGATTCCTCCGGTCTGATTGGTGGCTGTCACTGTTGCATTGCTCCTGCAGTTTACAATTTTTCCGGTCGGTTTGTTGATCCCTGCGATCGCTCCGACTGCTGTTTTTCCATTGACAGTTCCTTCAAAGGAACAGTTCCCGATCGTACCATAGTTCACACCGGCAATTCCGCCAATATTTTTACAGCTTCCCTCTGAAGTGATCTTACCGGAGATCTTCAGATCATTCACAACTGCGCTTTTACCCAGATAACGGAAAAATCCGTGATCCGAGCCTTTTACCTGCAGCTTCACATTACTGATCGTGTGACCGCCGCCCTCAAAATCTCCAGAGAAATATGCAACACCATTGAAATCAACCTTCGAAAGATCAATATTATGGGTAAGTTTTACCGTTTTTCCAACACTCCAGCTGTCATACTGACAGTTCTGTAAAAATTCTTCAAATGCCTTTTCATCGGCAATTTCGATAATCTGATTTTTATTTTCTGCCGTATCCGCACTGGTTGTGCTGTCTTTTTCTGTGGTTTCTTTTGTACCACTGCTTTCCTGTGAGGTGGCAGCCTGTATGGTCAACCGTCCGTTTCCTGCCAGAGCAGAAACGGTCAGTGTCATGGAAAAACACAGGGCAAGTACTTTCATTCTCATCTTTTTCATGACTTTTTCTCCTCCTGCTCTTCCTTTGCGGCTGTCTCTGATTCTGCAGCCACATTTTCATCCTGCGTCATTCCCGGCAGCATTGGATTTTGTGTATCGTCATGTGTGACTTCTCCATGTCTGCCCGGTATGTGCGAATCTAACGACACTTTCATCTGTCCCTGGAATACACCGGAAACATCTGCATCAATCTCTCCCTGTACATAACCTTTTACATGTCCGGTCACCCTCACTCTGCCGACAACCTCCTTCTGAGGCCGTGAAATATTCATGGCAAGGGCTGTCTTCTCAATGATAAAATCACCAAACAGCAGGATCTGCGGCAGCACAAAAAGAACCAGAATAATGGATATTAACGTACCGCGTCCCAAAGCCACACCAATGGAGGCAACCGTCGGATCGGATGCAATCTCACCGATCAAAAATCCTGCACAGGTCAAAATTGTTCCGGAAGTAAAAATAGTTGGAAATGCCTGATTTAAGGATTCAGTAATCGCATCTTTGATCGGCATTCTCTGTTTCAGATCCATGTATCTGCTGGAAATAACGATTGCATAGTCGATCGTTGCACCCATCTGAATTGCAGACACGATCAGGTACGCAATAAAGAATATTGTCTGTCCTCTCATTGCCGGAACTGCAAAGTTGATCCAGATACTTCCCTGTATAGTGAGTACCAGAAGCACCGGAAGCCCTGCTGACTGGAACGTGAAAAACAGGATGATCATAACAAATAGTGCCGTCAATACGCTGATCACGATATTATCCGATGCAAAGGAAGATTCCAGATCATGGTCACTCGTGGAGTTTCCTACCAGAATGACATTGTCTTTTCCAAAATATTTCGCTGCAATACCCCGGATCTCATCCATCGCATCGTAGGTTTCCTGTCCTTCCGCCGGAAGTGACAGATCTAATACAAATCTGGAATAGTCATCTCCCTGCAGCTGTAATTGCGCATCATGCAGCGTGTCATATAAGGACGTAAGCTGATCGTCAAGATCTGCATCTAATGTCACATATCCTTCCTGATACTGGTCATACAGGAACAGGAACATATCAATGATCGGCACCTCATAATCATCAATGCCGGTAAATACCGGACCATACTGCTCCTCATTGTATGCATATGCTGTATACAAAATCTGTACAACTTCTACATCCAGATCCGTCAACTCTGCAAACTGTCTTGGGTTCAGCTTATCCGTCAGCATATAATCATCATTGATCGCCACATTTGCAAGTCCCAATGCCGAGTTTACATAATCCAGTTTTTCAATTTTTCCCAATACCTTTTTCTCGGAATCATAATCCCCTTTTGGAACCATGACAACCAACTGATTGCTGGCACCAAAGGTATTCTCAATTTTTTCACTTGCAATTTTCGATTCACTCTTTTTCGCGCTTACAATGGAATTCGTGTCATATATATACTGGCAGTGATTAGATTCCCAAAATGCAAATACCAGAAACACGATAAAAACCGGCGGAATGATGTATTTGGTCAGATTTGCAAATTTACCTACAAATGTAATTTTTGGTACATAGCATTTGTGATGGGTTTTATCAATTCCTTTTGCAAAAATCAAAAGCACGCCCGGCATTAGGAAGAAAACGGAAATCAGGCTGAGTATGATCGCTTTTACCAGAATGATACCCATATCGTAGCCCAGCCGGAACTGCATAAACATCATCGCAACCATGCCGGAAATCGTGGTAAGGGAGGACGAGCTGATTTCCGGGATCGCCTTGGAGAGTGCCACTTTCACCGCTTCCTCTGCATCCAGCGTCTCATGTTCTTCCATGAAACGGTCACACAAAATAATGGCATAATCGATTGCCAGTGCCAGCTGAAGCACGACAGCAATGGAATTTGTGACAGAGGAGATCGTTCCAAACCAGTAGTTTGTACCCATGTTTAAAACAGCTGCCACGCCAAATGTGATCAGTAATACCGGGATCTGCAGATATGCTTTTGTGGAGAGCATCAACACCGCAACAATGATAACAACCGCCAGCACAAGAATAATATTCATATCCTGCGAAAGAGACTCTGCACTGCGCTCCTCCTCACCGACAGAGGAAGAAACATAGACATCATAACCATCCAGTGTCTCTTTTACTTCCTCAAGCGCATCTTTGCTGATCTGTTCATCCTCCGTTCCGTCAAACGTCACACTAAACAGCGCATCCGCACCTGTAAAATGATCCTTAGAATCATCAAATTCAATCTGCTTCACGCCCTCAATATTTTCCAGATCGTCAACCAGATCTTCTGCCTGCGCATAGGTGATATTCGAGACCATGACTTTGGCACTGCCATAAGTTGTGAACTGCTCCTCCATCAGTGACAGCCCGATCCTCGTTTCACTGTCTGCCGGCAGATAGGATGTGATATCCTGATTGACCTGCACCTTATTAATAGAAAGAACACTGTAAATCATTGCCAAAACAAACAGAATTTCGATTGCTTTCCGCTTATTTACAATAAAGGAAGCGACGGTAAGCCAGAAATTCCCTTTTTCTTTTTCCTGTTTTTCTTCCATATTCATCCTCTTTCATGTTACATCTGAATCATTTTTCTTACACAGCAAAACAGCAGTTGTTTTACCGCTGATCCATTTCACTATACTTAACATTGTGTTGATTATTTTATATTGCATTATTATAATAAGGGCATCTGGTTTACTCAATAAACATATTTTTCAAAACTGTTTGTTAATTGACATATTATGTACATCGTGTTGATTATTTCAGAAAATTTTTAGGATTATAAATTTTTAATCATAACTCCAGAAAAAAATACCAGACGATAACATCACATTTTATATGAAAGGATCTCACATTATATATGGAAGCAAAAACTGACCGCCGCATCAAGCGTACCCGCTATCTGCTTGTACACGCACTCACCTCCCTTATGCTGAAAAAAAGTATCAAGGATATCACCGTAAAAGAATTGTGCGAGTCTGTTGACATCAACCGCGGCACTTTTTACCTGCACTACAAAGATATTTATGATATGTTGGAGCAGACCGAGCAGGAGCTTTTAGAACAGTTTGAGCAGGTCTTCAAAAATTATCACCCGGATCATACTCCGGATTTTCCTTATCCGCTGTTTGTCGAAATTTTTCAGATCATTGACCAAAACTCTAATCTGTGCTGTGCACTGCTGAGTCCCAATGGCGATATTTCTTTTTCTGTCAAGATTAAGAAATTGTTTGAACACCAATACATACACGAATGGATGGTTGCGCATCATTCAGCTGATTTTCTGCCAACTTATGAATATTTCAGCAATTTTCTCGTTTCCGGCTGCTCCGGTCTGATCGAGTCATGGCTGGCTCATGGCAAAAAGGAGACGCCGGAGGAGATGGCAAGACTTATCAGCAAACTGATCTCTACCGGAATGAAATCTGTCTATCCGATACCTTGCGGACAGTCTGATGATCTGTAGAATTGCAGACCTTCATTTTGTATATTTTTACTAAACTTTTGTATTTTTTATCAATTAGAGCAAATTTTTGTTTCCTTTTCACACAAAATCATATATACTTATTATAGAATATTGGCTCCGGGGCAACGCTTCGGAGTTTTTGCTTCGCAAAACAAGGAGGAAAAATCCTCTCCCCGCCCAATGGGACTCGGATTTTTTCTTCGAAAAAACAAGGAGGAATTATGGATTTTGTTGGTACTGTCTGGGCGCTGCTTCCGCCGGTGATCGCCATTGTGCTTGCGCTGATCACAAAGGAAGTTTATATGTCGTTATTTATCGGTGTCGTAACCGGAGCTCTTTTATATACAAATTTCAGTCCGGTTGGAACGATCGAGGCAATTTTTGAAGTTATGATGGAAAAGCTTGGGGATTCGTGGAACGTCGGCATTCTGATTTTCCTCGTATTTCTTGGCATTATTGTTGCATTGATGACAAGAGCCGGCGGTTCTGCCGCTTACGGAAAATGGGCAGGTAGTAAGATCAAGACCAGATCCGGCGCACTGCTTTCCACATTTGCGCTCGGTGTCGTGATCTTTGTCGATGATTATTTCAACTGTCTGACCGTTGGAAATGTCATGCGTCCTGTCACGGACAAGCAGAAGATTTCCCGTGCGAAACTGGCTTATATCATTGACGCAACTGCAGCTCCGATCTGCATTATCGCACCGATCTCAAGCTGGGCTGCCGCAGTCACCGGATACACAAACGGAGATGGTTTCTCTCTGTTTTTGCAGACAATCCCGTTTAACCTGTATGCATGGCTTACCATTCTGATGGTGATTTTTATGGGTGTGACCGGCCTTGATTATGGTCCGATGAAAAAGTTTGAGGAAAATGCTGCAAAAGGTGATCTTTTCTCCGGCAAAAATGATTATGAAAATGTAAAAGAAAATATTATTTCCGCAAAAGGAAAGGTGATCGACCTTGTTCTTCCGGTCATTTTCCTGATTGCGAGCTGCATTATCTGCATGATTTATACAGGTGGATTCTTCGAGGGCGAGAGCTTCATCAACGCTTTTGCAAACTGCGATGCATCCATGGGACTTGTGATGGGTTCCTTCATTACATTAGTCTTTGTGTTTTTGCTGTACCTGCCACGCCGCGTGATCACATTCAGTGAATTTGCCGAGTGTATTCCGCAGGGATTTAAGATGATGGTTTCTGCGATCCTGATCCTTGTTCTGGCCTGGACGTTAGGCGGTTTCTGCAGTACAAAATTAGAAGCCGGCGCCTTTGTGAGCAGCATGCTCTCCGGCAATATGACTGCAACCTCACTTTTCCCGGCTATATTATTTCTGGTTGGAAGCGGACTTGCTTTTGCAACCGGTACTTCCTGGGGAACGTTTGGCATTTTAATTCCGATCGTTACCGCTATGTTCCCGGAAACAGATCCGATGCTCGTTGTCTGTATTGCCGCTTCCCTTGCCGGTTCTGTCTGCGGAGATCACATGTCACCGATCTCCGACACAACGATCATGGCCTCCGCCGGTGCACAATGCCACCATGTAGACCATGTATCCACACAGCTTCCTTACGCTCTGACGGTCGGTGGCTGCTGCGTGGCCGCCTATCTGGTTGCCGGATTCACAAAGAACGTATTTCTCACAATGGCAGCCGGTGTGATCCTGCTTTTTGCCGTGCTATCATTCATCCGCTACAGACAGGGACATAAATAAATTTGCAAAAAAATATATCTTAATTTCAGAATCTATTTTATAATATGGATAGTATTTTACGTATCAGTGATTACTTAAAATAATGAACTCAGGAGAAATGGAATATGAGCAGAGGTGTATTAGGAAAAAATAACTGGGCATTAGTACTTCTGATCCTTGTCGGTGTCGTGTTAGGCGGTCTTATCGGAAAGTTATGTGCGGGCGTTCCTGCTTTAAGCTGGCTTAGTTACGGCCAGAGTTTTGGATTTGTCAATCCGATGGTGTTAGATCTTGGAATTTTAGTTCTCACATTTGGATTTACGGTGGATATCACGGTTGCAGGGATACTTGGAATTGTGATCGCGATTATTATTTATAGGCTGCTTTAGTTTCCTAAAGCAGCCACTTCCATGCCGGAACCACACTTACATGGATTCCATCACAGTCAAGTTCCGCTTCCTCACTATTCGTAATTAATATGCATCTTGCGCCCTCGATAAAATTTCTTAATTTCAGAAATGCACCGATTTCCCGTTCTCTTGTTTCTATCTGATCAAGCACCTGCATGCTTACCTGAATTGCCAGTTTTTCTTCTGGAATATAGAAATCAATCTCAACATTATTTTCAAAATAGAATACCTTTTCTCTTCCGAAACGTCTGATCAGCTCTATTGCGACCAAATTTTCCAACTGTGCAGAGCTGCAATCCATAAGCATAAGTCCCAATAGTCCGGTATCCATAAAATAATACTTTGGCGAAGTCTCTTTTTGAATCAGTTTCGCCGCATAATTCTGCAGGGTAAACAACATATAAGACTCCATCATATAGCCAACATAATTAATAACCGTCTGCTTGCCAATTGCCGCCCCGGCACTTTTTAAAATATTTCCAAGCCGGTTAAAAGACAACGGCTTGGTAATTGATTCTGCAATTTTCTTTAAAATCAAACGCACTGCAAAATCATTGGTTATCTTATTTCTCGTTATAATATCTCCAAGATAAATCGTCTGGTAAATACTGTTTAAGAACTCCCTCTTATTTCTGATCCCAACCAATTCCGGGAATGCACCGTATTTTACATACTGGTCGTACATGCCAAGCACTTCTGCTCTGTCCTTTGTACTAAGGATATCCAGATAATTCTTATTCTTCCCCTGTGCCAATAAATACTCCGGAAAGGAATACGGATATATATCTACGATCATAAATCTTCCACCAAGTGTCGAAGCAATCTCACTGCTTAACATCTTGCTGTTACTTCCGGTAATATTGATCCGGTATTTCATATCTGCAATGCGGCGCACAAACTTTTCCCAGCCCTTTATATTCTGTATTTCATCCAGAAAAAGATACGGTCTGTTGTCTACTCCCGCCATTTCCAATCCAATTTCTAAAATAACATTCAAATCGTCCGCTGACATCTCCAGAAGTCTTTCATCTTCAAAATTGACATAAACAATCTGGCTCAGAGGAATCCCATTCTCCTGCAAATGCCTGATCTGCTGATACATCATGTACGATTTTCCGGTTCTTCTGATCCCCACAAAACAATAATTCACGTGATCTTCCAATGGATAATTTCTTTCAATAGCAGGATTACTTAGATAAGTGTCTTTCTGGTCAGTCATAATCTGTTTCAGATAATCTCTGTTCATATGCTCCTCCTTTCTGTCGGCAAGACAATTATAACATCATTCCGTCTTGTACACAAGACAGAATGACGTTATTTTTGTCTTGCGTACAAGACATATTAATATTGTTTATCTTCTGTGTATAAGACAATATGACATCATGTATGTCTTGTGTGTAAGACATTACGATATATTTTATGTTCTATCCGTTTTATCTATTCCCGAAATTTCAATTATTATCCTACGTCTGTTTTGTCATCCAAAATCACATGATCATCTCCTGTAATAAAAAACCAACCCTCGTCCGAACCATCTATATTGATCCAGACGAGGGTTGGTTACGTTTCTTTTTTACACAATCTTCGGCAGATACTCTGCCAGATACTCTGCAAAAATCCTGTGGCTGTCAAGGCTTAAGTGCATCCAGTCATAAGGATACATCTCAATGCCCGGTATGGAACCGGCATCTATAAAATGACATCCTAACCGGTCTGCAACATCCTTAAATTCTTTGGCAAGTGCTCTGGAACGCTCCACGCATTTGTCACCCATCTCTCCTGCAACAGCTGTTTTTGCATAATCCGGGTGGATTGGCGGTGGGGCTACCAGCAGAATATTCGGTTTATTACGCCATGCAGCATGCGTGTCGATCGCTTTCTGTGTCAGGCGCTCCAGACCTTTTCCGATAATAAATCCATTTGCATTAAACCGGTCTTTTGTATCATTTGTACCAAGCATAATAATCACAAGGTCGAGAGGCTCATGTGTCATCATGCACGGGTAAATCGCATTCAATCCGCTCAATCCTTCAAAAACAGGATCGTCAAAAGACGTGGTCCGTCCACTTAAGCCCTCCTCGATCACATAGTAATCATCGCCTAACTTTCTCTGTAAAAGTTTTGTCCAGCGTTCCTCTACTGTGAAACGTCCTCCGGTTTTGGAATTATATCCATGAGTGTTGGAATCTCCAAAACATAATATATTTTTCTGATTCATTGTCTCATCCTCCCTGTGCTGTCATCTAAAAAATCTTTTTCCAAACAGATATATTGTACACGATCATCTTACTGCGCAAGTAACTTTTCCGCAAGGCTGACCGCTCCCATCATGCCCGCCGTGTTTGCAAGCTTTGCAGGAACGATCTCCACGATCCTAAGTCCCGGTGCGATCTGCGCTTTCACCTTCCGGTTTACCTCCGAAAGCACATACTCCTGCGCCATGATGCCTCCTCCAAGAATGATCCTGGATGGATTGAAAATACAGCATAGCGTTACAAGACCTGTACAGATATCGTCGATCCACGCATCAATCTGCTCCTTGATCTCCGGTCTGTCCTTTGCCGCAAATATTTTTTTGCCGTTATCCAGAGATCCATCGACTTTTTTTACACGTCTGACCAGTCCGGTCGTGGAAGCGCACCGCTCATAACAGCCCTCCAGACTGTCCGTTCCCGCCTTTTCTTCCGGGTGGATCACCATTCCGCCAAAGCTTCCGGCAGAAAAAGAAGCCCCCGGGTAAACGCTTCCGTTCATCACAATGCTCCCTCCGACACCTGTTCCATAGGTCAGACATAAAAAATCATCGCATCCAGCGCCTGCCCCTGAACGGAGTTCGCCAAGAGCCGCCGCATTGACGTCATTCTCCACTGCGGCAGGCACACAAAATTCCTCTTCCATGATCTGCTTTACCGGCATGCCTGTGTATCCCGGAATATTGCTGTTCGCATAAAAAATGCTTCCATCTTCCGTATTCACTTCCCCGGCAGTGCTGATCCCGATCGCTTCAAAATCGTGATAGGAATGGATCAGTCCTTTGACACGCTCCATCAGTGCCGCTCCGCCTTCCGATGCGCACGTCTCTGTCTCACGCAGCTCCACGAATGTCTCTCCGTTCCAGAGACCGGACTTGATCATTGTTCCCCCGATATCCACAGCCACAATTCTCATAATTTCTCCTTTTTTATTTTTCGATCGCTGCCACGAATCTTGCCGTGATCTCCGCCGGTCTTGTGATCGCACCGCCGACTACCAGCGCAAAAGCTCCTGCTTCCAGTGCTTTCTTTGCCTGCTCCGGATAGTGGATATGTCCCTCTGCGATAATCTTTGCCGGGCATTTTTCAGAAAGTTCATGGATGAAATCAAAATCGATGTCATCACAGCCCTGTGTCTCCGGTGTATATCCACGCATGGTCGTACCGACAAAATCGGCTCCGGCATTGGCACATGCGATTCCTTCCTCGATGGTTGCGCAGTCTGCCATCACAAGCTGCTCCGGATATTTTGCCTTGATTGCCTCGATAAACTGTGCTGCCGTGCTTCCATCCGGTCTTAATGCGCTTGTTCCCTGTACCGCAAGGATATCCACACCGCATGCCACCAGCTCATCCACTTCTTTCATGGTAACCGTGATGTACATCGGTGTTCCCTCATAGTCTTTTTTAATGATACCGATGACCGGAAGGTCTACTGCTTCCTTGATCTGTGTGATGTCACGTACTGTGTTTGCACGGATTCCGACTGCTCCGGACTGTGCTGCAGCCTTTGCCATCAAAGGCATGATGCCGCCCTCTTTTGTATACAAAGGCTCATGCTCCAATGCCTGGCAGGAAACAATCAATCCGCCTTTTATCTGATCAAATAATGCCTGTTTATCCATTTTATTTTCCTCCTGCAATTACATCTCAATTTTAACAACTGCTTTTCTCACATGTGTGTGTGATCCGTTTTTGCAGCTTGGTTTGTGAAATTCTTCCGGCAGGAATAAAGCAAAGCTTCCGTCCCCCAGCGTTCCGCCACATCTGCTTCTGCCTGCTGCAAGTCCGCAGTCCGAAGCTTCCTGAAATGTATCTGTAAATTCTGCCTTGTCTGTCCACTCCCAGTATTCACTTCCACTGATATCGATCTGCAGATCTGCATAACGTTTATGATATTCATACTCCGCACCTTCTGCCTCCCGAAGGTCTGCCTCCATGACATTGACAAAAACCCGTTCTCCGTCAATCACCGTTTTTCCGTCTGGAAGTGCAGTCAGATCACATTTTTTCAAAAAATCAATGACGGTATCCATATTTTTATGTAAACCACGATACTGCTCCAGATTCTGTAAACTGTCTGTAACCATTTTGTATCTCCTCCCGAAATCGTCCTGTAAATCTTATTCTTAATTTTAAATCCGTACATTGGCAGCTGCATCATTTTTTTCTGCAGATACAGAAATAAGCCGAAGCAGTGCGTACACCCCGGCATATTTCTGTATGTATTTCTCTTATTATAATTCTTTGATCGCTGCCTCGATCATCTTCTGAGCCTCAACAACAACAGCCTCATCTTCCGGTGCTAAAGGTGCAAGCGGCAATCTGACGCTTCCAAGTTCTAAGCCATACATTCTGTGTAAAATCTCTTTCATGACTGCATAAAGATTTCCTTTTGCCTCGCACATCTTGTAGATGATCGCATCTGCTTTGTACTGGATCTTCATTGCCTCTGCGATGTTATTTTCGCGGATGAGCTGATCCATTTTTACAAATAATTCCGGCATAACCGCATATGTTCCACCGATTCCTCCGTCTGCGCCGATCGCACGTCCGGATACGAACTGTTCGTCCGGTCCGTTGAATACAACAAATCCATTTTCGCCACGCTCTTTGACACCTTCTGCCTTAAACATCTGGATGTCCTGTGTCGGCATGGAAGAGTTCTTCACTGCGATCACATTCGGATTCTTCAGCATTTCTTTTAACAGGTTCATGGATAATGCCGTTCCTGCAAGCTGCGGAATATTGTAAATAACAAAATCAAGATCCGGCGCTGCTGCACTCATTGCATTCCAGTATTCTGCGATTGCATACTCCGGTAAATGGAAATAAATTGGTGGAATCGAAGCGATCGCATCTGCTCCAACGCTCTGTGCATGTGCCGCAAGTTCCACACTATCTGCGGTATTGTTGCATCCTACATGTACAATGACGGTCAGTTTTCCTTTTGCTTCTTCCATAACTGCTTCCAACACTTTTTTACGCTCGTCCACATGCTGGTAAATACATTCACCAGATGAACCGCCAACGTATACACCCTTTACCCCTTTTGAGATCAGGTGGCGTGTCAATGCTTTGACACCCTCTGTTGAAATTTCTCCTTTTTCGTCATAGCAGGCATAAAATGCTGGAATGACTCCCTGATATTTTGTAATATCTTTCATTTTATCTTCACTCCTCTGTTAGATTTTTGTCCTATTTTTTATACCGCCCTTCTTAAACAAGAAGGATAGTTTGTCAGCCTTTTACAGCTCCCATTGTAATTCCTTTTGTAAAGTATTTCTGGAATAACAGGAACACGATGATGATCGGCAGGGCTGCCAGTGCCGCACCAGCCATGATCAGACCGAAATCTGTGGCATTTTCAGCCTGTAACTTGGCAATACCAAGGGAGATCGTCAGGTTGCTTGTGCTTGATAACATGATCAACTGCATGAAGTAATCATTCCAGCTGTTGATGAATGTAAAAATCGCCAGTGCTCCGATACCCGGTTTGATCATCGGTACTACAATCTGTAAAAATGTCTTTGCCTCACTCGCTCCATCGATCTGCGCTGCCTCCAGCATTTCAGAAGGCACACCCTCCGAGAACTGTTTCATCAGGAACACACCAAACGGCCATCCTACGATTGGGAAGATAACCGCCCAGATCGTATTATATAAATTCAGGCTTGACATCTCACGAAGTAAGGGGATCAAAATAACCTGTTTTGGTAATGCCATTGCGCATACGATCAGTGTAAAAAGTAACTGCCGTCCCACAAATCTCTTCTTTGCAAGCGCATATCCTGCCATGGATGCTGTGATACAGGTAAGGATCATGGACATGATCGCCATGAATACGGTATTGATCAGCCAGCGGACTGCAGCCGGTACCGTCGGTCCTGTCAGTGTCAGTTTCAAATCCCTGCTTCCTGTGATCAGGCTGCTGAATGGAATATTGAACTGGAACAGCGGTGCGGTCTGGCGGCTGAATAATTTCTGATAGTTCACCAGTGTCCACTCTTTTGGCCACCAGATTGGCGTTGTGGAGTTGATCGCTGCGTTTGTCTTAAAGGAACCTGTGATAATCCAATATAATGGGAAGGTAAATAATATTGCCAGTATCACAATTACAACAATGCTGATGATCTTGTATGCAGAAGGATGTTTTGTACTATTTTTGTTTTCCATATCTGTAACCCTCCTCCTAATCATTCGAATTTCCAAATTTAAACTGGATTGCGGACAGGATTGCGATCATAATTGCAAGGACAACGCCCATTGCATCACCGTATCCGTAACGGTACAGTTTAAATGCGGAATAATAAATGTAATACATGATCGTGTCTGTACTGTGGTTTGGTCCACCGGATGTCAGCAGCTGGATCAGTGCAAAACACTGGAAACTGTTGATCGTTGTAATAACAACAATATATAATGTGGTCGGCATAATCTGTGGCCACTTGATCTTCCAGAAAGCCTGAAGGCTTGTAGCTCCATCTACATTTGCCGCTTCCACCAAGGATGCATCCACATTACCAAGTGCAGATACATAAAGTACAATTGGCTGGCCAACGGAAGTTGTAAGCAAAATCAGTATGATACATGCAAGTGCATAACGCTCATCACCCAGCCAGTTGATGTTCTGGTCGATGATCCCTGTCTTTGTACCAAGGTAATTGAAAATTCCATAGTAATTGTTAAACATCCACTTCCATACAACGGTAACTGCTACGGAACCAGTTACAACCGGAAGATAAAATACAATTCTGAATAAGGAGGTTGCCCATCCTTTCAGATCTACGATCACGGAAGATACCCATAATGAAAAAACACATGTGATCGGAACGGAAACCACTACGATAATAAGAGTGTTCTTCAACGCCCCAAGGAAAACTTTATCCTGAAATAATTCTTTATAGTTTGCAAGTCCAACAAAAACATCCGCAGAGTTCATTGTTGAGTCAAAAAAACTGGTCCACACACATAATACAATTGGAAAAATTACAAATCCCAGAAAGAAAATCAAACTAGGAAGTAAAAAAAGATATGCAGCGGTCGTTTCTTTTCTTACCAATACACGGCTGCGCTTTGATGGTTTTACTGCTGATTTCAAAGAAAACACCATCCTTTCCATTACTTTTTGGCTAAAAATCCCCTCCTCCGGTATTCCTGCGAGGAGGGGATTCCACTTATCATTTATTTAGTTGCTATACGAACTGCTTAGTTAGCTGCTGCTGCGTTTGCTGTTCCAACGAACTCATCAACTGCTGTCTGGACATCAGCGCCGCTTCCAACCTGCTGAAGCATATTCCACCAAGCTGTACGAGCTTCTGCCCAGCCTGGAGTTACCTGATAGTAGTCACCAAGGTACTGCATTAATGTACTGTACTCGCTCATTGTCTGAACATCACCGTAAAGACCAGTTAAATCTTTGCCTTCTACAGTATCACGTACCGGGAAGTATGTAGAAGAAAGAACTGCGTCTGGTGTTCCTTCTGCACTGTCTGCCATGTATTTAATAAAGAGTTTGGATGCTTCGATCTTGTTTGCATCTTTGTTATCAAATACACCAAATCCCCAGATACCACCACAAAGTTTTGTGTCTGTTGCTTTCTCAGATGGGAATGCCATGAAAAGGATCTCATCGCCATCGTTTGTAAGTCCTGCATCGTTGTTGTCAGCGTTTAACTGCTGTGCAATGTTCCAGCAGAATGCTACATTTAAAACACCCTGACGGAATAAGTTGATCTCGTCACCACCTGCGATAGAAGCATCAAATCCGATTGCTTTGGAATCAACAAGTGCCTGGATTGCTTTTACGTTCTCAGCAGAATCTGCTGTATATTTTGTGTGATCTGCGTCTGTGAATGTTCCACCGTAAAGGTTGTTGATGAGGGCTCTTGTTCCCTGGTCACCACCCTGACCACTACAGTAAACAGCACCTACGGTCTGACCTGTGTGAGCATAAACAGCATCCATTGCTTTGAAGAAATCATCTGTTGTCCATGTATGGTTCTCAGCGTCTACATACTGCATAGCGTCAGCTTCCTCAAATACTGTTTTGTTGATTGCCATACAATGTGCTGTCATACAAAGCGGATATTCATAAGTAGCTCCCTCTTTGTTCACACATGCGGATAATACAGAATCATAAATTTCAGATTTATCTGTGTCATCCAGGATATCGGATAAGTCTACCATCAATCCTTTTGCTCCCCAGTTTGCAACCAGACGTTCCGGTCCTTCCATGATAAGGTCTGGAGCCTGTCCGCCTTCGATCGCTGTATTTACCTGATCATCACCGTTTGTGTAATCAAGATATTCCACTGTCACATTGATTCCCGGATACTCCTTGTTGAAATCCTGGATCAAGGAATCAACTGTCTCTGCATTGCCCCATTCACCGATTGGATATGTCCATAAGGTAATGTCTGCCGAAACATCAGAACCGCCTGCCTCTCCTGCTTCTGCGGTCTCTGTTGTCTGAGTTTTTTCAGGAGCTGTTGTTGTGTCACTGCTTCCTGTTGTCTCAACTGTTGTTCCACAGCCTGCTAATAAGCTTGCTGCCATTGCTCCCACCAGTAAGGTAGCCAAAACTTTCTTTTTCATATTCTTCTTCTCCTTTTCTTAAAAGATTCTATCTTTCGAAGTAATTATATTTTAGAAAAATATTTTCATTTTGTCCATATACGTTTTGTACTAATTTCATTTTGAAAATATAGCACATTTGCACATAAATTTTTATTTATTAGCTTTTAAATAGTGCTAAGTGTATGTTTTATACCTACAATTCCGCATATTCATCCATTTTTCCTTTTGTTTTTGTATGAAAATATTTTTCATTTTTATGATTTTATCTTGCAGTGCATTTCATTTTGACATATACTTTTATATAGTAAATATTAATGTGTTTCTGTAAACGCTTGCTTACGCAGTAAAACACAGGGTAAACAGTGACACTCGCTTCATTTTACAGGGGATTAAATTATGATTAATAAGAATTTCTGGGATCTGCTTACGGAAAAGCAGGATTCACTCACCAAATCAGGTACGATCATCGCAGATTACCTGACAAAACATGCCGAGGAAGCGCAGTTTTTATCAATTTCCTCACTTGCCAAGGCATGCAATATGGCAGAAGCCACCATTTACCGTTTCTGTAAACAACTCGGATTTGAAGGTTATAATGAAATGAAGATTTCACTTGCGCAGGCAAATGTGACACCGACACCGTTTTCTTCCTATTCTTTAGATCCATCCATGTCGACATCTTCATTATGTGATAATGTATGTGCTTCTTTTCAGGCGGCGATCAGTAACACTATGAGCGTTCTTGATTTTGACGCAATTGACGAGGCTGCGCTTCTCTTGCAGCGCGCAACCTCCGTTTACTGTCTCGGCCAGGGTGGCAGCCGGGTTCTGGCAAATGACATCTGGGTGCGCTTCGCCACGATCTCCAATAAATTCCGCAACTGTGGTGACAGCCACACGCAATTGATCGCCGCAAGCCTCATGGGCCCAGGTGATGTCATTTTATTCGTTTCCTACTCGGGCTCCACGCACGACATGATGGACACTTTATCCGTTGCCAAAAAGACCGGTGCAAAGATCATCCTGATCACGCACTATCCGGATGCACCAGGCACAGCACTTGCAGATGTCGTCCTCCTGTGCGGCGCCCTGGAAACACCATTGGATGGCGGCAGTATCCCGGTCAAGGTCAGTGAGTTATTCGTTGCCGAATCGCTTATCATGCGTTATCTGCTCGACAACCGCGAGCTTGCAAAAATCGCCCGCGATAAAACCAGTGTTGCCATGGTGGCAAAGTTTTTGTAAAACGCAAATAAAAGAAAAATCGTGCAGACAAAATATTATGTTTCTGCACGATTTTTCTTTTTCATTACATTCAAAACCTGACTTGTAAAAAACTCTTATAGCATTTTATTTCATCTCAGATAAAGCATCCTCATCTGCAACAATAATTACATTCGGATGAAGTCTTAAAACAGAGCCAGGAACCTGTGGTGTGATCGGTCCGTTTACGACTGCATTTAATGCTGCTGCCTTATCTTTTCCGCTGACTACAAGCAGGATTGCTTTTGCGCGAAGGATAGTTCCAACACCCATTGTGTAAGCCTGTTTTGGAACGTCATCTGCGCTTGCGAAGAAACGTTTGTTAGCCTCGATCGTGCTCTCTGTCAGGTCAACGACATGAACATCCTGTGGGAAGGAATCGCATGGCTCGTTAAAACCGATATGTCCGTTACGTCCGAGTCCTAACAGCTGAAGATCAATACCGCCAAGAGAATCGATCAGTTTTTCATATCTCTCACACTCGTTGGCACTGTCAAGGTTCATTCCGTCCGGGAGAAAATGATAATCCGGTCTGATGTTGACTCTGGAGAATAAATTTTTGTTCATAAAGTACCAGTAGCTCTGGTCATTTTCTTTTGGAAGTCCTTTGTATTCATCCAAATTTACCGTTGTGATCTTAGAGAAATCCAGGTCTCCTTTTTTATACCAGTCTACTAACTGGTCATAAGTTCCGATCGGGGTAGATCCTGTTGCAAGTCCAAGTACACTGTCATCTTTTAAGATCATCTGTGCTGAAATAATGTTTGCAGCTTTTCTGCTCATGTCACGATAGTCTTTGGTTCTGATAATTTTCATTTTCAATCTCTCCTATCTGTCTTCATTTCCGCGCAATGTGCGCTGTACTTCTCTCTGGATCTTCTCAATACGCATACGGTCGTCATTCACATAGGCTGCATACAAAATATCAATCATCAAAAGCAGTGGAAACTGCGGTGAGATCAGATTTCCATGATTAAGATGCTGCAGAGAAGGAACCAACAATACTTCATTGCAAAAATCCTCATAGGTCTGCCGGTTTTTCCCCGTAATAAGCATTGTCCTTGCCCCCTGCTGAAAACCTCTGTCGAGCATATACAAAATCTCTGATTTTGTACCGCTCAAGCTCAGCCCGATCATCAGATCATGCCGGTTTAAAAAAACAGACTGCATCCTCATATCCTCATTATCCCGAAGCGCTGTCATGTCTATACCGATCCAGCGGAATCTTGTCGCCATTTCCTCTGCCGCCAAGCCGGAACTGCCACGTCCGCAGACAAAAACGCGTCTCGCCCATTTCAGTTCTGTCACGATCCGGTGAATCTGTCCTTCATCCAGCAGACTGTAAATCTTGTTCAAAAGATTCTGATAGGTATCTAAAACCAATCTGGACTGCTGCTGCTCCACAGCAGATTTTTCCACATAGGAATTACGAAATTCATACGTGAACTCCCGGTAACCGCCAAAACCACATTTTTTTGCAAAACGTGACAGCGACGCCACAGAAACGGAAAGCTCTTTTGACACTAGTTCTGCCGACAGCCGCTCCGGTCTTGCCTGCTTTAAAAAGTAATCTGCGATATACCGCTCTGTCTCTGTATACTTTTCATAATTTGCTTCAATGATCGGAATGATCGACTTTGCATATTCGTCCATGTCTGTAGCATAGCCTCCTTGCAGTTTATTTTCAATCATTATACACTTTTCAGAAAGTATTTTCACTAAAATAGGTCACTTTTTCCAATTTCCATGCGAAAAAATCCGCCGTTTTTTATTCACAATGACGAATCCACGGGAATGTTCTTTCATAGAGAATTTTCTTTTATATAAGAAATCAGCTCGTCCACCTGCGCAAATGTAAGGACTGTCACCGGTCTGACGTCCAATAACTAACTGCCTCTTTCCGATTGTATTCTGCTTTTTATCGGTATAGCTCCTTCAATTCAATTAAGCTGCGATTTTCCCGTTCCTCGCACGCAAACCCGGATTTTGAGAAAAATCCGTATTTATAACATTCCAATCCCGTCTGTTTTACCTGCACAATCTCATTCTCAATCATCTGCCCTGTCACAGGTTCTTTGCGGAATTTTGCTTCATAGAAAATATATCCTTTATCATCTAATGTGACGATGTCAAACTCTCCATTTTTTCTTTCCACCGGATCATCATAGTAATACTTTCCTATTTTTTCAAAAATTTCATCCATCAATCCCTTACGGTTTCTTCGGATGAGGTACTGCCTGCACACATCCTCAAAAACTTTTGGGACATATTTTGTTTCAAAATCTTCTGCAATATAGCGGTCATAAAAAATATCTGAATCCATGATATTCATGCGGGATGAATTTCTGAAAATATATTTATAGTAAAACAATGACAGGTTATCCGAAATAAAATATCCCGATTTTTTCCGATTATTTTCATCATTGATCGGTGTAATTTTGTCCACAACATCCATACGTATCAATTTGTCAAGTACATCCACAAGCGCAGGACCACTCGAAACATGTGACTGATCAAGAATGTCCTTGTATCTGGAAAAACCTTTTGCCAGCGCTTCAAACACTTCATTGACATTTGTGATCTTTGATATTTCCGAGTTTAAATACATTGACACTTCGTTTTCCAGACGCGCTCCCGGTGATGCGATCAGATCTATGATGTTCTCTCTTACACTTTTCTTTCCATCGATCAGCCGGTTATAATAAGGGATTCCGCCGAACACACTGTAAATCCTCACTTTATCCTCATCCGAAAAATCAGGATAAAATAGTGCCGACTCATAGTAATCCATCGGTTTCAGATTCAGTGTAAGGTCAATCCTGCCATAGAGTGGATTCTGTTTTGCCAGAAGTTCTTTCATCGTATCTACATAGGAACCACAGATAATAAGCTTCATATTGGAAGAATCCCGGTATTCATCACTCACAGACTGTAACACGCTGTCAAGCCCTTTCACATTTTCACGCAGATAAGGATATTCGTCCAAAACAAGAATGAGTGGCTTTTTTTCTGATGCTTGAAATAAAAATCTGAGCAGACTTTCCATATCCGCAAATGCTGGTTTTGGAAAATTGAATATTTCTCCCACCAGTTCTGAAAGACTGTCAACATTATTCTGTTCGGTTGTCTGTTTACATTCATAGTAAATACTCTTTATTTCCGTCTCTTTGAGTACCTGCTTGATCAACTCACTTTTTCCAATCCTTCTTCTTCCATAGATCAAAGCAATCATCTGACCTTCTGTATGAAACATGGAATACAATTTTTTTCTCTCTGCCTCCCTACCGTAAAATTTTCTCATAATACGCCTGTCTTTCTCTTTTTCAAAATTGACAATCCCTATAGATAAACTTTCGCTCTGTCAAACTAATATGTTGCATATTAGCAGCTGATATACTCAGTATAATTATCATCTACAAAAAGTCAATTTTTATTCGGTTGCAACCGAGTCAGTCGTGACCGAATAAAATTTCACCTTACAATCCGCTCAGGTCGATCTCGTAAATCAGTTTTTCCGGCTCTTTTTCCTGCATGAAGAAAAGGATCATATACCACGGCAGACACAAAACATCTGCCTCTTTTTCAATATTTGATTTTGAGAAAACAATACTTTGCTCGAACTCCCACTGTTCCACCTTCATTGCATGATCCATTGCCAGATGTTTTTTGAAATCATTTCCAGATTTTATCTCCACAAGCTCCGTATGCAGCCCTTTCTGTAAAACAAAATCCAGTTCTCCAATTTTCTTGGAATCATAATAATGAAGCTCAAATCCATTTGACTTCAGGTTTTGTGCAAAAGCATTTTCCAGAATACTTCCCATATTGATTTCGACATTTCCCATCAAAAGATCAAACTGAATATTTTCCATGCAGGAAGCACAAAGCAGTCCCACATCATTCATATATAGTTTGAACAGATTCCTTTTCTCACTTAGCTGCAATGGAGCCTGTGGTTCCGTCACGTTATAGCAAGGCAATGCCACTCCTGCATCCGCAAGCCAATTAAAACTGTCCTCGTACCGGATATGTCTGGCAGATGCATTGATACTGTTTAACTTAAATCTGCGGTTTTTCTCATTGAGCTGTGCCGGAATACTGTCAAAGATTGCTTTGATTTTCGCTTTGTCGCTGCCTTCAGCATATTTTGCAATATCAAGCCGATATAAATTCAGAATACTTCTCTGATTCAGCACAACTTTTGCAATATCGTGCGTATCAATATAAATCTGAACCGTTTCCGGCATGCCCCCGACCACAAGATAACTGTAAAATAATTTGCAAAGCGTTTCATGCACGGAGTCAGAAACCCTTTCTCTTCTGTCATAACAGTTTTTCAAATACTGCAGCGTCTTATCCTGCACCCCATTTGCCCACAGATATTCCTCAAAATCAAGCGGATACATTGGTAAAATCTGCTCGAAGCCAACCGGATATGATCTCACTTCCTTATACCTCACTCCAAGCAGAGAACCCGATTCTATATAGTCAAACCTGCCATCCTCCACAAGAAATTTGATTGCTGAACGTACCGCCGGACACTCCTGCACCTCATCAAACAGAATCAGTGTCTTTCCCGGTTCCAGTGGTGTCTGAAGATATGCGGTCAGATTCGTAATAATTGCCTCTGCCGTCAGTTTATCGTTGAAAATATCTGCTGCTTTTTCATCTGTCACAAAATTTATTTCTGCAAAATGTTCATACTCATTTTTTCCAAATTCCCTGATCAGAGTTGTCTTGCCAATCTGTCTCGCGCCTATAATGCACAGCGCTTTCCCTTCTGTATTTTCTTTCCATTTTAAAAGTTCCTGATATACTTTTCTTTTTAGCATGTCACGCCCTCCGAATGTTAGGATTCCCTTTTCTTACATTCATATTAACATTTTTCCAAAGTATTTCAAGACTTCATGTAACATTTTTCTTTCGTTTTTGTCGCATATTTGTAACATTTTTCCGTAATTTTATATGTGTTTTTGTAACATTATTCGTGACATTTTTCTAGCTTTTGTTTTTACCGGATTCTCTTCCGGTCGTATACCACGATCGTAAACATAATAAATAACGGTATCTTCACCAACGCCAGCATAAGCATCACATCCGTATTCCAGAAGGACGCGCTTCCAAGATGCAGGAAGTCAAAATTGGTCATTGCATACAGCAGGGAATTGCCAAGTCCAATTCCTGCGCCCGGAAGCAGTGTCTGCAGCCAGTCGCCGAGTTGTCCAGGCATCACGGTATACACGAGAAACGGCAGCAGAACAAAAAGTAACGCCAGTGCCAGAGCCGATACATTGCTTTTTGCAAGGGAAGACAGCAGTAAGGTAAAACAGATTGCTGACAAGAATAATAAAAATCCTCCCAGCAGATTTGCCCACTGTAACTGACCAACATTGTAAGGAAGCAGTGTCGTCACAGAAAAGCTCAGCTGGATAGAGGTTTTCGTTCCCTCCCATCCAAAGAGACTATTTGTCACGACAATCCATGTGATGCCGCACAACAAATAGAGCATCCCCACGATAAGACACGCCGAAGCAACTTTTATGATTGCAAGCTTCCTCTTTCCGTTTTTCGTACAGCGGATAATATCATCCGCTCCTGTCTGATACTCGGTTGAAAAAATCGGTGCCACGATCACCGCACACAGGATTGTGATCAGGAAAATGAAAAACGTCTCATATTCCATGGAGTCGCTCGGAGCGCCATAGTAATACTCGTATGGCCGCTGTACTTTTGCAAATTTGGAGAGTGCAACCTCTTTTGCAGCCGGATGACCGGTTTGCTCCATATCGATAACCGATGCCAGTCTGCTCTCTAATAAGTCATAGTATTCCCCAACTTTATCAATCGAAATGTCCGCGATCACCGGTGACATTCCATTGTTCCGGTCTGCCAGCGCCTCCTTGATTCCCCGGATATATGGCTGATAAGCGCTCAATTTTTCATAGTATACTTCACTCGGAATATTGTCCCCATAGACAGAATCATATGTTTTATATACTTCCTGATATCTGCGCACCGCATCTCTCAGTATTTCCGGTTTCACAACTCCCTGCACCATATTACTTTTGTAATAGTTGATTGCATCCTTTCCAGTGATTTCCACGTAATTTCCAGATTCGTCCGTCTTTTGCACAGTCACAAATGTGATTGGGATATATGCCATAAACACAGCCAGCAATACGGAAGCCACAATCAGAATCCATGTCCGTTTTGTTTTTAAAACTCTTTTTATCTCAAGTGCCAGTAATCTCATAAGCGCACCTCTCCTTCCTGTGGAAACAGCCAGAGGTATAAGTCCTCAAGCCGTGGCACTGCCGAAACCGAATCCGGCGTCTCTGCCTGGTCAGACAGATAACGGATCGATGTGGTTCCATCTGCCTCATTTCTTAAATTGATCAGTTTTAATGCACGCTCCCATTTCACCAGATCAGAAGATGGAATTTTGCACTCCCAGATTTTTCCATCTACCAGTCGCACTAACTGCTCGGTCGTATCGTTTTCGATGATTTTTCCATCTTTCATGATTGCGTTCTGGTTTGCGATATATTCCACGTCCGACACGATATGCGTGGAGATGACAACAATCCTGTCTTTCGCGAACTCCGAAAGCAGATTACGGAAACGCACACGCTCTCCCGGGTCCAGTCCGCTGGTCGGCTCATCTAAGATCAATACTTCCGGATCGTTCAAAAGTGCCTGTGCGATCCCAACTCTCCGTTTCATGCCGCCGGACAGCTTCACAATCTTCTTTTTACGCACTTCCGATAGACTTACCTGTTCTAACAACTCATCGATCTTTCTTTTTGCCTCCCTTTTTGGCATGCCTTTTAACGCCGCCATATATTCCAGATAATCCTGCACGTTGAATTCCGGGTAAAAGCCAAACTCCTGTGGCAGATAGCCGAAAATCCGACGGTACTCTCCCTGCAACGTCTCGATTGGCACTCCGTCATACAGGATTTTTCCTTCGGTCGGCTCCATGATCCCTGCGATCATGCGCATGAGTGTCGTTTTTCCTGCGCCGTTCGCCCCAAGTAATCCCCAGACTCCGGGGGTGAATGTGATGGAGACATTATCTACTGCGGTTTTATCTTTGTATTTTTTTGTAATGTTTTCTACTTCTAATTTCATGAGGTTCATTCCTCCTTTCGATTCGCGTAAAGTTCATTCATATTTTTTAAAAAGCGTCATACTCTGATACACTCCGTACAGCACAAGCCCCAGAATGGACACAACGGTTGCCGGTGTCATCCGCATCCATAACATCTGTTCTGTTAAACGAAAACTTATTACTATGATTGCGATTAATACAATTCCAAATCCCAGAAAACTCTGACACAGCTTTTCTGATTTTATTTTTTTCAACAACAACAGGTAACCATCGTTGGCAAGTAAAAACGGAATCAGAATACAACCTGCCAACTCTGCAAATGTAATGGATGTTGTGTTCCATAAAACCAACAAAACGGATGCGACAAGCAGCACCTCGCCGCCGAAAAACAGCAAAAATTTGGAAAACAAAACTGTTTTTATGGAAAAGACCGATACACTCTCCATCTCAAACATCTGATATCGTATCGACCGGTACAAAAACGGCAATAGCATCATCGGCACTGCGATGGCAAAACAGACAACAAAAAACACTAATTTTCTGGTTGTCATAAAATACGGATCTGCCAAAAGATTTCTCAGTATCAAGCTTGTTATAATTGCAATTAACAGCTCAAATGTCCACATTTTGATTCCGCAAAATTTTAGTTGACATAATAACAAATCACGGAATTTATTTTTGTTTCGATAGGATTTCTGAAACTGGGCTTTTGCAAGTTGTATCACAGGTTCTTCGACCGCCTGCATATGCTCAACATTGTTCAATTTGCATACATCATATGTTTCAAATGCCCTGCTTAATTTTTCTTTCATTTTCCGGCTCATCTTAAATTTCCTCCTTTCATTTCCTTCTCGATCACCTTTAAACTTACCTTCAATCTGGACTGCACTGTACGCATTGGCAGACCAACAATTTCTGCGATCTCACGCAATTTCAGATTCTGTCCGAAACGCAACAGCACGATTTCCTGATCTTTTAGCTCCAGATTTTTTACCAGACTACAGATTACAAGCTCTTCCTCCACGTTTTTAAAATCTTTTTCCACATAGGACGGTTCTTCCTGTAAGTCTTCCAACGCGGTATGCTGGTTCCATTTATTTTTCTGCATATCAATACAGGTGTTTGCTGCAATTTTATATAAAAAGGCTCTGAATTTACCGGAAAATCCGAAATTTCCAAGATATTTCACAGCCTTCAAAAAAGTTTCCTGTGCCGCATCTTCCGCCTGTGTGCGATCCGGCGCATGCCAGATGCAGTACCGCAGGATCTCCTGGTAATACATGGAGATCAGTTCGTCCAATGCAGACGCATCCCCATTTTGCAAATTTTTTATCAGTATCTCTTCGCGCATTAAGATATTCTCCTTTACAGTCCACCTGTTCTGTGAAACTGTAATTATTTTTCTTGTAGGACGTCTCCTGATTATTATAACGATTGAAGGGTTGGATTTGGATGAAGGATTTTGGAATTATTTCACAAAAAAACTACTCCGTGAAATTTGAAATGACCTCACGAAGTAGTTCTGCCTATGTTTGTATTCTATTTTCTTACATAGCCTGTTTATAGTACCTTTTTGCCTCTTCATCAGAAATGTGCATGATCTCCTTTATTTTTTCAATAATATCATTTTCTGACATATTTAACTTCATACATGTTTCTATAATACCAGATATTTTTCCCTGCTCAATTCCTTGTTCCCAAATCCCTTCACCCAAATTACACATATTTGTCAACCTCTCTTTCCTGTCTCCCTCTAACTTTATTCCAAATTCTTTGACTAAAATTTTTTCTTTCTCCGAAAATGACAGTTCCTGTGCAAAGATTGCTCCAAGAAAACGATGCAGTTCATGCCCTCTGTCTTCATCCATTTTCCTGCTTAGCCGAATCGTCACAATATGAATCATATCATATTTGTCTTTCCACCTTGACTGTCCAAACACATTTTCATTTTTTAACGCAATCTTATTCAGGCTATTTTCTCTTGTGTTCATACAAATCCAAATAGAATAGACCTTTTTCATATCATTATAATGCTGGTTCTTAAATTCTCTGCCAAGCTGAGAAGACACTTCCCTTGCTGCATAAAAAATTCCCCTCATCTCCACATCATAAAGCGCAGGTTCTTCTTTTTGTAACTCCATATTTACAATAATCTTTGCCAGTTCATTTTGGGTTCTGACATAAAACAAAACGTCAAAATAAGTAACACCTTCATTATGCACTTTCTTTTCTGTATTCATGCCGGAAATCGCCATCGTTTCATCTTCCAGCCTTTCATTGGTAAACCCTTCCTCTACCGGCGTCCTTCCAACTGATGGTTCTCCCTCAATCAACTTTACAACTTCTTCCGGTTGCATCCCCTTAAAGTCGTCCACGGTCCTGATAAGAATGTTTGCCAAAAACGGTTTTTGTGAATTCAGCCACTTGGCATTCTCATCGTACTGTTCCTGCATACTGAGCTGCTGCATAATTGCTTTCATATCTGCCATGATAGTCCTCCTGTTTTATGACAGGACTTTCTTGAGTCCTTAGAAAAATCCTGCTTTTGTAAATTGTCTGGAATAAAAGCATAGATTTTCTGATGAACTGCTTATCATGAATTTAAGAATAAGATACAAAATCTTATCAAGATCAGTATTTCTATATCTGAAAACTCTCTGCACCCTTAGAAATACTGGAAAATATTATGCTTTGAGTGGATTATAGTAAAGGAATTTATGGATGTAAAGAAGATTTTTCCTTCCCACAAGCCAAAATCAACCGGAACACCTGCTCCGCCGCATTCCGCATATTTTTCTGCGCAATTTCCGTGTCCATAGCTTCATCCAGTGAACACACACCCGGCAGGATGGAGAAAAATGCATCGATTCCCTTTTCGTTACACTTTATGGCTTCTTCTGTCACACTTCCGGCAAAAGCGATCACTTCACAGCCGTATTGCTTTGCTGCCTTTGCCACACCGACCGGAACTTTTCCCATTGCCGTCTGAAAATCAAGACAGCCTTCCCCTGTCA
>ERZ506764.292-NODE-292-length-48702-cov-10.551483_pt1 | contig 48702 bp, 35 predicted proteins | sample MGYA00513041_ERZ506764 | MGnify/ENA metagenome assembly ERZ506764
TAGATTTGGAAAAACCGTTTGGGAAGCCACAAAAGTTGTAGCAGTATTTTCTTTTATGATAGAATTTACTCAGTTATTATTCCATCTTGGAACATTTCAAATATCGGATCTGACCTATAATACACTTGGTGGAGCAGTAGGTGGTGTCATCTATTATTTGGGATATTCCAGAAAGCGAAAGAAATAAAATAAGAAACAGAGGACAGCTATCAGAGCATCGTGGGATAGCAAGGAATTCTCTGTTTTAGCTCCAAGACGATTGGATTCACATGGAAATAGGAGTTATAAAATGGCAGGAAGACCAAAAAAGAAACCAGAATATAATCCAGAACTTCAATTTAACAATTTGCTTCAAGAGTTAAGAGATGCCCATGAAGAAGCAGATTCCTTAAGATTACTGGCAGATGAGTTAAATATTAGTCTGCTTAAACTTCGTAAGCTACTTATTACTGCAGATGTATTCACATCAGATATATGTACAGAGATCAATGATCTGCATCAGTCAGGAAAAAAGATTTCGGAGATTATGAAACTCACGGGTCTTTCCAGAGCATCGGTTCATTCCTATTTGCCCTACACTAAGGGGCTTTATAATGCAGCAGAGATAAGTCTAAATGCGGAGCGATGCCGGACATATAAGATTCGACAGGAACAGGTTCGGCTTCTAAAAGAAATACCCTCAGAAGAAAATCTGTGGCAGGCTGTTATTGCTTTTCAGGATTATCCATTTAAAACAGCAACAGGATTACCATTCCGATATAAATTAAAGATTGGTAAAAATGGAGAGTATAACAGAGAGTTGCTGATAGACCGGAGAGAGAAAAGTAAGAGCCTTGCCTGGAGTAGTGTGGTGCTGGCATTTGAAAATAGTAAGAGTATTTCAGAAGAAGTGAAGAAACCGAAGGCACTTGGAGATATTAGAGGAGTTTCATATATTTATCCGATACTATGGCGATTTGGCTTGATCAGAGTTTCGGAAGCAATAGAGAAGAAAATGGGAAAGCAGAGATAAATCCCTGCTTTATTGCTCATAAGCAATTAGATTGACATGGATTAAAGAGTTTCTCGTAAAATAGAAAATGCATCAATGATTCCTTGTTTGTAGGCAATCCGTATATATTCTATAGATGAAATGTTTTCAGAAGTAATAGCGGCATCAACCGCATCCCATTGCTGGGGAGTTAGATTTAGATCCTGTATTTTTTCATTGGCTTTATTGCATTTTTTCTGAGCTTTTTGATATTTTTTATCTTGTCTGAGTGCGGCAAGTAATCCTGTTTCCATGCGAAAAGAGGCAAGCTGATCCAGAATACTTTCTGATGATGACAGACTGTTTTTAGCATTATGAATGAAATATTTTGTGAGTGCTTTATAGAGATTTCTTTTAAGTTTCTGTTCTTTTTTGTTCATTAGGTAAATTCCTCCCTTAAGGTTGTGTAAGTAAATAACGGTATAACGTTAATTTATCATCAGTTTGCGGAAATGTCAACGGCACACCGTTAATAAACGAAAGGGAAATCATTTATACTGAATATATATTGTGATTTAAGGAGAATTTGCATGACGTATTCAGATGCCATAATAAAGAGATTAACTGATCTGTGTGTTGAGAGAGGGATAACGACAAATAAACTTGCTACATTGTCAGGGATTACGCAATCAACGCTTAATAGTATGATGAGAGGAGAAACAAAGAATCCAAAGCTGAAGACTTTGCGTAAGATTGCTATGGGATTTAATATGACTGTTTCTGAGTTACTGGATTTTCCAGAAATGAACGAAATGGAATTTGAGGATGAATGAAAGAAAATATGTTCGGAAAATTGAAAAAACATATTGACTTACGAAAATATGTTCGGTATAATTATTTCTATCAGAAACGCAACGTTTCCGATAGAAAGGTAAGGTGAAAAGATGCGGCATAAAAGCGAAGAATTGATGAAGCAGATTATGGATTATGCAGAACAGTTTCAGTTGCTGAATCATCGTTCACCTTATACCAGCGAAATCGCAGATGCGCTCGGTATAGTCAAGAGTACAGTATACAAGTACCTTGTTGCTATGAATGACAGAGGAATGTTAAGCTACAGCAATGGGGAGATTGTTACTGAGAGAACGAATAAAATATCTCTACTTACGAAGCCGGCGGCAGTACTTGGGTCAGTATCCTGTGGTATGCCGCAGCTGGAGGAAGAGTATATTGAGGAATATGTTTCTCTTCCTGTTTCATTATTTGGAGAGGGTGAGTTCTTTATCTTGCGGGCCAGTGGAGATTCTATGATCGGAGCAGGTATCAACAGTGGAGATATGATTGTAATTCGGAAGCAGAATACAGCTTCGGATGGAGACATTGTTGTAGCACTTGTAGATAATGAATCCACATTAAAGCGGTTTTTCCTTGATACAGAAAGAAGGTGTGTACGGTTGCATCCGGAGAATCCGAAGTATCCGGATATGTATACACAAAATTGTACTGTTCAGGGTGTTGCTGTTCATGTGATCAAGTCATTGGAGTAGATGACATGAACAGTAGCAGGTGTAGGTTGCGATGAGATTGTCAGAGCCAATCCCAGGGGAAGATCATATAGCAGGTGGCATGGCTTCGGTGCTACGGAATCGCCTGCTATTAACTCATCAACGGTTTTCATTTCCCTTATCCGTTTGAGTGATAGTTTGTGTAGATATTACTTGGAGGATTATTGATGAGCAAAGAACCATTATTTGTTACATGCCCGGTATGCGGCAAAGTGAACCAGAAAAGCCTTTTTACCTATTCAGAGGTGCGTTGCCAGAGATGTCATAGAGAGCTGACAGCATTTGCAGATTTGGGTGTAGTTGTTGGCATTGATATGAATAAGAAGCGGTCGAAGGAAGAAGTTGATCGCTTAGAGATGTATATGTCACATCTGGTAGGAGTTCTCCGGGATACGGAAGAATGAGAAGAAGTAAAGTATAGTGATACAATTTAATATGCAGGAATGAGAATATCAGTGAATCTGTAATATTAGACGGCATGAATCTTCACATACAGCATGGATATTCAAGAGTTTGCTGAACGTGTTGGAGATGGCACAGAAACATCAGGAACCCGGCAAAACATATGCAGGAAGTTTATGGAGATAGTATACCTATATATTATCAACATAGCGATTAAGCATAGTGTTTTGTCGGGTTTTCTTTTTTTAAGTAGTGATTAAATCATTTAAACACTAGACAAAAAATAACAAGTATGTTAATCTATTTCTAACTACCACATAACTTCAAATAACTTTATTTTTTTCGGTAGTTAATGACTTATTAATTCCAAAATTTTATAGCAGGAGGGATATAACAATGCGACAATGAAATTAAGGATTAGATTAATTTTTATGGACGTATTTTAAGATTTTTGGAAATATTTTTATTCAGTTGAGATTTGTGAGGGGTATCAAACTCCGTATATGTAATAGATATAACCCTAAAGCAAATAATTAGAAAAATTTAGTCAAAGAAATGGATTAAAAAATTGGTACAGCATCTAATAAATCGCTGCACTAAGATGGCAACAATTTATTAGGTGCTGTACCAAAAATATGATTGTAAGGATGATTAGTGTAATATTACGCTAGAAGTCTGCCCATTTTTAGATTAAATCTAATTATTTGCTTTGGGGTTATTTTTTATTTACAAAGGAGGTGAATGGTATTGCCACAAGTCTCAAAATCTGAAAACTTACAGGAAGTCGGAAGGAAGATCAGACATTACAGAGAAAAGAAAAAGATGTCTCAGCTTGAACTTGCTGAGGCAATAGGTGTAACACAGAATACCATTTACCTAATAGAAACAGCTCAATCAGAAATGAAATTGGAAAAGCTGTTTCGTATAGCCGAAGTACTGGATGTTACACCAAACAAATTATTGCCGGGTGAGGCAAAGACAGCATCTAATAAATTTTTTGAATTTGAACATATGATGAAACAATTAAGTGAGGCAGATCAAGAACTTATTTTTAATATGGTAATGCCCTGTATGAAGCGGCTTTTACCAAATACATAGTGATATAAGTAATCTTTTTTATAGAGATTATTTATATCACTTTTTTTATGTCAACATTGCAGATTGTGAAATAATAAAAAATTACATTATGGGCTGTGAAGAGTTTCGGACAGATGTTTGTTAGAATTTTATTACATCAAATGGAGGAGGAAAAGCTCATGACGCAGGAAGAATTGGAGTTTCGCCGCAGGTGTCCCTACGATGCCTTTGGTGATTATTCAGATGTATTAAAGGAAATCCGTCAGAAAGAAAAAGAGAACAAGACGGATACCGTATCAGTAGTAAATAGAAGTAAATAATGTTGGTTGAATCTTAACACTGTGATTGTGCAGCAGATTTTTCCATACAGAAGGCAGCAGGTTGGAGCTTCGGTTCCGCTAATAAAAAAAATTAGCGGAATCGGGGTCTATTTAGCTTAGCTGCCTTTCTTTTTGTCACCGGTTTCTGCGGGAAAGGTGGCAATTATGCTGACATTAAGAACATTGAAAGAACTGATCGACACACCAAAGAGAGGAGAGAAACTTCCTACACCGAAGCAGCTTCGTACAGGGGAATCACCGGTAGTTGCTCATAAAACAACAGGAGCAGGTGTGAATGAGGTACATATTATCGTATATCAGTCCGGATATGCGGTTTATGGTATCGGAAACAGAGCAACGGTATTCCCGGTAAATCTGGAACTTGGTTATGGTTATTCTTCTGTGACAGAAAAGAAGAGAAAAGAAGATGAGAAGTATAATACCTGGAATCCAGAGACAGGACTTCGTGAGAAGAAGTATTTCTGTGAATTAGAGGAAAGCTTTTTTGAAAAGGAAGAATGGTATCTGCGTCTGATGCTGATTGGCGAGGACCGGCTGGCACATAATCTGGCTACTCGTGATCGGGGACGCTGCATTTCATTCAATGGCATTTCTGAGGATTTTGAAGGAATGGAAGATGAATTGATGGATGTAGAAGAACGTGTGAACCGTCAGCAGATTGCAGAAGAGATGATGAGTGTACTTAGTGATAAGCAGAAAAAAGTAGTTCAGGAATTTTACTGGAATCAGAAAACACATAAACAGATTGCAAAGGAAAATGGAGTAAAGAGAAATGCCGTAACAGAAATATTGAAATATGCTCTTAATAAAATAGAGAAAAATTATGATGAAGATGGCAAAAAAAGATAAGTAAAATGAGAAGGGGAAGCTGCATGTGTAAAGCAGTTTCCCTGTAAGTTTATTTTCAATTCTAAATAGCATTTATATTCTAAAAAATTTTTTTGAAATTTTTCTGACCTTTTGCCCTCTGCCGCCTGTGATTAGTGGAAAGAGGGCAAAGTCATTCAAGACAACATTTCTAAATGATTTAATCCCAATCCGCCGTACCTTGATAACTGAATAAAAGGTCAGGAGAGGATGAAAGCTCAGCTACGCATTTTGCGGCCAGTGGAAGTTCTCTTCTGATCGGAAATGCTCAATCCTTATTTTTGTTATGCCCGGTTCGCCGGGCGATGACAGTAGACCATGCGTCGGAGCTTTTGCTTTTGCAGGTTCCGGCGTATGACTGTGCTGTCATCAGTAATGATTTTGGCACAAATAATTTAAAATGGGGTGATGCCTATGATTTGATTGTATCAGACAGGTGAAAGCCTGTAAACCGGTAACAGAAAAAATAAAGCAAAGTGAGGTATTGAGAATGAAAGGGACATTGAAAAGAGTAATGTCTGGAGTATTATCTGTTATTACGATTGCAAGTGCTGTGGCACAGCCAATGACTGCTTATGCAGCAGAACCGGAAAAGGCAGCTTCTTCTTTTGAAGCACAGTATCCGGAACTGGAAGCGGTGAAAGATAAACTGGCTGAGGATGAGATTTTAACTGCCAATGATTACAGCATTGATTATGGTTCTGATTTTGACATTAAGGTGGATTTTTCCGGTATTGAAGGAATCAATGATGCCAAAGTGAAAGTAGAGCTGTATGAAGCGAAGAATGAGGCAGGAGATGATTTTGACACATACCAGGCAGATACCTATAAAACAGTTTATAAGGTAGAGCCAGTCAGTGGAAATCCTTCTTATCGTATCAGCCGAAATGTAACCGTAAAAGAGCCGGAAACAGAACAGCTGACAGAATCAAATACTTCTGAAAATACCGTCGGTGAAGGAAATGCTGGCGAGACAGAAGATTCTGGTAATGCGGAAGAAGATGCCGATGCAGAAGGGCAGACGGAAATAGTAACCGATCTGCCAGAAGAGGAGGAAGTTACAACAGATGAAGAGTCTGGATTAACTGTCTCTGAAGTAATGGATCAGGCAGAGGATAGTGGTATTGACCTTTATTCAATGGAAGAAGGGGAAGCGGTTACTTTTATGGCAAGGGAAGCATCAACCCGAAGTACCAAGAAAGTAACTGTGACCAGAGGAGTCTGCTATCAGTATTCGGATTATGGGTATGGAAGCTATCTGACGTATAAGTACACCGTGAAGTTTGGAAATGTTTCTGCAACCGCTTATTGTATCCAGCCGGAGAAATCCAGTCCTGGAACCGGAACATACGATATTACAAAGCTGAGTGATGGGAAAAAGCTGGCTAAGGTTTGTTATTATGGAACGAAGGCGGCAGGTGATGAAGGATTCTTTACAGAAGAGAACGGTTATGGAAATTTAAGTGCTGGTGCCAGATTTATTCTGGTTCATCTGGCTGCATCCTATGCAAATGGTGGGGATTCCGCTTTTTCCGGAGCAAGCAGCAAAGCAAAAACACTTGCTATGAAACTGTATAATTACTGTATTTCACAGCCGGAGATTCCAGATGTCGATATGAGTTTTTCAGATGCAAATGTAACCGCTTATGTAGATGGCAGCAGCCAGAGAACAAAGGAGATTACATTTAAGGCAGACAAACTACAGAGTATCACGATGAAACTTCCAAGTGGCGTGAAGCTTCATAATGTAACAACCGGAAAGACAAGTAAAGCCGGGGAAGCCGTAGAGATCATTGGTGGAACGAAGTTTTATTTATCAGCACCATTGACACAGGTGCAGGATGTTGCAGGAAGCTGGTCAGCTACGATGAAAGGAAGTGTAACCAAGGACTATTCTGCTTATAAGATCAGTACAGGGTCAGGTTCACAGGATTTAGCACTGGTATTTGGTGAAGGTGTGGATGATGAGAAATATGTGGACTTTAAAGTAACCTGGGTACAGTACGCAAGCGTTAAGGTGATTAAGAAAGATGCCAAGGCGAATGCGAAGCTTGCTGGGGCAGTGTTTGGCTTATACAGCGATGCAAACTGTACGAAGCTGCTCACAAAGTTACCGGCAACAGATGCAAATGGTGAAGCGTCTGTACAGATTGTTAAGACACAGGATACCGTATATCTCAAAGAGATTACAGCTCCAAGCGGATACCGTGTCAATGCAACCGCTTACAATGTGAAACTGGAAGTCAGCAAGACCACAACCGTTACAGTTCCAGATGAAGAACAGCTGGGACAGCTTACCGTTTATAAAGAAGGTGAGGTATTGGTTGGTGCAGATGTGACAGAGAACGGTACAACATTTAAATATGAGAAACGCAGACAGAAAGGTGCTGTTTACGATGTGTATGCCGGAGCAGATATTAAAACTGCTTATGGTACAAAAGTTTACAGCAAGGGTGATCTGGTAAAAGAAAATCTGACAACAGATACGAATGGAGCCATCGTTCTTAAAAATCTGCATCTTGGTACATATGTTGTAAAGGAAAAGCAGGCTCCGACAGGATTTTATAATGCTGGAGAGGAGAAGAAGGTGACTCTTTCTTATGCTGGACAAAATGTGGATGTTGTTTTCTCCGAGACAACCTTTACGAACGACAGACAGAAAGCAGAAGTGATTGTTACAAAACAGGATGAAGATACAGAAAATCCTCTGGATGGAGGAATCTTTGGACTTTATGCTGCAAGTGATATTACCAATGCGGATGGTGCAATTGTTGTGAAGAAAGGTACGCTGATCCAGAAAGCGACAACAGGAGCAGACGGTACAGCAAAGTTTACAGCAGACCTGCCGCTTGGATTTTCTTATGATGTGAAGGAAGTACAGGCTCCGGAAGGTTATGTGAGAAACACAGAAGATGTTTATACGTTTGCTCTCTCATATACAAATGATAAAGAGGCAAAACAGACATTTAAGCATACATTCAAAAATGAGCGTGTGACAGCTAAGATTTCTTTGCAGAAGCAGGATAAAGAAAACAAAAAGGCAGTTCCACAGGGCGATGCCACTTTGGAAAAAGCAGTGTACGGACTTTATGCCCGTGAGGACATTGTGCATCCGGACGGTGCGACTGGTGTGGTCTATAAAGCAGGAGAACAGGTTGCCACTCTTACGACAGATAAGAATGGACAGGCTTCTGTGGATGGATTATATTTTGGAAATTACTATGTAAAAGAGATCACTCCTCCAACCGGTTATCTGGCAGATGAGGAAGAACATGATCTGGTCTGCAATTACGAGGGGGACCTTGTAGCAGAAGTAAAACGTGATTGTCTGTCTCTGGAGCAGGTGATGAAACAGCCATTCCAGATCATTAAAGCAGCGAACAATGGAAAGACAGATGCAGACTTACTGAAAGGGGCAGGATTTACCGCTTATCTGGTATCTTCTCTGAAAGTAAATGAAGATGGCAGCTATGATTTTGATTCCGCCAAACCAGTAGTAATCGGAGAAAACGGTGCAACAGAAATCTTTACAGACAAGAAAGGTTATGCCTGCAGTATTGCAATCCCTTATGGAACGTATATTGTCCGTGAGACAACAACTCCGCATAACTATACTCCGGTAGATGATTTTATTGTACAGATTACAGAGAACCATCCAGGCACTCCGCAGGTATGGAGAGTGATGCTGGATAAAGAGTTTGAAGCGAAGCTGAAAATCATCAAACAGGATGACGAGACAAAGAAAGCAGTGCTTCAGAAGAATACAGAGTTTAAGATCTTCAACATGGACACTGAGAAATATGTGGAGCAGGTAACGACTTATCCGACTACGGTAAAACATAAATCCTATTTTACAGATGAGCAGGGATATTTGATCCTTCCGCAGAATCTTAAAATCGGGCATTACCGCATTGAGGAAGTAAACGCACCTTATGGATATACTCTGAATGAGAATTACTATGAGGTGAATGTAGATTCCAACACAGCATATCAGATGGACGGAACTTCTGGCGATGTCATCATTGAGATCGTATATGAAAATCATCCGGTCAAAGGGGAACTGAACATCGTAAAACAGGGTGAGGTTCTGAATGGATTTAAGGACGATTTCACTTACCAGAAAGAAAATCTGGAAGGTGCAGTTTTTGAAGTATATGCAGCTGAGGATATTTACACAGCGGATTTCCAGAAAGATGACCAGGGCAACCGTATTCTGGAATATGCTTCTGGAGCATTAGTAGGAACGGTTACGACCGATAAAGACGGAAAGGCTCAGATTGCTGATCTTCCTCTTGGAACGTATAAGGTTGTCGAAAAGACAGCACCAGAGGGCTTTGTGTTAAACGAAGAGGCACAGACCGTTACTTTCTCTTACAAAGACCAGAAAACACCAGTGATCGAGCAGACAGCTGCTTTTGAGAATGACCGTCAGAAAGTAGAGGTATCCGTAGTAAAACAGGATGCAGAGAATGAGACGGTTGTAGCAGGTGCAGAATTTGGACTTTATGCAAAGGAAGATATTCATGCTCATGGAGAAGTGATTGTGAAAGCAGACACTCTGCTTGGAAAAGCAGTCAGCGATGAAGATGGAAAGGCAGTGTTTGAATCTGATCTTCCATTTGGAAGCTATTCTATCAAAGAGCTTGCAGCTCCTGCCGGTTATGTATCTTCATTTGAGACACTGGAAGTAACTGCGAAATATCAGGGACAGGATGTGAAAGTGGTAAAACTGGAATCTGTATTTAAGAACCAGCCAACAAAAGTAACATTCAAGAAGTCAGATATTACTACAGGAGTAGAACTTTCCGGTGCCACTCTTACAGTGCTTGATAAAGATGGAAATGTGGTAGATACATGGAAATCTGTAAAAGGGGAAGAACATCTGATTGAACGGCTGACTGCCGGGGAGACTTATACACTTCGTGAAGAAATGGCTCCTTATGGTTATCTGATGGCAGAAGAGATCACATTTACTGTGGAGGATACTGCAGAAATTCAGAAGGTGGAAATGAAGGATGCTGTACCGACCGGAACACTGATCATCAATAAAAAAGGTGAGTTCCTGGACAAAGTATCTGCACTGGATTCTGTTGGTGGCTGGATCAAGCATCTGTTTGAATATCTCTCTGGTTCCTTGAAAGAGGTTACTTTTGAAGTTTATGCCTTAGAGGATATTAAAGCGGCGGATGGTGAGAGTGAGGATTATTACAAAAAGGATGCACTGGTAGCAACTATTACAACGGATGAGACTGGTGTGGCAAAACTGACCGATCTTCCTCTTGGCAAATATTATGTCAAAGAGAAGGAGACAGCAAACGGTTATGTCCTTGATGGGGAAACCCGTGAGGTTGATCTGACTTACCGTGACCAGAATACTGCGGAAGTTACTTACTCTGCGGACTGGCAGAACAAACGTCAGAAGGCAGAAGTGAAAGTGCTGAAAAAAGCGAAAGATTCTGACCGTGTACTGGAAGGAGCGGTATTTGCTCTGTGCAATAAGGATGATATTGTCAATGCAAAAGGCGATGTGATCCTGAAAGCGGATACGGTGATTGAAGAACAGGCTACAGATAAAGATGGAAAACTGACTTTTACTGCGGATCTTCCTCTTGGTCATACCTACTATGTGAAGGAAACTTCACCAGCACCGGGATTTGCGACTACAGATCAGGTACAGGAGTTTACTTTTGAGTATGGTGGAGCTGAAAAAGAGACTCTTTCCTATGAGTTTACTTTTGAAGATGAGGAAACAACCGTAGAATTTACCAAGACATCTCTGACGGATGGAAAAGAGATTGAGGGAGCAAAACTGAAAGTGACTGATGAAAGTGGAAATACCGTGGATGAATGGACTTCCGGAAAAGAGCCGCATATCATTAAAGAACTGACAGTTGGTAAAAAGTATACCATGACAGAGACACTTCCAGCGGATGGCTATGTTACAGCAGAGAGCATTACCTTTACGGTTGAAGATACCGATGAGGTACAGAAGGTAGAAATGAAGGATGATGTGACAAAAGTGCAGATTTCCAAGACCGATATTTCTGGTAAGGAACTGCCGGGAGCGAAGCTGACAATCCTTGATAAAGATGGAAAGACAGTGGAGAGCTGGACATCCGAGGAAAAACCACACTATATTGAAATGCTTCCGATTGGAGAATATACACTTCGGGAAGAGACTGCACCGGATGGATACCTGGTAGCAGAAGATGTGAAGTTTACAGTAAAAGATACAGGAGAGATTCAGAAAGTAGTGATGAAGGATGAGGTGAAGCCGACGGAAACACCAACAGAGACTCCAGAGGAAACACCAGAAACAACATCAACACCAGAAACAAAAGATACTGAGACAACAAAGACATCTACTTCACCGAAGACAGGAGATAACACACCGATCCATTTCTGGATCCTGCTTGCAGGAGTTGGAATGGCAGGAGTTGGAGGTACTGTGATTCTCCGCAAAAAGAAGAAAAAATAAGAGATCCTAAGATTTCTTAAAGAGGAAGAGGGCATTTATGGACAAGTGTTTCATAGATGCCCTTTTTGCCAATACTGATAAAAAAGTGAAGGGAGAAGAAATGGGATGAAAACAGTATTGATCATTGCAGGGATTATCGTATTCCTGGTATATGGGTTTGTTTTATACTGCTGCATAAGAGTTGGAAAGGAATCCGATGAACAGTATAACAAGCTGAAAGAAGGAAAGGAGCAGGAAGATGACAGAAGTAGGGTATGCAAGTGATAAGCCTTCGGACTGTGCGTATTGTTACTTCTTTAGTGCCGGGAGAAAGAAATGCAAAAGGAAAGAATGTTTTTATCGTATTTCTTCTCCGCCACTTCGCAGGAAGGTAACTCACTGGGAGCCATGTGAAGGCTGTCCTTATGGAAAACATACTCCCTGTCTGGGTTACTGCATTGTGAAGGCTATGAAAGAAGTGAAGGAGCATCGGAACACAGGATAATACATATGAATTTCCGTATCATTATGGTGAAGAGGCGGAGTCCTATTCTTTTTACCGTGTGCCTAAAGTCCTTTTTACCAATACGCAGTTTAAGAGCCTTTCCTGTGAAGCGAAATTGCTTTATGGACTTTTGCTTGACCGTATGCAGCTATCTATAAAGAACCGGTGGCTGGATGAAGAGGGAAAGGTATACATTTATTTTTCCCAGGAGCAGATCTCCGGCATGATGGGATGTGGCTTGAAAAAGGTAGGGAATCTGTTAGCAGAGCTTGACAGTCGGAAAGGAATTGGATTGATTACGAGGATACGGCAGGGGTTAGGCAGACCGGATAAGATTTATGTACGCAAATGTACGCAACAGGATATGTATAAAAGGAATATCCAGACACGTCAAAATGATATTTCTGGAAACGCCAAAATGACAGGTACAGATATGTCAGAAATGCCGGGTAATGATACTGAGGATAATAAGACTGAAATAAGTGACACTGATAGGAGTGATACTGAGTATCTTTCTTTCTATTCTGAAGAGAGTGAAGAAATGCACAGGAAACGAATGGAAAGAGAATTATATCACCAGATGATCTTGAATAACATTGGGTATGAATATCTGGTTGATGTGTATAACCGGGATATGCTGAACGAGATTGTGGAACTGATTGTGGATACTGTCTGTTCCGAACAGGAAATGATACGGATAGGTGGGGACAGAAAGCCAAAGGATGTGGTTAAAAGTCAGTTTTTGAAACTAAATTCTGAACACATCCGGTTTGTCCTGAAATGCTTGAAGGAGAATACCAGTAAGGTGATCAGTATCCGGCAGTATTTATTGACAGTTTTATATAACGCACCACTTACGATCAGTAATTATTATTCCGCACTGGTACAGCACGATATGTATGGTGACAGTGAAGAATAAGGAAAGGAGGAGTGAGATAAGTGCAGGATGAAGTAAATGAAAAAACCGTATCGCTTTGTATCCGATGTGGGAAGGTTACTGCAAATCTGTTAAAGGCAGCAATGAAAAAAGCTCTTGCTAAGATGGAACAGGAGAAACAAAAGCTGCAGGGGCAGAAACAGCCTAAGCAGGATAAAGAGGATAAAACCTATAAGGGAAAGCAGAGTATGGATAAGCTGATGAAGCAGAATGTACAGCTTTCCAATATTGAGATCACGGATGGAAACATCAAATCGTTTGAGCGTGTAGCAAAAAAGTACAGCATTGATTTCAGCCTGAAAAAAGATGTGAACGCTGATCCGCCAAGATATTATGTGTTCTTTAAAGCCAGAGATGCAGATGTAATGACTGCGGCTTTTAAAGAATATACAGGACAATCGCTGAACAAGGATAAAAAGCCATCTGTAAGGAAAAAGCTTCAGCAGGCGATTTCCAAGTCGCTTAAAAAGCACAGAGAACTGGAGAAAACAAAAGGAAAGGAGAAAGAGCCGTCATTATGAGCAGATTACAGAAGTTGCTTGGCGTAGGAAAAGGATACTTGGAGAGATTACCGCCGGTAGATGTACATAAGCTGCTTCGGCTCATTCTGCTGAATCTTCCGTATATCATGATTTTTTATGTGGGGAATAAGCTGGCATGGTTGTATCAATACTGTGCAGGTAATTCTATGATAGAAAGACTGATAGTGTTAGTCCTGAATTTCCAGCTGGCATTTAGCAGGATTCTTCCAAGTATGCATAAAAATGAATTGCTGGTTGGGCTAACCGGAGCCGTGGGAGTGAAGCTCATGGTTTATCTGAAAGGGAAAAATGCCAAAAAGTTCCGGCAGGGAGTGGAGTATGGTTCGGCTAGATGGGGGACAGCAAAAGACATTGCACCCTTTATTGACCCAATATTTGAGAACAATATTCTTCTTACCATGACCGAACGGCTGACTATGAACGGCAGACCCAAGAATCCGAAATTTGCAAGGAACAAGAACGTGATTGTAATTGGCGGATCTGGCTCCGGAAAGACCCGGTTTTATGTAAAACCGAATCTGATGCAGATGGGAAAATATATCAGCTATGTGGTCACAGACCCCAAGGGAACGATCATTATTGAGTGCGGAAAGATGCTGGTACGGCATGGATATAAAGTGAAAGTATTGAATACGATTAATTTTTCCAAGAGTATGCACTACAACCCATTCCACTATATTCATTCAGAAAAAGATATTCTGAAACTGGTGAATACTATCATGGTAAACACCAAAGGGGAAGGGGAGAAGTCCAGTGAGGATTTCTGGACGAAGGCAGAAAGGCTTCTGTACTGTGCATTGATTGGCTATATCTGGTATGAAGCACCGGAGGAGGAACAGAACTTTGCGACGTTGCTTGAATTTATCAATGCATCGGAAACAAGGGAAGATGATGAGACATTTAAAAATGCAGTAGATATGCTGTTTGAGGAACTGGAGAAAGAAGAACCGGAACACTTTGCGGTACGCCAGTATAAAAAATACAAATTAGCCGCCGGCAAAACGGCAAAGTCGATTCTTATTAGCTGCGGAGCCAGACTTGCTCCATTTGATATTGCGGAGCTTCGTGAGATCATGAGCTATGATGAAATGGAACTGGATATGGTAGGAGATCAGAGGACAGCATTGTTTATCATTATTTCAGATACCGATGATACGTTTAACTTTGTTGTGGCAATGATGTACAGCCAGTTATTTAACCTGTTATGTGACAGGGCAGACGATGTACACCATGGACGATTACCATATCATGTCAGAATATTAGCTGATGAATTTGCGAATATCGGACAGATTCCGAAATTTGACAAGTTGATCGCAACTATTCGTAGCCGTGAGATTTCAGCATCCATTATTCTCCAGTCGCAGTCACAGCTCAAGACCATCTATAAAGATGCTGCTGAAACTATTTTAGGTAACTGCGATACGATGTTGTTCCTTGGCGGAAAGGAAAGTTCCACATTAAAAGAGATTTCCGAGACACTTGGAAAGGAAACGATTGATTTATACAACACTTCTGATACCCGTGGACAGAGCCGTTCTTATGGGATGAATTATCAGAAAACAGGAAAGGAATTGATGAGCCGGGACGAGCTTGCGGTCATGGATGGCAGTAAATGTATCCTGCAGCTTCGAGGTGTCAGACCGTTTTTCAGTGACAAGTTCGATATTACCAAGCATAAACGATATAAGGAATTGTCGGACTATGATAAGAAAAATGAATTTGATGTGGAAGCGTATATGCGGCATCGGATGGAAGTGAAACTGACGAGGACACAGGAATTTGACCTGTATGCCTTTTCAGAGGAAAGTCTGGCAGAAGAATTAAATACAGAAAACAAGGAAGCAGGGCATGTGAAAGATTTGGACACATAGCTCTTTTTCTTTGCCCTTATAGGGAGGTGATGGATTTGAGAGATCATGAAAGGCCGCCCATAAGGGCAGAGCCGGAAGAGACTTCTTAAAACATAGATAGAAACTGATAAAAAGCAATGATTTGAAAGGAGACAACGACTATGGCGTTTTTTAATCAGGCAATTAATATTTTACAGACTCTTGTAGTAGCGATCGGAGCTGGCCTTGCAGTATGGGGTGTTATCAACCTGCTGGAAGGTTACGGAAACGATAATCCGGGTGCGAAATCCCAGGGGATTAAGCAGCTGATGGCGGGAGGCGGTGTTGTTTTGATCGGCACCCAGCTTGTACCGTTACTTTCCGGTTTGTTTAGCTGAGAAACTTAGGAGGGAGATGACTCATGGATCGGATATTTGAAGCGATTGAAGAATGGATGAGGAATCTTCTGACAGGCATGGTAAGTTCCAACCTGACAACAATGTATACCGATGTCAATGAAAAGACCGGTCAGATTGCTGCTCAGGTTGGGCAGACACCGCAGGGCTGGAATGGGAACATTTTCAGCATGATACAAAATCTTTCCGATTCGGTCATTGTACCGATTGCCGGTATGATTATTACCTTTGTGCTTTGTTATGAGCTGATTTCCATGTTAACAGAGAAGAACAATATGCATGACATTGATACATGGATGTTCTTTAAATATTTTTTCAAGATGTGGGTGGCAGTCTGGATCGTCAGCCATACTTTCACGATTACCATGGCGGTATTTGATGTCGGGCAGTCAGTAGTGAGCCGGGCCGCTGGTGTCATCAGTTCCGATACAGCGATCAATATAGATACGATGATTACCACGATGGAAACGGCAATGGAATCTATGGAAATCGGTGAACTTGTCATACTGGCACTGGAAACGATGCTTGTGAGCCTGTGTATGAAGGTTATCTCAGTCTTTATTACAGTGATTTTGTATGGGCGTATGATTGAAATCTATCTCTATTCGTCCGTTGGAGCTATTCCATTTGCAACTATGTCTAACCGGGAATGGGGGCAGATTGGAAATAACTATCTTCGTGGATTGTTTGCACTGGCATTTCAGGGATTCTTTATGATGGTCTGCGTGGGAATTTACGCAGTCTTAGTAGCGAATATCCAGATGTCAGATAACATACATTCTGCATTGTTCGGCGTGATGGCATACACGGTGATCCTTTGTTTCAGTTTGATGAAAACAGGAAACTTTGCCCGTAGTATCTTCAACGCTCACTAAGAAAGGAGGAACTGGCAATGGCATTTGTATCAGTGCCTAAAGACTTAACCAAGGTCAAAAATAAGATCATCTTCAACCTGACCAAACGGCAGCTGATCTGTTTTGGGATTGCAGCGGCAGTGGGAGTCCCGTTTTATTTCCTTACCAGAGGGATCATTGGTTCCAGTAACGCAGCCACCGGGATGTGCCTTTTGATGCTTCCGGCATTTTTATTTGCCATGTATGAAAAGGATGGACTTCCGTTAGAAAAGGTTTTGAAAAATATGATCACCGTGAAATTTATCCATCCTCCGGTACGGAAGTATCAGATGGAAAATCTGTATGAGAAGAAATTTATCATGGTCAGAAAAAAGAAGGGAGGACAGAAGAGTGTTAAAAAGAAAAAACGATAGACAGCCGCAGAGACTGGAAGAAGAACGTTATCCAAATGATTACTGGCTGGATGAAGAGGATGGTGGAGATGATATTCCAGATCCAGCGGTCAGCAGTAAGCCGGTAAGCGGCAGACTGCACAGTGAGCCAATGGTAACGGGTTATGAAGCATTGGAAAGACAGAGAGGGGTACGCCGACCAAACAGGAAGCTGACCCGCCGGGAAAAGAAGGCTTTGAAAAGGGCACAGAAATATGAAGCGAAACTTCATAAAGAGCATGAAAAAGCGGATAAGAAAAATGCGAAGAAAGAAGCGAAGCTTGCGGCAAAAGCAGAGAAACAGGCAATGCGTGAAGCAAAGAAAAGTGCAAAGAAGAAAAAGAGCAGTTCAGCTACAGCACCGCCAAGACAGCAGCCGGAAGGGAAGAAGGTTTCAGGAGGAAAAGGTGGAACCACTGAAAAGAAAGTAGTAAATACTGCCAAAGATAAACGGATTACAGCACAGCAGTCCATTCCTTATCATGAGATGGGGAGAGATGGTATCTGCCGTGTGCAGGATAAATTTTATTCCAAGACCATCCGTTTTTATGACATCAACTACCAGTTAGCTCAGAATGAGGATAAAAATGCGATCTTTGAAAACTGGTGTGACTTCTTAAATTATTTTGACAGCACGATTCATTTTCAGCTTTCCTTTATCAATCAGCACAGCAACATGGCGGAGTATGAAAAGGTTATCCATATCAATCCGCAGGAGGATGAGTTTGATGATCTGCGTATGGAGTTTGCACAGATGCTTAATAATCAGCTGGCGAAAGGAAATAATGGTCTGATGCGTACCAAATATATCACGTTTGGTATCGAAGCAGAGAGTATCCGGGAAGCACGACCGAAACTGGAACGTATCGAGTCGGATATTATGAATAACTTCAAGATTCTTGGTGTGACAGCGTATCCGTTGAATGGAGCCGAAAGGCTGCAGATCATGTATGAGACATTTAATCAGGATAGTAAAGTCCCTTTCCATTTTTCTTATGATGAGGTACTTCGGACAGGTCTTAGCACAAAGGATTATATCGCACCGACCAGCTTTGTATTTAAGAATGGAAAAGACTTTCAGATGGGTGGAACGATAGGAGCCGTTTCTTATCTTCAGATTCTTGCCCCAGAGCTTACGGACAAGATGCTGGCAGAGTTTTTGGAGATGGACAGTAACCTTATGGTGAATTTCCATATCCAGTCCATTGACCAGATGAAAGCGATCAAGCTGGTAAAGAGCAAGGTGACCGATATTAACCGGATGAAGATTGAGGAGCAGAAAAAGGCAGTTCGTGCCGGATATGACATGGACATTATTCCATCAGACTTAAATACATATGGTGGAGAAGCCAAGAGACTTCTGGAAGATTTACAGTCCAGGAATGAGAGAATGTTCCTTGTAACGGCACTGTTTTTAAATACGGCAGAGACAAAGCAGGAGCTTGAAAATGTCGTATTCCAGACTGCCGGTATTGCACAGAAATATAACTGTGCATTGAAACGTCTGGATTATCAGCAGGAGCCGGGGCTTATGAGCTGCCTGCCGCTTGCTATGAATCTTGTGCCGATCAAAAGGGCACTTACCACAACATCTACGGCAATCTTTGTTCCGTTTACTACACAGGAATTGTTTATGGGTGGGGAATCCATTTACTATGGTTTAAATGCCCTTTCCAATAATCTGATCATGGCAGACAGAAAGAAACTGAAAAACCCGAATGGTTTGATTTTGGGTACACCGGGTGCTGGTAAGTCATTTGCGGCAAAGCGTGAGATCACCAATGCATTTATCGTGACAAAAGATGACATTATCGTGTGCGATCCGGAAGGGGAGTATTATCCGTTGTTCCGGGCATTTCATGGACAGGTTATCCGTATTTCACCGACCAGCCATGATTATATCAATCCGATGGACATCAATCTGGATTACGCAGATGATGATGACCCACTTTCCTTAAAGTCTGACTTTATCCTGTCTCTTTGTGAGCTGGTAGTTGGTGGGAAGAATGGACTGGAGCCGGTAGAAAAAACAGTTATTGACCGTTGTGTACGTCTGGTGTATCAGGACTTTCTTTCTGACCCAGTACCGGAAAAGATGCCAATCTTAGAGGATTTATATAATCTTCTCCGTGAGCAGAAGGAACAGGAGGCACAGCGTCTTGCGACTGCACTGGAAATCTACGTTAACGGTTCTCTGAAAGTATTCAATCACAGAACCAACGTGGAACTGAGTAACCGCATGGTATGTTTCGACATCAAAGACTTGGGAAAACAGCTGAAAAAGCTTGGTATGCTGATTGTACAGGATCAGGTATGGAACAGGGTGACGATTAACCGTTCAGCGAATAAGAGTACCAGATATTACATTGATGAATTTCATCTGCTTTTAAAAGAAGAGCAGACAGCTGCGTACAGCGTGGAGATCTGGAAGCGATTCCGTAAATGGGGCGGTATTCCGACGGGTATCACACAGAATGTAAAAGACCTGCTTGCCAGCCGTGAGATAGAAAATATCTTTGAAAATTCTGACTTTATCCTGATGTTAAACCAGGCATCCGGTGACAGGCAGATTCTTGCAAAGCAGCTGAACATTTCACCACATCAGCTTTCTTATGTTACCAACAGTGGAGAAGGTGAGGGACTGGTCTTTTATGGCAGTACCATTATTCCGTTTAAGGATAAATTTGATAATTCCCTGATGCTGTATGCGTTGATGACTTCTAAGCCAGATGAGGTGGAGAAGCGTAAAAAACTTGGTATCGGAGAAAGAGACGATTAAAAAATATAAAAAACAAAATAGAACAAAAGCAGGGGATGAGCCGGGAAAAGATTTCCGGCCTTTTTTCTGCCCAAGAATGAAATGGAGGATCACTACATGAGAGATTATACGAATTTTGAGAGATGCAATGGGGAACCTTGCTGTGTATTTGCAGAGAGAATCTGTGCAGACAATTATAAAGAACTTTTAGAAAAAGGAAAGGACAGTAACGGGGAGGAGGTGTTTGGCGAGATGTTAGATGATCTGCTGTATTTAGCGGAACTGATTGACTTTATGGGGATTACTTCCTGTCTGGCTGCAAGAAGAACATTGAGTGAAAGACTTACAGATAAGCTGACAGATTCCATTGCAGGACTGGCAGATGAGGTACTGGAAAAATGGGAGAGCTATCAGGATAAAGCAGAATAACAGGTAAACAGTAAAGGGGATGGTGAGATTTGCAGGAGCATGAGTATAAGGCGAGAGATAAAACCGTCCAGAAGATGAGTCGTGATGGTCTTAGAGAAGAAAACCTTCGGAATAAAGAAGAAAAAAGGATCACTGGACGGGATATGGATACAGAGGTTTCCCGTAGTGAAAAAAAGGATGAACTGGATTTCAGTAAGAGAAGGCGTGAGCATATCAATGAAAAAAGGGAAACAGAACATCCGGAGCAAAGTTCCAAAAAAACCAGATATAGTAGAGAATCTGTACTGGATGAGGAGTCAGAACAAGATATAGATGGAGAACTGGATGCGGAACAAGTAGCCGATGAAAGCACAGCTGCAACGAAATCCGCATTTCGCAGTGAGAGCATCCGTGGACAGCCAAGGGGAGAACGGGCTTATCTGGAAACGGTTGCAGACAGCCGGGATCTCCGTAAGAAAAAGATGGTCAGAGATTATGCGTCAAAAGAAAGACGGAAGGAAAAGGAGTCTTCCGAAGAAAGCAAGACGGCAAAGAGAGAAGCTGCCCGGTACAGGGAAACTTCAGAAGTGGCAGAAGAGTCTCTGGATGGATTTTCGGAGGAGATCAAAGGCAAATCGAAGCGGGAACGTGTGCTGAAAGAACAGCGGAAAAAGAGTTCCAGATTATCGTTTGGCGATGAAAGTGATGGCATGGTACATGGAGCCGGTATCGGTGTCCGAAGTTCTGCATCTGCCGTGAAAGATGCTGCGGCTACGGCGGCTCATTGGAAAACCCATGAGGCAGAAGATGATAATGCTGCGGTAGAAGGGGCACACCGGGCAGAGCTTGCAGGAGAAAGCCTTGCAAGAAAATCCATTTATACAAGGGAACGCTTAAAGCAAAGGAGGGAACAGTCAAAAAGACTGAAAGAAAGCGTTCTTGATGAAGCAGAAAAAAGCAGGCTGATGTTTGAATCTGTTTATGGAAATGAAGCAAAAAAGATGGTGAAGAAGGAAGCGGAGCAGAAAAGAAAATCTGCATTGCAAAAGCTGTTCCAGAAGAAACGTTATCAGAAACAGTATCAGGCAGCAAAGCAGAGCAAAAAGGCAAAGGATGCGGCGATTACTTCAGCACAGAAATTTACAGAGAAAGCAAAAGATGCAGTCAAAATGATTGCGGCACAAAACCGTGGGATTTTTGCTACAGTTGCTATCTTTGGATTAATCTTTGTATTGATTGCAGCAAGTTTTACCAGCTGCAGTGCATCCCTGCAGGGAGCTTCGTCTGCCATTATTTCCACCAGTTATTCCAGTACAGATGAGGACATTTATGCCGCTGAAAATGCATACCGGGCATTAGAAGAAGCCTTAAATACGCAGATCAATCAGATGGAATCCACGCATCCGGATTACGATGAATACCGGTACCAGATTGATGAGATTGGCCATAATCCATATCAGCTGATCTCTTATCTGACAGTAAAATACGGTGGTTTTACTTATGATGAAGTGGCAGAGGAGATAGAGTCCATTTTCCGTCAGCAGTATGGTATTACGACAGATTCTACCAGGGAGACAGTTACCGAAACAAAGACAGTCCGGGTAGGAGAATCACTGGGACAGGTTGTCACCAGTGGGTATTGTAACTGCTCCATCTGCTGTGGGCAGTGGAGTGGAGGACCAACAGCCAGCGGTGCGATGCCGACAGCTAATCATACGATCGCAGTAGATGCATCGAATCCTTTTGTACCGATGGGAACCCATGTCATTATGAATGGTGTGGAATATGTAGTAGAAGATACCGGAGCTTTTGCAAGATATGGTGTTCAGTTTGATGTTTATTATGATAATCATGCGGCGGCATCTGCCCATGGACATCAGACATGGGAGGCTTACATAGCTGACAGCAACGGAAGTCAGGAAGTAGAAGTGACAACAACAAAAGAAGTGAACCGTCTGGATGTTACTATGACCAATCATAATCTGGATACCGTATTGAGAAGCCGCATGACGGAAGAAGAACAGGAAAGATACGATGCGTATAACAAATATTATGGAAATCGTGATTACCTGTTTGACTTAAACAGCATACCCACCGGAAGCGGAGGCTTTGGTTATACCATACCGGCAGATGCTTTATCTGATCCACAGTTTGCAAAGATGATCCGGGAAGCAGAGAAATATCTGGGAGTTCCTTATGTCTGGGGTGGTTATTCCCCAAGTGGATTTGATTGTTCCGGATTTGTAAGCTGGGTTATCAATAATTGTGGAAATGGATGGAATATTGGAAGATGTACTGCCGATGGACTTCGTTCTCACTGTTCGCAGGTATCTCCATCGGAAGCAAAACCGGGAGACTTGATCTTCTTCCAGGGAACCTATAACACAAGTGGAGCGAGTCATGTTGGAATCTACGTTGGAAATAACATGATGATCCATTGTGGTAAGCCGGTGCAATATACAAGTATCGCAAGTGCCTACTGGCAGGAACATTTTATGGCATTTGGTCGTCTGCATTAGAGGAGGTGACAGGCAGATGAACATGAAATTAAAAAAGATTCTGGATGATATTCAGAAGACAGAGGATAAGATCGCAGAGCTGCAGGAACATCTGAAACGGCAGAATACATTAAAACAACAGATGGAAGATGTGGAGATCATCAAATCTTTCCGTTCGATGAAACTGGGCAGCCGGGAGTTACTGGTACTGCTTGACGGGATTCAGAAAGGAACCGTTACGATTCAGATGAATGAGGACGGCGGTATCACAGTGGAGGATACCAAGGAGACACCCCAAAAAGAAAGCGATAACAGACCACCTGTGGGGCAGGTGGCAGAAAGAGAGGTTTTAGACGATGAGGAATAAAGTGGTAAAGAAACTTCTGATAATTGCTATGGCGGCAACAATGATTTCGGGAACGTCCATTGCTACTGTTTATGCAAATGCAAATCCACCGGCAGAAGAGACAACGACAGCGGTGGTGGAAGAGACAACAACAGAAAAGAATAAAGATACGGAGAAAGCAGAGGATACGGGAAGAGTTACCGGAGAGAGTAATAATTCTGCTTTTTCTACACCGGGAAATGCCCAGCTTGTAGATGATAAGGAAAATGATGATACAAAACAGTTCCTTACTATCCAGACGAAAAAGGGGAATACTTTTTACATGGTCATTGACCGTTCCAGTAATACAGAGAACGTATATATGATGTCTCTGGTTGATGAGAACGATCTGGCAGAATTTCTGGATGAAACAGAAAAAGACAAGGAAACTGAAGAATCAACCGTAGTGATCCCGGAAACCACACCGGAGACTACACCAGCAGCAGAGGAGGAAACCAAAGTGAAGAAAGAAGAGAAAAGCGGAATGAATGTGAAAGGTCTTGCAGCTATCGTAGTTGCAGCAATCTTAGGCTTTGCAGGAATCGCAGTCTATAAGAAACATGGACGCAGTAAGGACGAAGATTATGTAAGTGAACAGCTTGAATTTTCAGACGGTCCGTATGTAAATGAAGAGGACGATGAAAAAGAAGAATAAGCGTTTTTAAAAGATGGAAACAGTAATAAGGACAGGGGCAGCCAGAAATCTTGGCTGCCTTTTTTGGTAGAAAGGAAAGGATTATGTCTAAATTTTTAGTGATCGCAGAGAAGCCAAGTGTAGCACAAAGTTATGCGAAAAATCTGTCCGCTTATAAGAGGGAGGACGGTTATCTGGAGGGAGAAAGCTGTATTGTCAGCTGGTGCTTAGGACATCTGGCAGAATACGCACAGCCAGAGGAATATGACCCGAAATATGAAAAATGGCAGTTTGATGATCTGCCAATCCTTCCAGAAGCATGGAAGCTGAAAGTTTCCAAGGATAAAAAGAAGCAGTTTGAAGTCATAAAAACTCTGATGAATCGAAGTGATGTGGAGTATCTGGTCAATGGCTGTGATGCAGGAAGAGAAGGAGAACTGATCTTTCAAAGGGTGTATGTGCTTGCCGGATGCAGGAAACCAGTGAAACGTCTGTGGATCAGCTCGATGGAAGATGCCGCCATTCAGAAAGGTTTTCAGACAATGAAAAGTGAGGAAGAATATAAGAATCTCTGTATGGCTGCGGTGTGCAGGGCACAGGCTGACTGGCTGATTGGAATGAATGGAACCAGAGCATACACCACGAGATATTTTAAACGATTGGTTGTGGGCAGGGTACAGACCCCAACCCTTGCCATGCTTGCAGAACGGCAGGAGAAGATCGAGCATTTTCAAAAAGAAGCGTTTTATAAGGTAGCACTGACAGATGGAAAACTTACAGTAGTTTCCGAGAACATTGCAAATGAAGAAGCTGCGGAGCTGCTTGCAACGTTATGTAATGGTTCGACCGCTGTGGTCACACAGATGAAGAAAGAACGTAAGAAATCATTTCCACCGAAACTTTATGATCTGACAAGCCTGCAGAGAGAGGCCAACCGTTACTTTGGATATACAGCGAAACGTACACTGGATATGCTACAGGAATTATATGAAGAAAAGCTGGTTACTTATCCAAGAACAGACAGTCAGTTTGTAACGGAGGATATGAAAGATTCGGTAGAGGAACTGGTAGAAAAAATGCCAGTATTACTTTCGTTTGTAGATTATGGACAGTTGGGACATGGCATAAAAAGGGTAATCAACAATGCAAAGGTATCTGATCACCATGCGATTCTTCCGACAAAAGAAGTCGTGGAGAAAGGAATTGCTGATTTACCGGCAGATAAAAAGAATCTGATGATGCTGATCTGTCAGCAGCTGGTACAGGCAACTGGAGAAGAATATCTGTATGAGCAGACAGATATTACGGTAAAGTGCCAGGAACATGATTTTAAAGCCAGAGGGAAGATTCCAGTACAGATGGGATTTAAGGAAGTAGAAAAGGCATTTAAACAGCTGTGTGTCAAAGCGGAACCAGTGGAGGAAAAGGAAAAAGAGACTTCGATTCCTGCTGGGTATGAAGAAGGAATGAGGCTTTTTCCAGTAAAAGCAGAGAAAACCACACATTATACCTCTCCGCCGAAACCATTCAATGAAGATACGCTCCTTGCTGCAATGGAAACAGCCGGTAATAAGGAGTTTGATTCTGAAACAGAAAAGAAAGGGCTGGGGACTCCGGCAACAAGGGCAAGTATCATTGAAAAATTGGTTTCTTCCGGTTATGCACAGAGAAAGGGTAAGAAGATATTGCCAAGTACCGAGGGAAAGGAATTGGTAAAGGTCATGCCAGAGTATCTGAAATCAGCAGTAATGACAGCGGAATGGGAGAACCAGCTGTTGATGATGGAAAAGGGACAGATTACAGATACTCAGTTCATGGGAGAGATTACTTCTCTTGTCCGTAAGATTTTAGAGGTATGCAGGGAGATACCGGAAGAGGAACGCAGGAGATTCCAGACCGCAAGGGAAGTGATCGGCAAATGTCCGGTCTGTGGTTGTGATGTTTTCGAGGGCAAACAGAATTTTTACTGCTCAAACCGTCAGTGTGATTTTGCCCTTTGGAAAGAAAACCGTTTCTTGGGAAGCATGGAGAAAAATCTGGATAAAAAGATGGCAAGAGAACTTCTTGATAAGGCTTGTACCCATGTAAAAGGTCTGTATTCTAAAAAGAAAGATATGAAATTTGATGCAGATCTGTTACTCACACTGGAGGATGGCAAGCCGAGATTCCATCTGGAATTCCCAAAGAAGAAAAAGAAATAAGACAAGGAGGTAAAGCGATATGTCTAAATTACAGGACATCCGGGATCTGGCACAGGAACATGCGGTATCAGTGAGCGGTTCCCCCAGAGACTGGATGGATTATATGGACACAGCATCAAGGTTATATCGTTATTCTTTTTCAGACCAGCTTCTGATCCATGCACAGCATCCGGAAGCAACGGCCTGTGCATCACTGGAATTATGGAATGAAAAGATGTTCCGATGGGTGAACCGTGGTGCAAGGGGAATCGCCCTGCTTGATGAAACAGGGCAGCATACCAGACTCCGTTATGTGTTTGATATTTCGGATACCCACATGGTAGCCGGGGGCAGAAGCCCGTATCTTTGGCAGATGCAGGAACACCAGAGAGAAGAGATCCTCACCCATCTGGCAGAGGTCTATGCTCTGGAAGAAAAGGATACAGCAACTTTGCAGGATGCATTGATGGCAGTCGCAAGGGAAATGGTCAGTGATAATCTGGAGGAATACCTGGACGGATTGGAATATGCTGTAGAAGGTACTTATCTGGAAGATCTGGACGAGGTGACGATCCGCAGTGATTTCCGTCAGTTGGCAACAGACAGTGTTTACTATCTGCTTTCCAGGCGATGCGGGCTTGATCCGATGGAACTTCTGGAAGAAGAGGACTTCATGCATATCACAGATTATAACCGTCTGTCAGTTCTCACCTTTCTTGGAAATACGGCAAGCCAGCTCAGTGAGAGTATTCTGATTGATATTGGAAAGACCGTACATAAAATTTCTCTGGAAGAAGCGAGAAAAGAGGTTGAAAATTCCAATGAAAGGAATTATAATAACTTTACCACGTTAATGCGTGAAATTAAAAACCGGGATGCAGAAACGAAAAAAGAAGAAAATATTGAAAATGAAGGAGGAACCGATTATGGAACTGACATATCATCGCAAGGGAGATTACCTGTTTCCGAATCTGACCGTCGAAGAGGAAGAAGTGACGATCGGGAAATACGGGATGCTGCGGAGGACATTTCTGAAGGAACACAAGAACAGCCTTTATCAGAGCCTGTTCCTGACCGGGAAGCTGAACAGCCATCTGGAACAGATCGAGAAAGCGGCACAGGAGAGAATGGACAGCCAGATGGAGAAATTACTGGAGAAGAGTCCGGCACCGGACAAGGAAGCAGATCCGATGGCATGGACAGCACACATGAACGCACTGATGGCAACAGCGGAAGAGAGTATCTTGACGGAATTGGTATACAGTTAGTCGAAGATACAAGAGAAGATGGATTGAGTAAAGCAGAGGAAGAGATCGCCTCTGCTTTATCTTTGCCCGAATATCCAACCGTAAATGAACAAAGACGGCAGATCGAGGAGAGGGCAGCTGCTCTTTATGCCGGAGAAATCCCGATTCCAGAGGAAGTTGTCGATGAGATCTTACGGACAGGAGGAAATCGGAAAGCCAGCCAGCTCCGGATCATCTATAATTTCATGAGTGAACAGACACCGGAGGAATATACGGAGTTTGTGAAGCGTGAATACCGTAAAGGTGGAAAAGGTTTTCAGATTGATGGAAATGAATATTCAGTCTGGTTTGATGAAACCGGGATGCAGATCGCAGTGGGGCATACGGTTACAGACCATATCTTAGATAAGGCATTTTTATCATGGGAAGATGTCAGCGGACGTATCCATCAGCTTTTAGATCAGGGTGAATATGCACCACAGTCTGTATTGGATGCGGCAAGAAGTAATGCAGTAAAAGAACATGCCCAGGCTCTTGCCTATATGAAAGGGGATATGGCAGAAGGAGTAGCGGAGATTGTTTTCGACGAAGAGGACTTACCACATCTTCGCAGTATCTACCCGGAGATCACGGATTATCTGGAAGAAAAATTGGAAGATTCCCAGTGGCTTTCGGAACTGAATGAAAGACTGGATGCACTGGCAGAAGCCTATGAAGAAAATCATTCCATTATGCGTTTCCATCATTATAATCCTGTAAATATCTCAAAGCAGTTTCAGAAGTTTGCGGATGAGGTCATCCCTTATCAGGCTAGGGACGGGTTTACCTGGAAAGAACATCCGATGTTCATTACGCAGGATGAGATTGATGCTTATCTTGCAGGAGGTGGAGCGTATTCGCAGGGCAGGCTTAGGACGTATTCCTTTTATCTGCTGCATGAAGATGAAAGAGCGAGGACAGGTTTTATCAAGGAACAGTATGGGATCGGTGGAAGCAGTCATGCACTTTCCGGTGCCGATGATTCACACGCAAACTATGATGGAAAAGGATTGTTTCTTGCAAGAGGTGCTTATGGGAATCCATATACGTCAGTTTTGTTATCCTGGAATAAAGTTGCAAACAGAGTAGCTTATCTGATAAAGAATGACCAGTTCCTGCAGGCAGAAGATTATGCTCGTATGCCGGAATATGAACGGGAGCAGATGGCAAATAAGGTACTCCGTTTTTATGACCGTCTTCCGGAAGAGGTGGACAGACCATTTACGGAGGACTTCTTCTGGGAAAAACCAGGAAAAGAAATGGTGGCAGTTTTAGAGAATCCAGAGCAGACAGAAGAACTGTTACAGAAGATGGATGCAGCATTGGCAGCTCTTCCATTGGATTTTGAAGCGTATGGGACAAACTACCAGCAGAAAACAGAACTTCTTTCCGAACTCCACCAGTATGCAGAAGGAACCTATACGATATTCCCGACACCGGAAGTAGAACCGTCTTTTGTGGAACCATCCGGGCACCAGATGACCATGTTTGATTTCTTGGATACGAAGGCAGTGGCAGAACCGACCGTAGTAGATATGTCAGATGTAGAGGAAATAGAAGAGGAAGAGGTTACTGCCGAAGAATCTATTTCAGAGAGTCAGGAGCAGGAAATAATAGAAACTTCTGAGGAACAGAAAGAACCAGAAGGAGAGGCAACAGCTAAAACAGCAGAAGAACTAGCGGAGTCCTGGGATGAAGGTGTTTTTGCGTATCAGGGGTATCATTTTGAAGCAGTAGGGGTATTGCCGGAAGGAATAGAAGGAAAAGATCTGGTTGCACAGACCCGTTCCAATACAGAACTGCATTTATCAACCTACCATACAGAAGATTTCCCTAAATATTCCTATGATGATTTTTATGCAGTCAGCAATGCACCAACTGCCGATGTGTTCCGGTGTCTGGAAACCGGACGCAATTATATTCCCGGAGAAAATGAACTGTTTGGATATGAGGGAGAATTCCAGCCATATTTGAAACCAGAACAGGAAAAAGCCGTGATAGAGCCACACAACTTCCGTATCCAGGATAATGACCTTGGTGCAGGCGGTCCGAAAGCAAAGTATAAGGCAAATATGGAAGCTATTCATTTGTTACAGACGTTGGAAAAAGAAGAACGTCTGGCAACACCCGAAGAACAGGAAATCTTATCCCGTTATGTTGGCTGGGGTGGTATCCCGCAGGCATTTGAGGAGAGTAACAGCAGCTGGGCGAATGAGTATCTGGAATTAAAGAATACTTTATCGCCAGAAGAATACAGTGCAGCAAGGGCATCGACCTTAAATGCTTTTTATACGTCCCCGACCGTGATCCGAAGTATGTATGAAGCACTGGAAAATATGGGACTGAAACAGGGAAATATTCTGGAGCCATCGTGTGGAGTTGGTAACTTTATGGGAATGATCCCGGAGAGTATGAGCAAAACCAATATGTATGGCGTGGAACTCGACCCGGTTTCGGGCAGGATCGCAAAACAGCTTTACCAGAAAAACAAGATTGCTGTGCAGGGATTTGAGGAAACCAGTTATCCAGACAGCTTTTTTGACTGTGTGATAGGCAATGTTCCATTTGGGGCGTATCAGGTCAGTGACCGCAGATATGACCGGTATCATTTTATGATCCATGATTATTTTATTGCAAAATCCCTTGATCTGGTCCGTCCGGGCGGCATAGTGGCTGTGGTAACTTCCAGTGGAACGATGGATAAGCAGAATCCGGCAGTGAGACAGTATATCGCAAACCGGGCAGAACTGCTTGGAGCCATCCGATTACCGAATAATGCGTTTCAGAGAAATGCCAATACCAGTGTTGTTTCTGATATTTTGTTTTTCCAGAAAAGGGACAGGGCATCCATTGAGGAACCGGAATGGTTAAATCTAAAGGAAACACCGGAAGGTTATTCGGTCAATGCTTATTTTGCAGAGCATCCGGAAATGGTGCTTGGTGATTTTACTACAGAAAGTACCCAGTACGGAAAGCAGGAAGTGACCGTAAAACCAAAAGAAGGCGTTACCTTAGAAGAACAGTTAAAAGAAGCTATCAGGAATATCCATGGTACGATCACGGAACTGGAACTTTCGGATACAGAGCTGGAGGAGGATGTTGTCTCTATCCCGGCAGACCCGGATGTAAAGAATTTCAGTTTTACCGTAGTGAATGAGGAAGTCTATTACCGGGAAAATTCTGTGATGAACCGCATGGAACTTCCGGCAATGACAGCGGAACGTGTCAAAGGGATGGTGAAGATCCGTGATGTTACGAATGAACTGATCCAGTGTCAGATGGAAGAGGGAAGCGATGAGCAGATTACAAAGCTGCAGGAAAAACTCAATGAAGAATACGATACCTTTACAGCAAAATATGGTCTTATCAGCAGTAATGCCAATAAGAGGGCATTTAGTCAGGACAGTAGTTATTGTCTTTTGACTTCTCTGGAATTTCTGGATGATAAGGGAGAACTGAAACGGAAAGCGGATATTTTTACCAAAAGGACAATCCGCAGGGCAGAAACGGTAACTTCTGTAGATACTGCCAGTGAAGCACTTGCGGTTTCTATTGGTGAGAGGGCAGGCGTTGACCTTTCCTATATGGCACAGCTTTCCGGGAAAACAGAAGAGGAGCTTACCGAAGAACTGGCAGGGGTGATCTTTAAGAATCCAATCGGTGAAAAATGGGAGCCGTCGGACGAATATCTTTCCGGAAATGTGAGAGAGAAACTGCAGATCGCCAAACAGTTTGCAGAAAATCACCCGGAATATCAAGTGAACGTGCAGTATTTGGAGCAGGTACAGCCAAAAGATCTGGATGCGTCAGAGATTGAGGCAAGACTTGGGGCAACCTGGATTTCAGAGGATTACATTACACAGTTTATGGCAGAGACATTCCATACTCCAAGATATTATGTAGGGAGCAAGGTCAAAGTCCAGTATGCCGAAGTGACCGGACAATGGAATGTTATGGGAAAGAATGTGGACAGCTACGGAAATGCCCTTGTTACTTCCACATATGGAACACAGAGAGCCAATGCCTACCGCCTTTTGGAAGATGCCTTAAACCTTAGAGATACCAAGATTTATGACACGGTACAGGATGCCGAGGGGGAACACCGGGAATTAAACCGGAAGGAAACAATGCTGGCACAGCAGAAGCAGGAGCTGATCAAAGAGGAATTTAAGGAGTGGATATTTAAAGACCTGCACCGACGGGAAGATCTCTGTAAGATTTATAATGAACGATTTAACAGCATCCGTCCACGGGAATATGATGGAAGCCATATTCAGTTTGTCGGCATGAACCCGGAGATCACCCTGATGCCGCACCAGAAAAATGCAGTGGCTCATGTGCTGTATGGAAATAATACGTTACTGGCTCATTGCGTAGGAGCAGGGAAGACGTTCCAGATGATCGCAGCCGGTATGGAATCAAAACGGCTGGGACTCTCACAAAAGAATCTTTATGTCGTGCCAAACCATCTGACCGAGCAGTGGGGCAGTGATTTCCTACGTCTCTATCCGGGAGCAAATATCCTGGTGGCAACGAAGAAGGACTTTGAGCCGGCAAACCGAAAACGGTTCTGTTCCCGTATTGCGACAGGGGATTATGATGCCGTGATTATCGGCCATACGCAGTTTGAGAAAATCCCTCTTTCAAGAGAACGGCAGATTGCCATGCTGGAAGATCAGATTGCAGATATTACGTTCTCCATTGAAGAAGCAGCACATCAGGCAGGGCAGAATTATACCATCAAGCAGTTGGAAAAAACAAAGAAGAGTCTGCAGGCGAGGATGAAGAAACTCAATGACCAGACCAGAAAGGATGATGTAGTAACCTTTGAGCAGTTGGGGGTAGACCGGCTGTTTGTGGATGAAAGCCATAGTTTTAAGAACCTTTTTTTGTATACAAAAATGCGGAACGTGGCGGGGATCTCACAGACAGATGCACAGAAAAGTTCGGATATGTTTATGAAATGCCGGTACATGGATGAACTGACCGGCGGCAGAGGGATCACCTTTGCTACAGGTACTCCCGTATCGAACAGTATGACGGAGCTTTACACTATCATGCGTTATCTCCAGTATGACACACTTATGCGTATGGGCATGGGACATTTTGACTCCTGGGCGGCAACGTTTGGGGAGACAGTAACCGCAATCGAATTATCACCGGAAGGAACGGGCTATCGTGCAAAAACACGGTTTGCCCGTTTTTTCAATCTTCCAGAGCTGATTTCCATTTTCAAGGAAGCAGCAGATATTCAGACTTCTGATATGCTGAATCTTCCCGTACCGGAAGCAGAGTTTATCAATGAAGTCTTGAAGCCAAGTGAAGAACAGCAGGATATGGTAGCAGCATTTTCAGAACGTGCAGAATCAGTAAGAGCAGGAATGGTAAATCCGACAGAAGATAATATGCTCAAGATTACCAACGACGGAAGAAAGTGTGCGTTAGACCAAAGGCTTTTGAATGAACTCCTTCCGGATGCCGAAAAAAGTAAGGTGAATACCTGTGTGGAAAATGCTTTCCATGTATGGGAGGAAGGAAAAGCAGACCGGACAACCCAGCTGATCTTCTGTGATTTATCTACACCAAAAGGAGACGGGACATTCAATGTATATGATGATGTCCGAAACAAACTGACAGAAAAAGGAATCCCGAAAGAAGAGATTGCTTTTATCCATGAATACAACACGGAGGCAAAGAAAGCGGAGCTGTTTGCAAAGGTACGGGCCGGACAGGTGAGAATCCTCATGGGTTCCACTCCAAAACTTGGTGCTGGTACCAACGTACAGGACAGGCTTATTGCTCTCCATCATCTTGACTGCCCGTGGAAGCCGTCTGATCTGGAACAGCAGGAAGGACGTATCTTAAGACAGGGAAACCAGAATGACAAAGTAAAGATATTCCGGTATGTGACGGAGAATACCTTTGACGCATACATGTGGCAGATTTTGGAGAACAAGCAGAAGTTCATCAGTCAGATTATGACCAGCAAATCGCCAGTCAGGGCTTGTGAAGATGTGGATGATACGGCGTTGTCTTATGCCGAGATCAAGGCTCTTGCGACGGGTAATCCATACATTAAGGAAAAAATGGATCTGGATGTGCAGGTGAGTAAGCTGAAACTTCTAAAGGCAAACCATACCAGTCAGATTTACCGTCTGGAATCGGATATTGCAAAGAATTTCCCGGTACAGATCAGTGCATTGAAAGAACGGATTGCCGGGATGCAGGTGGATTCGCAGGTAGTAAAAAGTGTGGATTTACAGGATAATGACACGTTTGCCATGACAGTAGGGAATGTCCTTTATGAAGATAAGAAAGAAGCAGGCGAAGCATTGATCGCTGCTTGTGCAGGGTTAAAAACCGTCAGCACCGGCGGAAAGGTCGGGGAATATCATGGGTTTACGTTATCGGCTTCCTATAATATGTTCTCCAATGCGTTTGAACTGACGATCAAAGGAAAATGCTCTTATAAGCTGGAGATTGGAAAAGACCCAGTAGGAAATATGCAGCGTATCCATAACACGCTTTCTTCTATCGACAGGAAGCTGACGGAAAGTGAGCAGAAGTTAGAAACCGTACAACAGCAGCTTGCTACTGCACAGGAAGAGGTAAAGAAGCCATTCCCGAAAGAAGCAGAGCTGAATGAAAAGATAGAACGGTTATCCGAGTTAAATGCATTGCTGAACATGGATGAAAAGGGTAATGAGACGATTATGGCAGATGAGGATATTGGTAGAGAAGGAAATAGCACAGACAGCAGGGATGCCGTAGAAGAAAAAGAACTTCCGGAAACAGCAGACAGAATCCATAAGCCGTCTATTCTGGAACGCTTAAAACAGGAGAAGGCACAGCAGAATACAGCGGAACAGTCACCTGTACAGAAAGCTGCAAAGAAAAAACATGAACAGGAGTTATAAAAGATTTCCCGTCAGAGTTTTCTCTGGCGGGGACATAAAATGGAGGGTTTGTTTATGGCAAATAATATAGAAAAACAGTTAAAAGAAATATCGGAACGGCTGGAACAGGGAGTAAAGGAAATCTTTACATCGGAGCGATATACCGAATATCTGAATACCATGTCAAAATTCCACAATTACAGCTTTAATAACACGCTGCTGATCACCATGCAGAAACCGGAAGCAACACTGGTGGCCGGGTATCAGGCATGGCAGAAGAAATTTAACCGTCATGTAAAACGTGGAGAGAAAGGAATCCAGATCATCGCACCAGCACCGATCCGGGAGAAACAGGAGATTGAAAAGATTGACCCGGTAACAAAAGAGCCTGTGATTGGGGATGATGGACAGCCGGAAACAGAGATTGTGGAGATGGTGATACCGAGATTCCGTGTAACGACAGTGTTTGATGTCAGCCAGACAGAGGGAGAACCGATCGCAGAACTGGAGGTGCCGGAGTTTACTGGAAGTGTACAGTTTTATGATACGTTCATGCAGGCATTGCAGAATATTTCTCCTGTGCCGATCCGCATGATGAATGTGGAAGGGGATGCAAAAGGCTATTATCACCAGACAGAAAAATATATTGCGATAAAGGAAGATATGAGTAATGTCCAGACGATGAAAACCGGAGTCCATGAAGTGAGCCACGCATTGCTACATGACCGGGAAGTAATGGATGCGGAAGGAGTCTTAAAAGACCAGACAACAAAGGAAGTGGAAGCATTATACTCAGCATTCCAAAATGTTAATCATTTTAAAGAATGCTGAGAAATAAGACGTTTTTCTACTAAAAGATGTGCATTATTCGTTAGCGCAATCCACAAAGTCTTGCCATTTCATCTTCGTTACCCTCCCACATTGGTGCTTCATCAGATACAGGTGTTGGAACAGATTCCATTGCGTCTCTAAGCTGTTCAACAGATGGCTTTGCATAGTAGCTTTTGGTTGTATCAGTTCTGGCATGTCCTAACACTGTAGAAACCAGCTCAATGGCGATTCCATCCTGATAAAGATTTGTGGCTCTGGTTCGGCGAAACATGTGACAGTGAACCGAATCCGGAAGACTAACCCCTTTTTCACTGACCAGAGCTGCATATTTTTTTATAATCCGCTGGACATTTCCAACGGACATCCTGTCTGTTACACCTTTTATTGTTGTGGAAAATAAGTATGCTTCTTTGGAAGAATTACTGTGATATACACGTATATATTCCCTAAGGTGTTCGACTGCTTTAGCTGTTAATTGTATGGTTCTTTCTTTATTACCTTTGCCGGTTATGAAAATATTTGGATATTTTGATTCCATTGCGATATCACATAGGCGAATATTAAGCAGCTCACTGATTCTTACAGCTGTATCGTAGAGAAGAATCAAAATAGCACGGTCTCGTACACCGAATTTCGTATTCGGCGGTGCAGACAGTATTGCAGCAAGTGCATCATCGGACAAAATAGGTTTTTCCTTTTTAATGGTTTTGCATGGTGAGATCTGACTGATCGCCAGGGCAACTGACTGGACTGATATGTCCATATCCGAGGCATAGTTCAGATAGGCACGGATAGCCGCGACTCTTACATTTACAGTTGATGGCTGGCTGCCATTTGCAAGCAGATATTCTCTGAAATTATAAATACATTCTTTGGTACAATCAGAAAACTGAAAGGTGCTTATGGATTTACCTAATTCATCTGCAAGGTAGTTTTTAAATATTGTAAGGGAATCTCTGTAGGATTCTGCTGTAGCCTGACTGCGTCCGACCTGCTTTACCAAATAAACATTTAGAAAGTTCCATGTGTGAGAAAAGAACAGCTGGTCAGTCGATATCTTTGCTGATTTATTCTTCATAGGGAATCACCTCCGGAATGACCTTTCCAGACACTGAATCTTTCTCTCGGATAGTATCAAATGCCTTTTCTACAAGATGATAGTAATAATACGTTTCATCAGGACTTTTGTGTCCAAGGTATCTGCTTAAATATGGGAGCATAGTGTTTGTATCAATTCCCTGATGCATCCACTCATTAAATCTCTCTACTACAAAAGCATGGCGTAAACAGTGGGGTGTCGGATGTTTATCAACTGTCCTGGCAACCGGAAGCATGGCCCAATGGCGGTTAAAACTCGATTCTACTCCAGAGCACGAAACAGGCTTATGTGGATCTTTTCCCGGAAAAGCCCAGTCAATTCCGGGGAAAAGCATTTCCTGACGTTCTTTATAGTTTTTAAGTACCGGAAGGCTATCCTGCGGAAGATATACAAGGCGATCTTTGTTACCCTTTGAGCCAAGGACAGTAAGGATTCCTTTATCCAGGTCTATGTGCTCCCATTTTAGCAATCGCCCTTCTGACAGACGCAGACCGCAGCAAAAATATAGGAGAAAAAGAATCTTGCACTCTCTATCGAGTCTAAATTGCTCTGAATTATGAGACGTGCGGATATCCATTTTCTGTAGCAGTTCCTTAACTTCCTCTTTTGATGGAATGTAAAGAACCGGACGGTAAGCCTTGCAGAAAAAATTAGGAACGTATGCTTCCTGACCAAGGGAAAGGATATATTCACTCAGCACCTTCACCATCGACATACGGCGATTATGATAGGCATCTCCTTCGCCCGGTCTGGCTTCTGACCATTTGGCTGCCATTTCATAGGTGACTGTTGTCAGTTCCGGATAATTCTGTACGCAAAAGGTATCAAAGCGTTTTAATAGCTTTTCTTCGGAATTATAGGCATATCCATCAGCTCGTTTTTGCTGTATAAGTCCTTCGATATGATGTGCCAGACCGCTCTCAAAAATGTATGTCATGATAAAACACCTCCAAATTCCAGAGGGCAGAGCCTCATTTTATCTTCGTCACGTTCAAGATATACCTCTGCTGTTTCCTGACGTGCATGTCCGAGAGCATTGGAAATATCATCAAGTTTGTTGTCTGCCCGAAGCATTCTTGTGGCAAATGTTTTTCGTGTCATATGAAAGCCCTGACCAGTAGATAATTCAAATCCATATTCAGCAAGTATTCTTTTTAAAGCTCCACGGCACGCCGTTGTAACTTTAAGAGGAATATATGGTGCCTGATGGCTGATAAATATATAACCGTTGCCTGTGACAGCCGATTCCGGACGTCCATTCATGATGTATTTATATACTGAATTACCTACATCCGTTGGGACTGGAAGCGTTATTGCTTTGCTTGTTTTCTGCTGAATGAAGGAAACAGTTTTGTTTTTCCAGTCAAAATCATTTACCTGAAGCTTTAGGATGTCTGTTCCCCTGATACCCATTCGAAGTCCAAGCATGACCATGGCTGTGTCCCTGAGCTCCATGGGAGTAGAAGCTTTCTCACGATATTCATATATATTCTCGACCATAGCATCGCCCAGAACATCAACTATGCTGCGATGAGGCGCACAGCTTGCAGATACTGCAAAAGAAAGTGTTGGTGAAATCAGATCCTGGTCAGCCATGTACCGTAGAAGCTGACGAAGCTTGGTTCCATATGCATTTTTACTTTCCGGGGTCGAGTGGACATCATGGTTATGAAATGCTTTAACCACATCGGGTGTTATGGAGACTGGATTATCTATTCCATTATCTTCAAGATATTTGAAGAAACTGCATCCGGCTGCCCTGCACATGGTAAGTGTCTTATCGGTCATTCCATCCCGCCTGCGGCTTTCTATGAAACCATCAAGGATGCTTTTGCTCCATGATGGAAGATGATCAGATGCACGCATCGGCTCAGCGATTATATTGGATTCCATTATGCCCTGGAGATACTTTTCAAACATTCTGATAGTGTGTGAACGACGAGCTGATCCGGAACTGCTGGCTTTGATCTGATTCGGGCAATCCGGGAGTATATCTATCCATGATGTCACAGTTTCTGCCGAGTGTTCCAGATGGTTAAGTTCCAGGAACATGAAATACCATGTGAAATCATTGCGATAAACAGCTTTTGATGATTCCATGTATTTCCAATCGTCCAAAGCGTCAAGATATTCATCAGCTTTAAGAGCGAGAGGTATACTCGGATGAAATGCGGTACCTATTTTAGAAAGTCTCATCTCAAGCAGTATTTCAACGTTCTCACCAAAAAGAACCCGCTGGTAACACTCTGGCACATCACCTCTGCGGTGAAGATATTTCATAAGTGCTGTCATGGCACATACGGCGTTCTGATGTCTGGCAAGAGATTTACAGGATTTGCAGTAAGTATTCCAGTATTCGATAAGAGTATCTATGGTTATTGCTTCCGGCTCTGTAACTCCCAGGGAAGTAGCAAGCTTGAAGAACTCCTTGATGGCAACAGAATACGTATGGTAATAGCAGGGATTCTGTGTGGTCGCATAGTATTCTTCCAGCTCATATGTCAGGCGAAAAAAGGATTCCGATATTCCGCTCCGGCAGAAAAAACTGTCTTCTGAGCGGCAGAAAGAACTTTTGATATCTCCAAAGAGCAGGTAATGCTCGAGGCGGAACAGGGCATTTCTATATTGGGAACACGTCTCATAGGAAATTTCCCGTTTTTTAATCTCAAGCCAGTCCAGTGCGGCATCCATTGAAAAAGGAATGCCCTTATCCATCAGGTACTTGAAGAGTGTAGTATAACAGGTTCTGTGCATGTCTATATTTTTACATGCACTGTCTGGCTGTTTCATCATATTGAGAACTGATGAAATAGCATCTAAATAGTTTATTTGCATATCAAATGCGCTCCTTTCCGGCTTCCCATTCGAGGGGAAAACCTGATAATAGCATATCTGATAATGCTCATCTTTTTTACAAGAAAGTGAGGATTTATGGAAAATAATTTAAAAGATCAACATTATAAAAACATGGGTATAACGCTTCAAATGGAAACATTAACATTTGAAGCGGAAAGTATCGCTTACATTGTCTGTAATCATTTTGGTCTGGATACTTCAGAATATTCGTTTACTTATATCGCCAGCTGGTGTGAGAGCAGGGATATGAAGGCATTGAAAGCATCAATGGATACCATCCTAAAAACATCGGCAGAGATCATCGGGAACATTGAGGAGCAGATGCATGAAATTGAGATGGAAAGACCAATCAGAGAAACATTTCATAGAGAGGATGTAATCCTGCATCTTTCAGGCAGTATGGGTTCGGAATATAGTTATAATCTGGTAGAGAATATGACAGCAGAACAGGTGCAGGAGAATGTAAGGGAATATGTTACTTTACTGGAACAGAAAGAATTTTCAGAGGATGAGAAACCACTGGAAGAATTTTTGGAGGACAGAGGTGCAACGATCACAGTATTGTATGCAAGTGATGGAGTGGGAGAGAATTATCCGATTGACTTCTTTGATGTAGCGTATGATGCTGATACAGGCATTGCTTATTTTTCAGAGCTGACACCGAAAGAACAGGCAGAGATGCTGGTGGAAAAAGCAGAATTTCCGAGAACAATTTTTACAGAAGAAGAGAAAGCATTTGTAACGGAATACGCAGAAACCTTTCCCGGACAGGTAGAAAGACTGAATGATCTGGTCTGGGATATGCGGGAATCTTATGAGGAAGCCGGTGCAAACTTAGTACATGAAGTGATTCAGGCAGCAAGAGCAAATTTCCCAACCACAGAACTTCCAGAAGAAAGGGAAAGTACCATGCAGTATGCCCATAGACTGATTGAAGCTGCAGAAACCGCCAGCCATGAGAATTTTACGGAATCACAAAGAAACCTTATCGTAAATTTTGCTTATAAGATGGATGACCGAGACGAAGTTTTGGGACTGGTAAACCGTATGCTGACAGCGAATCGGGGTGACCGAAGTGAAGTTATGAGAAGCCTTGTGCATGAGATAGAGGCACAGATGGATAACTTTCCAGATGGAAGGATTGGTTTTACAGAAATGCACGAAGCAGGAATCCGACTGGAGCATATGTATCCTCTTGAAAAAAACAGGGCAGTAGAATTGTATCGTGAGGGTGCGGAAGTTTTTATCTTACATGGAAATCCAGACAATCCAGAGCAGGCAGGACAGATTCTTGCAGAAACAGAAAATGCGATCCTGGGGCATGACGGTATTTTTGGTATTACGGAAACGGAATGGGAAGTACATAAAGAAAGAGAAGCAGCTGCCGCCAGACAGGAAAAACTGGAACAGGACAGTGCAGAAAAGATTGATGAAACCTTACTTCTTCATGGAGAAAGCGGTCGTTTTGCAATCTATCAGATGGATACGGGTGGAGGGCATACTTATCAGTTTATGGGTTTTGAATCGGCTCAAAAATTAGGCTATACCATTGATGGAAAAGACTACAGGATGGTGTATGCGGCTCCATGGACACCAACGATCACATTGGAGGATATTTTTGAGAGATTTAATATCAACCGCCCCAACGATTTTCATGGACATTCCTTATCGGTAAGTGATGTTATTGTCATAAACCGGACGGCAGAGACAAAGGCTTATTATGTGGATTCTTTCGGCTTTGAGGAACTTCCAGACTTTGTACAGCAGAGAATGGAGATACTGGAAAATAATCATACCAGAGCCTACCCGCCAGTCTATAAAGGAACACTTGCTCAGGCAATGGAAGAACGGGATGTAGATGCTTATCTGGATTCCAGAAAGTTAAATATTGATTGTAAGAAAGCAATCGAGGAAGCAATTGCATTAAAATTTGACGGGCTGCATTTAAAGGAAGATGCTGCAACGCAAGTGTTAGAGCAGTTTGGAGAGGAACGTATGACGTTTGTTATGGCAAATACGCTTCGGGAACTTTCTTATGACGGCAGATTTTCCAGACAGAACAAAGACTGGGCAGAGCATATCGAAATCCCGGAAAATATCAATCAGGGAAAGAATCTGAATCAGGATTATGTGATAGAAAGCCACCCAGCGGTGTTAGATGGATTTATTGATATGGCAAGAGCAGAGATCCGTATGCAGAAGATTGAACAGGCATTGGATGAAGAGGAAGTCACCATTACAGCAGATACCAGAGGATTTGAAGCAGATGGACATGCGGGAACTTGGCATACAGTAGATGAAAGAGAGTATGCAGGGGAGAAGTTCTTTTTCATGAAGCATGATGAGTATGGTTCAGATGTGGCAGGGATTATCGTATCGGAACAAGGTCAGCTTATCGCAGAAGATCTCTGGAATGGGTATGATGCAGGAGCATTGGAAGCTATTTCAGAATATCTGCAGGAGAAAGGGATTTCAGTAGAGGAACTTATGCCAGAACTGGAACCGGATGAACTGGCATATAAGATTGACGATAGGTATTTTGTAATCCAGAGAACAGAGGAAGGCTATGATTATACCTTTTATGCTTTGGATTATGATGAGATCGACGGCGGTGCCTATGATAATCCTGATATTTCTATGCGTCAGGCAATGGAAGATATTCTTGAAGATCAAGATATATCCCTGGAAAATGCAGTTCCCGTTGACTATGAGGATTTGATGGCAGAAGTGGAAGAAGCAGGCGAACGGCAGATGCAGCTAGCACAGTTGTTAAAGAATTGTCCACCAAGTATTTTTGAGGATTATGACCGGGAAAGAGCAGTGGATACTTGTGAGGGAATTGCAATGCAGTTTACCAAGAGCAAAGGGTATCTGACCGTACAGGCAACGGAAGAAGGCTATTTTTATATTTTTTATGATTCTGACCTGCACGAAATCCATTCCAATGATTATGACGATCCAAAAGTATCTGTTCAGAAAGCTACTTATGAAATCCTGAAAAGTGAAAGAATGGATGATATGGAATGTATCAAAGTGGACTATAAAGAATTTGAGGCAATGACCATCCAACGTTCCAAAGACTTACTGCAGGCAGGTGAACTTCGTGCGACTTCTGAGATTGGAAGAGATGAGGTTGCATTAAATGGTCTTAGCAGGGCAGAAGTGGAACGGGGTGTCTTGTATCACGCACAGGGTATTCTGGAAGATATGGGATTAGAAAATGAAGTAGAGCTGCTTGCAGCAAGGGTGCATGGTTCCAGAAGCAGAGAGGAACTTTACAGAGATGATTCTGACCTTGATGTGGTGATTTCTTATCGTGGAAATATCCGGGAGGACAGTTTCTTCAATGAATTAAATGCTCATGGTATAGCAATGGCAGGTATTAAGGTGGACATCAATCCTATCGCAGAAGAAAGAATCACTCTGGCAGAATATATGAAAGAGTCAGAAGCCTATCTTGATCAGAAGGAAATCGAAAAGCTTGCGGTGGATTTAGATAATTTCAGCTATGAATATGACACTTACGAATATAAAGATACCGTTGAGAACAGGGAAGAACAGGTGGAGAAAATCACAGAGGACATTTTGAATAAGAAAACAGGGTGTTTAAAGGACTGGCTGGTTGAAGTATCGGAAGAATCTGATATAGACAGTGATGTGATAACTGCCCGGTCATTACTTTCCCGTCTGGAAAATGCAGAAAACTTTTCTATCTTTACCAGACAACCAGAACAGGAACAGCCAGAAGCTACGATTACTTTTTATGTAGCAGAGTGTATGGAGTTTCCGGTCATGGGAGAATACCATAATAATCTTACTCTGGAAGAAGCGATTAAGATTTATGAAAGTATTCCGGCAGATCGACTGCATGGAGGCAAAGGGATTGGATTTGACCTGCAGGATGGGGATGAAGATTATTCCGGAGAATACGAACTGATGAGTTGGGACAGAGTAGACAGGGAACTGATAGATATGATTCCGCATTATAAGGAAAGCCCATTGGTACAGAAAGCAATCAATGATATGGAAAAGTATCTGAATGAGAAACATGGAAAAGTGCAGGAAGCAGAACAGACTGTGGAAGTGAAACAGGAAGTTCCAGAAGCACCAGTCAAGAAAGAATCCGTATCAGTAGAACCGAACCAGACACAAAAGAGAGAGCCTGCAAAAGGTGAAAAAGGGGAACTGAAAAAATCTGTGCTGCAGTCGTTAAAAGAGTTACAGGCAAGAGCAAAAGCACAGGAGAAAGAAATGACAACTGAAAAATCCAAAGCACGTAAGAAGGGGGATGTAGAATTATGATGGATCTGGCAATGAACTTTGATACAGACGAATGTTTAGTGACCGCAATGTTTGATAAAGGCAACCGAAATGATACGATGGAAGCCATCGACAATATTATTCCATTTCTGAAAGGGGATGCGGATATGATCGGGCTTGTCTGCAATACCATAAGAAAGCTGTTCTGCATGAGCGATGAAGGCTATGAGATTTTTCTTATGGATCTGGAAGATTATAAAGCGGAACTGGAAGAGGAGGACGAGGAATGAGTACAAGTCAGTGTGCAGTATATCAGGTAAAAGAAACACCAGAGTACCGGGATGTTCGTTTCCGTTCTTATGAAAAGCTGAGAAGCGAAGGAAAGAGCGTCAGCATTGAGAACTATCAGCAGGTGTACATTGGAAGAATCCAGCCGGGGGAAACTCCGGCGGATATAAAAATACGCCTGCAGAAACAACGACCGAAGAATTTCAAAGGTCATTCCATCGGATGCAGCGATGTTCTGGTAATCACGGACGAGGGAAAAACCACAGCTTACTATATTAATAAAGATGGATTCATCATCGTTCCAGAATTTCTCACAATCAAAAGTTCCTCTGATACCAGACTTTCCATTGATACAACAGGATATGAAATTGAAGGAAAGAAAGGGACTTGGCTTACCCAGGATTATATTTTGATGAATGAGAAGAAATGGTTTCTGATGGAACATGAAGAGTATGGGACAAGAGCCGCCTATGTGATTCTCAGTGAAGATGGTGCAGTAGTTATGAATGACTGTTACAATGGCTTTGACGAAGAAGCAAGACGGAATATTCAGAACTTTATGCAGCAACAGGCAGCAAAAGAACAGGAACGGCAGAAACAACAGCAGGTGCAATCACAAATGCAGCCGAATCAGACACAACAGCTACCAGAACAGCAGAAAAAGAAACCAGAGCTGGCAAACTGGCAGAAGGTTATGGACAATGGAGAATATCTTCGCAGTGCTGAGATGGCAGAAGAAGCCAACTACAATATGATTGATGGACTGATGAACAATACTCCAAAGAAAAAAGATAAAAATGCTCCCCGGAGATCAGTGCTGAAGCGGCTTCGTAAGCATCAGCAAAAGATAGCCAGTCAGGGAAAAGGACAACCACAGCAACAAAGAGCAGTGGAAGAAGAGATGGAAAGGAAGAAGAAGTAGTTTTCAATGGAAGTGGTCTTGCTACTTATGTGGCAGGGCCATTTTTGTTGAAAAAAGTAATAGATGAATTATAATATAATTGGGAAACTTAAAATTGAAAAATACAGTGTTGCAGTAATGGGGATAAAATATGGATTTGAATAATTTATATAATTTTAAAAATGCAGTGAGACATTTTGTGGATATTGATTCTTTAGAGTACCCTGATGATGTTGAGAATTTCAATACCAGAGAATTGTGTTGGACAATGCCAATTTCATTTAATGTACAAAAAGGGAATGGAAAGTACAGAACTTTGAAAATTCCTAATATTCTTAACTTTGTGAGGGCATACCATTATTACTCAGGCTTGCCTTATTTTGATAATATTCAGGGGATTAATCCGGCACATAGCAGAATGACGGTTAATTTTGATACAGGCGATTTTGTGGCAGGAGAATATGATGCACAATTAAATGATGACTTTATGAATCTGTGCTTGTATGATAATTTGATTAAGCTTGATATTAAAGACTTTTATGGAAAGCTGTATTCACATTATCTTCCTAAAGGCGAATTACAGGACAATGTTTTCACCAGTTTAAATAATGGAAGAACTGGTGGAATAATAATGGGCAATTACTTATCACTTTATTTTGCGGAAAATGCTCTGAAAAAAATATCGGATGATTTAAAAATGGCATTAGAAGATGCGGCGGTTAATTGTCATTTTGAATATTTTTCAGATGATTTCTATATTTTCTGCAATAGATATGATAATGAAAAAATAAGGAAACTTTTCAGTCAAGTATTGGCTGAGAATGATTATGAGGGAAATGAGCAGAAGATAGAAATAGAGGATTATGAATCATATAATATAGAAAATCTACTGACCAGATATTGGAAAGCTATTATGAGACACTGGAATGTAGAAGTTATTAAGGACTTTGAAAGGCAAGAACAGATCGGAGCAAGAATACAACATAAATTATCTTTTTTGAATCAGTTGATATATAGATTGGCAAGTGTAAAAAAGGAAAGAAATAAACAGTCTTTAATAAGAAATTTTTTCAAAACCAAGCATTTTCGAGAAACAGATTTTGAAGAATATGATATTGAAGAGTATGACTATCATCAGCTGTGCTTCTTATTAAAAACTTCGCCAGAGTCATTGTTATATACATCAGATATTTTCAATGATATGAGTGGATTTGATAATCAAAAAATTACAACCTTTTTGAAAGCCAGATATAAAGAAGCATTAATTTCAGCATTTCATGATGTGCAGCTGTATTACTATTACGCAATCAGGTGTTATCATTTGGATGAGTGTTTGGAAGATACAGCAGAAATGGTACTTAAATCTCAGAATCAAATTTTGATTTCATATTATTTAAAGGATGGATTATTTTCAGAAGACCAGATTAATAGCTTGAAACTTTTAGATAATGAAAAATTTTGGTTTCAGAATTATCATTTGATATTATATACGCCAGGCTTGAGATCAGATTTAGATGAGAGTATCACAAAATACTTAATGCCACAGAGAGCGAACACTGATTTGCGACAAAGGAGATACAGGGATTTCTATAAGAAAAATTTGACGCTTGGGAAAGCTGTTATCAATGAAATTTCAGTCGTTACCGAGAATATAGAAGATTATTTAGAAAAGAGACACCAGGAACTTATAGAGGAATAATTGGTTTACATATTAGAAGTCGAGAGGGAAAGTAATTGATAACGATATACGATGAACTTAAAATAGCATATGGAAATCATTTTGAGGATTTGTTTTCTAAATTAATGAAACAAAAATATGGTCTTAGATACCAAGCAATAAGCACTTCTGGAAGAACTGGTGACATGAGTGTTGATGGAGTATTGGATTATAGCGTTGCCTTTGCTGTGTATGCACCGGAAGTTTATAAAGAAAAAAATGCAATTTGGAAACTTAGATCAGATTTTAATGGTTTTATGGAGCAGAGAAAAAATGGTCAATGGGGAAGTATTAAAACATATTATTTTGTTATTAAAAGAGAAAGAACAGGAATTACTCCGTTAGTAGAGAATCTGATTATTTCTTTTAATAGAGACTTTCCAGTGTGGGTAATGACAATGGAAGATTTGAAGGGAATGTCAGAAGGGTATTTACCCTTTTCAGAAGATGGATATTTACTGGAAGAATTTAAAAAGGATGTGACTAATATAATGGAATATATAATAGATACAGATTTTTCGGCTGAGCCATTTGACGTTAAATTGGTAGATGGGATTTCTTTTATATTAGAGAAATGGAAAAAGAAAAAATACTCTTTTAAAAACCAAGATTTGGAAATATTAAAAAAAGAGATTTATATGAACTTAGTGGAACTGGTACAGTATTTTTCTACTGTTTATATGCACAACATAGAAAACGGAATGTTGATGTTTAATAACGATTCAATAGAGACGTTAAGACCTGAAACATTTCGGATACGGAAGAAAATATGGAAATTGTTAGAGGATCTATATTCATACAAACAGCTATAAAAAGTAATTTTTATAAATTTTATGACCTTTTATATGTTGCCATGCATGATTAGTAGAAAATGATTTTGGAGGTAATATATATGGGTAAGAAAAAATATGAGTATCCAGAAAATCTGTGGGATGCAGTGGTGCAGAGGAGTAAGGAATTAAAGGGTAACAGGATTCAGAAATTATCACCAGATCAGGAAGCAGGATTGGAATTTGCCCTGTCATGTTTTCCAGAGGAATATGGAACAGTGATTCGACTTAGATATAAAGAAAGTCTTTCAGAAAAGAAGATTGCTGAAAGAATGGATCTGGAAGCGGATAGAGTTCACAGAATGATTTTGATGGGAGTAAAATACTTGGCAAAACCGCAGTATATAATATATGTTGTGGAAGGACTTGAAAATCACAATAGAAATTTAGGTGTACAAAAAGAACGAAGCATAGAAAATGCTAAAAGATTACATCCAGATTTGCCAGAGAACATTTTAGAAGAACCAATTTCATTTCTGAAATTTAATACACGAATATACAATGCACTAAAGAGACACAAAGTGGATACTGTAGGTGATTTGCTGGACGCTTTGAGATTGCCTAAATGGATTCAGAGTTTTTCAAATATAGGAGAACAGTCACAAAGAGAAATTGTGCAGAAAATGGAGGCATTAGGGCTGGCTGATGATAGTTATGTTACTGTGAAAAATATAAAACAACAATAAAAGAAAATACTAGAAAAGTAATTGACATATTTGTGGTGGCAAGTTAATATAATATTAACAACAGGCAACATGAGTGTCTGTCAAGCGTTGAAGTAAGGTGTTGTGCCAGAGGGCAGTGCCTTACTAGCTTTATAAGGGTTTAGCATTTACCACAATCTGGCTAGAGAGCAAAAGCTCTCAAAAGAAAATGCTGGAAGGCTCTGCCAAGTGCAGGGCCTTTCTTAATTTTGTTATGAAATAGAGGGAGTTGTAAAAAACATAGATGAGGACAGTAGTTGATTGTGTATCATCATTTATTCCTCTTTTATCAACAGAGTATGAAATTGTCCTGGGAAGAAAAAATGTTGCGGTTAAACTTATAATAACGTTTGATAAGAAGGACTGTTTTCATTTGATGGGGTTACAGTATCTCACAGATAGACCAGAGTTAAGACGTGATAGAGGAAAAATATTTGATGAAATTCAGAAAGGTATTATAAAAAGAGAAAATATAGAGTCTTCGGATTTTTATCATAAAATACAAGATAGAGTACATTTCCTGCCATTACTTGAGGAAATGCTTGATAGTAATGATACTGTTTTTAAGTATAATAAAAAGGCGAATGTCTATTCTATGATAGAAGCAGATTACTTAATGAAAAATCATATGGAAGGGAAAAATCTATTTTTGTTTTTATCTAATGCAAGGGATGATAGTTATTTTTGCCGTTCTTTTTTTCCAGAGGAGAAAATGGATTATACAAAGAATCAAGCTTCATGGACTCTCTTATATAAGAAAAAAAGAAATCTTATTGATAGGTCAGAACATGTATTATACGATAGATTGAAAAAAGATATAAAATAGCAAGGTTGCCTGATGGAAAATATTTATCCCATCAGGCAATCGTATGTAAACATTTCTATAGTTCTGATTATTCCGCAGATTCTTCCGAAACAGGATCTTTCTTTTTTCTGGATTTACCAGAAATCATTTTATGACCGGAGTAGATAGCCATA
>ERZ506764.305-NODE-305-length-47249-cov-9.997415_pt1 | contig 47249 bp, 40 predicted proteins | sample MGYA00513041_ERZ506764 | MGnify/ENA metagenome assembly ERZ506764
AATCAACATTTGAGCCACAGATTGTAAAGAAACGTCAGAAGGATATTTCTGATATTGATCAGAAGATTATTTCCATGTATGCAAAAGGAATGACGACCCGGCAAATATCCGAGACCATCGAAGATATCTACGGTTTTGAAACATCAGAAGGCTTTATTTCAGACGTTACAGATAAAATCCTGCCTCAGATCGAAGACTGGCAAAATCGACCGCTGGATGAGGTATATCCAATCCTCTATATAGATGCCATCCATTATTCCGTACGAGATAATGGAGTAATCAGAAAACTGGCTGCCTACGTCATTCTTGGCATCAACACAGAAGGGAAAAAAGAGGTTCTTTCAATCACTGTCGGTGATAATGAAAGTTCAAAATACTGGCTGTCTGTCCTGAATGAGCTGAAGAATCGTGGTGTAAAGGATATCCTGATTATCTGTGCTGATGGTCTTAGCGGTATTAAAGAGGCAATTGCCGCTGCATTCCCCAAAACGGAGTATCAGAGATGTATTGTACATCAGGTAAGAAACACGCTAAAATATGTTCCAGATAAGGACAGAAAAGCGTTCGCTTCCGACCTAAAAACGATTTACCATGCTTCCGATGAAGAGAAAGCTAGACTGGCTCTGGATCGTGTTACTGAAAAATGGACCGCAAAATACCCGAATTCTATGAAACGCTGGTATGATAACTGGGATGCAATAACGCCGATTTTCAAGTTCTCACCGGATGTCAGAAAGGTTATTTACACGACCAATGCAATTGAAAGTCTGAATTCTACCTACCGTAAGCTCAACCGTCAGAGAAGCGTATTTCCAAGTGATACAGCACTTCTGAAAGCCCTGTATCTGGCAACTTTTGAAGCCACAAAAAAATGGACTATGAGCATTCGAAACTGGGGACGGGTCTACGGTGAACTCAGCATTATGTACGAGGGAAGACTCCCAGAATAACAGAATCTGTATGCATGATGAGAAAGACGTTTTTGATGTCCGCTCTTGACATGCCTGAAATCATGTCGTATATATAAAACAAGAGCTGGAAGCTCCAATTTAGTGCTTCCAGCTCAATCATTATCATAGAAGATTTTTATTTACAGACTTTTCTTCATAGTCTCCTTTAGCTATGGAAATTCTGTTTACACAGCCTTCCCACAGCTCCGTTCAAGCCATATTGCTCTTAACTCGTCGCTATCCCTTAAGGGGCATTGTTACCACTTGGCATTAACCCTTAAAAGGGTCCTCATATTCTTTTACACTTAACTTATCCATTGCAAAAAGATGAAATTTATTGGTGCCTGACACCAATGTGGTCCAGATACTTTGATGAAAATCAACAAAACATCCTCTTGCACATGTTTCAATGCAAATTCGAACACCTAGCTTAATGGCATTGTCATTGTGTTCCCAAGCCATTCTGCCGCTCTGACAATGGCATTTCCTTGTATCAATTCTTGGGTTTACATTTCAGAATACTCCCCGGCAACGATCATATCTTCGTATGCCGCATATTTTCGCAATTTCTCTCGTTAAGCATCCAAACTGTATCCGTCTACCTGCATAGCAGTGGACACTCTTGCGTATATATAGCATTTCGTCTGTTTCTTTTTCAATCCATATCTCCTCCCGGTAATCGTGCCAATGCTGTCTCATTAAGCGCAGACAAGGTCAGCATCTGCTTAATTGCCAGTTCCCTCAAAAGAACCAATCGTTCTGATTGCAATTTCCCCTGCTCTATCAGAATAGCATTATAACTTTCCATGTTTGCTAAAACCAATAATTGATTCAAATTTGCTTCACTTGCATAGGTATAGGAAATCTGTTCCGGCGTAAGCTCCGGTGGAATCAAATTTTCCTTTATCGCATCGGTATGAATGCGATAATTGAGTTTTGCAATTTCACGATTGAGATTCCAATTTAACGACAATCGACTGTTTTCATCTTCCTTCAGCCGTCGATAATCTTTCATTATGTACAACTGGAATTCCGGTGAAATCCATGTTGCAAAAGACATCGCTATGTCGCTATGAGCATATGTGCCGCCATAACGCCCTGCTTTCGATACAATTCCTATGGCATTTGTTGTTTCTATCCATTTTGTCGGTGTCATAACAAAGCGATTTAATCCGGCTTCACTTCTAACCGCCTCGAATTACACACGGTTAAAATCCGGATTATGTAATTCTTCCCACACTGCAAGGAACTCAACCGTATTTCGATTGCGCATCCAGTTCTGAATCACAAAACGGGGATCATCTTCATTACGGTATTTCGCAATGTCCGTCAATGAAATATATTCATTTTGAAAATCAGACGTATAAATGCCGATGTCAATTCCTTTGGCATGAATTGTCTCTTTTACTGTTTTCTTAGCCATATTGTTCTCCTCACCATGGATTCTAAATATCTTCCTTATCCATTTCTTCTCTTGATTTCTTGGTGATATTTTCCATTCGAATATAATATTCCAATAATCGCAAGACATATTCTGGGGCATGACGATTATCCAGTTTCCACTCTGTAACAGTTCGATATGGAATCTCTATAGTGTACATTTTATTCCGTATTAAAGCCATAAATTTCTATTAATAATTTACTCAATATATCTTTTGTCAATTTGGATAATGGTCTTTTTCCATAAAAAGACTCTTCCATATAATTCCCAAATACTATTCTATAGAGTTCTTCTTCAGACTCAAATAATCCATTATATGCATTAAATAAATCCGTCATATATTCTGGATTAAACAGGATTGCTTTTTTAATACATTCCTGCACAATATCTGAATGTATTTGATATACTTCTCTCAATTTCAATTCCTTTACATTGTTCTCAAACTCCCTGCTACAATCTATTTCTATGCCTATTTGCTGGTTATCAGACAAGAAATCCATTCCATCAATAAAAAAATCAAACGTCAATAAATCATCTGTATTAAACTTCCTATTATACGGTGAATATGATATTGATTCCTTTGCCTTAGCATGATTACATGCATGACAAACGGGAACTAAATTATGAAAAGAAACTGCAAGTATAGGATATGTTTCTTTATCATAAAAATGATCCAAATCACACATAGTTCTTTTATAAGTTGAATTAACAAAATTCCTATTACAATATGGACACACTGTAATTTGCAATTCTTTAACAAATTCTTGCCTTGGGAACCTTTGTTTATACAATTTCTCTATCATAAACTTCTTATATTTTTTCGGTATCTTTGTCCGTCTTGAATTATACACATTCGCAATTTCAACAATTTCATCATAGTCTGCTTTGATAACATCTGGAAACGAATATTTCTTGCCTCTTACAGATATATTTTTAAGGCACCACTTATTAATTGCTCGAATATTTTTAATATATTCTTCTTTACTTCTTTGTCTTGGTTTCACGTTAAGCAGTAAATGATATAACCTATTTACTGCTCCATTTTTTAAATATATTGGTATCATATATCTTCCTCATTTTGAAGTCGTTTAATTTTTTCTTCATATATTTTTATCTTCTTTTGCCGTAAGTCCAAGGAATTATATTTACACTTGTATAACATCTCATATAACTTATCCTTAATAATTTTCTCTCCAACCAAAGCAATTTGCTGTTCTAATGAACATATTTCCTCTTCTGTCAAAGAGGGATAAATTACTTCCTCCATATTTCTCGTATCAGGCTTAATTTTATCAATAATGGCTTGTATTTTTCCCTTTGCGAATTCTCCAATCTGTCCCTTTTTACCTAAAAAAAATGCATCATCAAAAAGTTTATATATATTAGCTCCAAATGTTTCTTCGTGATTATCTTTCTTATCAATATGACACTTATCCTTTTCTCTCTTCAAAAATATAACATTACTTCGAGGCATATCTGACAAAACAATTGGACTATGTGTTGTAAAAATTATTTGCACCTTCTTATCTGAATATTCTGCCTTTATTTCCTCAATTAGAAAATTTAATAATTTTTGCTGCCACAGCGGATGACAATATAAATCTATTTCATCTATAAGCAATAGTACATTTTCGCGCAAACTTTCCACAACGTCATTACTTATGTAATTAAAGTATGGAACCATGTGTATCCAAGAAAAAAAATTCAACAATGCCCTCTCTCCTGATGCAAACCGTAACCCACCTATGTCAATATACTTAAGTACATATGAATATTTCCTCTCATATACAGATTTCTTTATCAATTCAAGGAATTGATTATACGCTTCACTTCCATGCTCAATCTCCTTACATGATACATATGCCAAATCTGATAACGGAAGCGAACAAGGATACATTCTACAATTTGCCAGTACTCTTTCATATTCTTGAATTTCTTGTAAATTCTCCTGAAAAATACTAGCATAACTATCATTTTGCTTTAATAGCTCATTTATTGCATTTGTTATATACTTTACAAGGTCTTCCTTGTTGTTAATTGATTGTTTGCCATCACATTCTGTTGTTCTGCGATATACTAACAATTCATATAGCAGATTAATATAAATAACAACAAATATATCTGTTTTCATCAGATTAAAATCAAACCCCGATAATCTTTTATTAACCATTTCCTTAAAATATTTTATAAGTGGTAGATCATTTCTTTTTTCCTCTGTAAAACCTTTATACCCATCTTCTAATAATTTTATAACCGTCTGAAATTTAATTTCCAGTACTCCAACAATATTTTTTAAAAACATACTTTGGATATTATTTTCATTAACATATTGAAGATACAACATATCTAAGATTTGCTGAAACTCATTTGCTTTTTTCGCATTGCATACAATATCCTGTATTTCATAATATCCGCCTACACAAAAAGTCTCTTTTCTACATTTCTTCTTGTAAAAAATACTTTTTAACGTTTTCAAAGAATTAACATTAAGCGAAATTTGGCTAATACTTTCGTGTGTAGAAACCCCCTCTTCCGGCGCATACATACTATTTGAAACGCATATTTTGCTTATATTCTCAAACGACTTATTATTTCTAACAATATCTGCTAACTCAGCCGAACCTTGCTGTAAGTAACACTCTTTTATTTCTGATTCATTTCCAAAATTATCTATATTGTGATAACATACCAATTCTGACTCTTCTAAATATATAGCCAAGGTTTTATCTTCTTCATATTTTTCCGCAAAATAATTGTCATACACAGAATCATGATTTTGATCTTTAACACTACCATAATAGTCTGACAACATAGTTAATAGCGTAGTTTTTCCTGAACCATTTTCCCCAACTACAGCCGTAATATTTGTAATACATTTTTGTCTATCAAAAAAATCTGTTGGTAACAAATTCTTACATACATTCTGCTTTAATACATATTTTCCATCATTATATTCTACAGAAAAATTATAATTTGGAGAAAAATTAAAACCCGTCTTCTCAATAAATTTTGAAGATGCTTGATTTATATAAAAGAATACTAATTCCAAAATATTCAACACCTTTCTGTGATCTTTAATTTTCTAATTAACTTTCATTTGTCAGTTTATGCTATATCAAGACAACTATACAAAGCTCCATATATATTTAACGCTGCCTGACATCTGATGCTTTTATCTTTTTTAATTAATTTAATATTATCATTGTAAATAACCATATCTCTATAAACTGGTAGATAGTACGAAAAAATCAGTAGAGATGTATTTTCTACTGATTTTTATTATCTAGCTATTTGTACGTTTCTATCATTTGTTCTGTTTTAGTATTTTCTTTTATTCTTGTATCACGTTTTTCGACCCAACCATAATACCACGCAATTATTGTGATACTCAACAACACACACAATATAACATTCGAGAATAGTAATGGTTTTAATTTTTTTCTATTTTTCTGCAACCCATTCACTAGTCTGTCTACGTAATAAAACAAGCCAAACAATACATTAATTAGTACTAAACCTATTATCAAAGAAATCATTATAATTCTGTACACACTTACTGTATTTATACCTTTAAGTACTGATGTCGAAAATACTATACTTCCTGTAAAAGCCAACACTATCGCTGCAAATATTCCTAAAATAGCTATGTACTCTCGCTGTTGTTTTCCTAATTCGGCCTCTACATTATTTTGAGCCATCTTCGCCTTATCAATTTCTGTTTTTATTTGATTTAATTGTGACTGCATATCAACAATTGCCGTCTCTCCAGCAGTTTTTCTATCTCCTGCATCTGAATACGAAATTCTCGCAATATCTAAACTTACATGATCATATAATTTTCGAATACTGTCACTTATATCAATAATATTTCCTTGTTCATCCCGGTTTTGAGGATTATATCCTGCTCTTATTAATGATAAATTCTGTCCGAGAATATTAATATCACCTTGATTTGATGCTTGCTGAATCTGTGTCAACACAGTAAATATGTCTGAATAGAAATGTCTATATCTATCCTCTTTATTAGGAGAATAGTAAAGAGCTTCAAGACGTTTATACATCTCATGTCGAGTACCTTTGTCTTGAAGTATTTCTTGATTCTTTGCCAGTTCAAAAAGAATATCACAAAACTCTTTACGTTGACTTTGTTCTTTTGTTAAATCCATTATCCCACCGCCTTTATCAATTCGGTAGGAATAATGCAATGATTACCTAATCCATCTCTATATACCTTAGACCAAGCCCCATCATCTTTGTGAGTCTCTTCTACCATATCCCAAGGATTAAGTTTTCTTTTTTCTTCTACTATTTTATCAACAAATATAGCATCGGAAAATGCTATTGAAAATGTGTCTTTAATAATAGATATTGGCATAGCACCAAATCCACAATAATGATAATAAACATTAGGAACAACTGGTCCAAATTGCCAAGCCTCTATATTATCAGAAAAAGCAACCTCATCACGTTGTAAAAAGTCCTTTTGTATATAATATAAAATTTTTTGTAACTGAAGATTACTGATAGGGTGCCCATCTGCTACACACTTTGATACTATATATTTTGACAAATCAATTGCATTGTACATATGTGATGACCTCCTTCCATTTATAGATATACGTTATTAGTATACTACCAAATTTTTCAAAAATCTATTACCAATTCACTACTTTTCACTTTCACCTATCACTGTTCCCAAACTATCTCTATCTTTCTATCATATTTTTTTGCATAATCAGCCGTAATAAGCGAGCCACTTCCTTTACCTGGCGCTATTATAATTACTTCATCCGCCCAGGCACTAATTAGCCGATTTCTTCTTGGGAAATTATATCTCATTGGTTTTGTCCCTGGTGGATACTCCGAAAGCAGCGCACCTTTTTCACGAATTTTCTCCATCAACAATTGATGTTCTGATGGATAACATATATCCAAACCATTCCCTACTATTGCAATTGTATAACCACCTTCATTGATACATACAGTACTTGCGCATGCATCTATCCCCTTTGCCATTCCACTTATAACTGTTGTCCCTTGACATATATATTTTTCTGTTATTTCAACACATTTCTTTTTTATTTCTTGACTACACCTTCTTACTCCAACAATCGCCACTGTATGATTTAGATTTTTCAATTCGCCTTGATAATATAATACAGCTGGAGCGTCTTCTAACTGCTTTGCTTTATACGGATATTTGTAATTTTCTTTTGTAAGGATCAATATTTTTTGTCTTTGACATTTATCTAAAATTTCTTCTGCTTTTTCTAATGATTTTGAACTTTGAATACTCTCAATATGCCTTGAGTTTATTCCTTTTACCAATCGTAATGAATCTTCAGTTGCTTTATAAATCTCAATCGGATTTTCATACTTTTCGAGTAACCTATTTGATAATACTGGCCCTATATTCGGAATTTGTGTCAACCATATCCAATATTTCAATCTACTTCACCACCATCATTTTACTATTGCTCTCATCCAGATCTCGGCACGAAATAACTCGTTTGATATCCTCAAGCCTGACCTTATCTACTCCATCTAAATCTGCACTTGTCCTTGCAAGACGTAATAGCTTATGAATTACTCTTGCACTATAACCATATTTTTCACTTGTTTCCTTTAGTAAATTCAGGCTATCTGCATCCAACTCACAATATTTTTGTAATAAAGTGGTTGTCATTTGTGCATTACAATTTACTCCCTCTTCGTTCTTATACCGTTCCTGTTGTATTTTTCTTGCTGATTCAACTTTTTTCCTTAATTCTTCTGATGAATATGTTGAACTTTCATTTTCCATATCAAAAAATCCAACTGGATGTACTTCTTTTTGAATATCAATTCGATCCATGATTGGACCGGATATTTTTCCTCTGTATTTAATAATCTCATAATCTGTGCATCGACATCTGGAACTTGGATAGTATCCACATGGACATGGATTCATTGCCGTGACAAACATGAAATTTGCTGGATATGTATGTGTTCCATTCACTCTTGCAACAGAAACCTTTTTATCTTCTACCGGTTGCCTCAAAGCATCTAATGTTCTTCTGGAAAATTCAGGTAATTCATCTAAGAATAGCACTCCATTATGCGCAAGTGATACTTCTCCTGGCATTGCATTAACTCCGCCACCAATTAAAGAGTTTAGAGAAGCATTATGATGCGGTGCACGAAAAGGGCGATTCCTAAGCAAACTATGTCCTGCCGGTAAAAGACCTGCTATACTATATATTTTAGTAACTTCCAAACATTCTTCTTCTGACATTGTAGGTAAAATCGACGGAATTCTTTGTGCGATCATCGTCTTTCCGCATCCTGGTTCACCAATCATAAGCATATTATGTCCACCAGCTGCTGCCAGAAGTGCAGCATCAACAATTTTCTTTTGTCCTTTTACATCTTTAAAATCAAATATCTGTTTATTAAATGTGTCTTCTCTCTTTTTCTTCTTTGATTTTTCAACAAAGCTTTGTTTTCCTTCCAGATATTGAATCACATCTATTAATGTTGAAAAGCCAAATATTTCTATTCCTTGTACAAGTTTTGCCTCATCCTTATTCGTTTCCGGAATAATGATTTTCTTTATTCCTTCTTTTTTGGCTGCAAGTATCATCGGCAGAATTCCACAACATGCTCTAAGCCCTCCGTCTAAACACAATTCTCCAATAAAACCATATTGCTCTAATTCTTTCACTGCTATACTTTTATCCTCCTGCAATACCCCAATCGCCATAGCCAGATCATAATGAGAACCTCTCTTTTTCTTATCCCCCGGCGCAAGACTTATAATCACTCTTTTCTTTGGAAATATGTATCCACTTTCATCTATTGCTGACTGAATTCTATCCCCGGCTTCTTTTACTGCAACATCTCCCATTCCAATAATTGATGTCATAGGCTGACCTTCTAATATCTTTGTCTCAATATCTACGTTATATCCTTCAATCCCTTGTATTGCAAAACTTTTTACCACGGTAGCCATAATTCATTTTCCCCCATACTTTTCCTTATTTCGCTCTCCTCAACGATATATTTATGTGCAATATCTTCTACAAACTCTCTATAACGCAACACGCTCTGATTATTAAAATATGATAATGTTCGATTTCTCTCTGTTATCCTGTCATCTTTCAGTGCGAGCATTGCCCGATAACTGCTCCATTTATAATCTTCCGGGTGTGCTGCCATCTTTGCTTTTACTGGATTTAAATGAATGTATCGACTCGTCTGCAAAAAATATGCATCCTTTTTTACCAAACATGATTTATATCTGTCTTCAAACAAATGTCCTCTATATCCATATTTTCGATTATATGTTTTCGCATAATCACCGGCTATTTTCTGCATAATCTTCCCAATCTCATAATTTGATGTTTCAATCAGCAGATGGATATGATTTGTCATTAAACAATATGCATGCACTTTTGCCTCGTACTCTTCTGTAACTTTTTTCAATATGATCAGAAATATTTCATAGTCCATTTCTTCTTTAAATATCTCCAGTCTTCGAATCCCTCTCTCCATTAAATGATAGATAGCTCCAGGATACCACTCTCTTTCTTTTCTTCCTATATTCTCACCTCTTATTTCATTATTTATTCGTTTATACGTATTTAATTGCTAAATTTTTATGAAAGCTCTTTTAGTGCTTCCAAATATCCGATCAACCTTTTCTGTGCATTTGTATCTAATTTTTGATATGTTTCCACTAACATTCCGATTTCTGTCTTTTTACTAATTACATAGGTATTATTATTCCTGCTTCTGTTTCCTGTATGCTCTGCTCCTGATAACAGCTCATATGGTGTTACATCCAACACTTCGCAAATGATCAAAATCTTATCACTTACCGGATTTGTTCTTTTTTTCTTCCAATCACTTATGGAACTCTCTGCAATTCCTGTTCTCTGGGCAAATTCTTTCTGACTCATCCCCTTTTCTTTTAATAACTCAAAAATCTTATCACTAATTGTCTTCATTTCCTTTTTCGCCTCTTTTCTCTTCTTTTTATTCTGCCCATCCCTACACATGACGTGAGGGCTGGACACTTATTCTAATTTTGGTGTTTTCATAAATCTATCACTTTATATTCTGTTTGTAAATACGAATTTATATGTTTATAAAAATTTAATAGTGCCTGACACCAATGTGGTCCTTTTTATGATACTATGCGACTGATTATTGGTATGGGAAAAGGTAACACAAATGATGAAATCATGGATTACTTTGATCTTAATCCTGATTGCATCCTGGCTTGTGATGGTTGTCATGTTGTTTACACAACAAATTCCGAAATTATCGAAGATTTTAATAAACCGCACCTTATTGATTATAAAGGTTATAACCATATGCATCTTAATGGCTTTGTTGATGTTATTAGTAAGGCTTTTATTGATGTTGTTATACAACCGGGTCAAAAGCCTGATGAACCAAGTAAATATATCATTACTGCTGATAGAGGATACGAATCTTACGACCTGCTTTTTCATTGTGAGCTTAAACATCTTAGTTATGTTTTCCGTGTAAAAGCTCCTTCGTCACCAAAAAGTATTCTGTCTTATTACAAAAATGAGTTGCCTGATGAGCAAGATGAATTCAATTTAACGATTAAACGTTTCCTTACAGACAAAAAACGAATATTATGCGGAGTCAATCTGATGTTTATCGTTATATGAATCCTTCTAAAAATATTCCTCATTTCCAACAGCTTTTGAATCATAAGCATCTTTATTTTATGCAATTTCGCGTAATTAAAATGAAAGTGGCTGAAGATTCTTATGAGTACATCATTACAAATTTACCGTATTCTTTTGATCTGGAAGATCTCAAAACCTGCTATCACTGGCATATGGCAGATAGAAGTTGCTTTTCGCTATCTTAAACATGCTAACGGACTTCTCTACTTCCATTCAAAGAAACCGGAGTATTTAAAGCAGGAAATTTATGCCAACTTGATTCTTTACAACTTCGGCGTATTTCTTGCCAATGAAGCAATACAGGAAAATCAAAAGAAGAAACGTCGTATCACTAACAAATATCAATATGAAGTTGATTTTTCTTCTGCACTTAAGATTTCCAGAAAATATTTTATTCGTGGACGATCATCGGAAAATCGAATTATAAAACTCATAGCTAAATATATTCATGCTGTCAAAAGTAAATTTCGACAATTTTCACGTCCTTTGCGCGGAATTGGTGCTATTCATTTTGGATATCGATAGTTTCTTTTAATCAAATATTATTTTTTGACAGATTTCTTATCTGTCTTTTTGGCATGCCTTTTTTACTGATCTTCTCTCAATTTTCTATACCCATTTTCAGATTTTGACATTTATTATCTACCAAACACTTTATCGAACAATTAGCTTAATGGCATTGCCTTTTATACATTTGAAATCAATCTTACATTCCCAATTCATGCCGGTCATTTTACTCTTTCACCGCATTAAAGTATTCTGCATAAATTAAAAACTGGTGTCTATCCCAGTTCTTAATTAAATTATCTTCTATCTACAAATCAGAAAATAAATCTTCCTTATAAATTCCTTTTTCCAGCATTTCTTTAAAGCTATTCTTCACAGCAGCTACATCCTCTTTGTATGTCATACCATACCAGGTATCATTCGACCTAAGCACCTTTACTGACATCTTTCCCTGCTCTAAGAGTTCACCGATAAATGTCGGAATCAGATATTCTGCTTTTAAAGGATTTGTAACAACTTCTTTCTCAAAAAACTCTGCAAATCCTTTTTCCAATACCTCTAAAAATCCTGGTGTCAATCCCCACATATTCATAGATACCAAAGAATCCGTATCTAAGCGTACTCCTTCTGTCTCTGCTCCTTCTGAAGTCTTTATAATATTCTTTGTCTCAACAACCTCTGTCAGATTATTCTGAGCATCCATCTTACATATTCCTCTGGTTACACCACCATTATCAGACAGCGTGTTCTTCAGTACAAAACCTGCCATACACGATTCTCCTCCACTGACTAAGTATTCATGTACTGCACTGAACCCTTCTTTCCCATAATAATCGTCTGCATTAATTACAATAAACGGAGTTGTCAAAATATTCTTGGCTGCCAAAACTGCCTGTCCTGTTCCCCATGGTTTCGTACGTCCTTCCGGCAGTGTACCCGGAATGTCATTAATATCCTGGAACGCATAGTCAACTGTGACATTATGTTCCGCACAGACAGCTTCTATTCTATCTCCAATTACATTTTTAAATTCATCTTCAATGTCTTTACGTATGATGAATACAATCTTATTGAAGCCAGCCTCAATTGCATCATGAATCGAATAGTCCATGATAATATGTCCATTTTCGTCAACTTTTTCCAATTGTTTAATTCCACCGCCGAATCGTGATCCGATTCCGGCTGCCATAATAAGTAATGTTGTTTGCATGTTTTCTCCTTTGTTTCTTTTTATTCATAGTTTTCGTGTTAATAGTGCTAGACACTTTTTTATTGCAAACTGGAACAATAAATTGATACCATATAATTTTCTTACAATCACAAGCAACTTTTTCCGCGGAAAATAAAATCACTTTTTGAGATGAATTATCTCTAAAACCGTTTTAACAGCCTGATTCTTCATCGTTAAAAGCACAATCATGTAAATTAAAACAGAAACAATTATTGAAAAAGCTGTAGAAATCAGTATTGAACTAATATATTTTTCTGACACAGTGCATATAATGCATATTGCTATGCATCCTATGATGACAGACATAATATCTTTTTTCAAAAAACTAACCTTAAAATATTTTCTTCCATACCACCATGTTATAGTCATTGACAGAGCCTCTGCAATAAGAGTAGTAAATGCTGCAGCATCCTGCTTAAATATAGGAATAAGAATAAAATTTAATCCTATATTAGCAAGTGCCGCAACTATTGTTGCCATCAACACCTTATTTTCACATCTATACGGTATTAAAACACACGACGTATAAAACCAACTAAAAATACTAAAAAGCAATGCCACAGAAAGAATCTTAAGCGATATATTTGCATCCACATATTCTTGTCCTGCGATAATAAACACTATATTTCTGCTTAATGCAGTCAACCCAACCATTGCCGGAATAACAATAACAATAAGTGCATTCAATATCTGATTTGCTGTCCTATTGAAATCTTCTGTTTTCTTTTTTCCAAGATAAGCAGATAATCTTGGAATAGAAACAATAATAACGGCCGCCAACATTTGTTTTACGATATTATAAATTTTAGTTGAAACAGAATACAATCCAACCGCTTTATTTCCCGAAAAAAAACCTAACATTGTAGTATCTGCATTCGTATATATTGTTGTTGCTACTGTTGTTGCAAATAGAACCAATATTGGTAAAAGGTGATTCAAAATGTTTTTATTAATAACTAGCCTTATCTTACAATATTTTCTTCTAGAAATGGCATTGAGTATATTAGCTCCACTACATGATATAGCTGTAATCAATACATAAGCAAACAAATCACTACTATTCTTAACGAATACAAACATGAGTACTAATGAAACGCATTGAAATGCAATACTTCGAAGTGTGATATATTTATAATCTTCATATATTTGAAATATCCATTCACTTCCAACTAGCGTAAATACTATACTTACACTTAACACAGCTATTATTGAACCATATTGATTAAATTTAGGAATTAAAAGAATACACACTCCCAAAAGAAGATACGAAAAAACTGTCGAAATAAAATTAATTGAAAAGACTTCAGATGCGAATAGAGACATATTTACTTCATTATCTCGATATCTTGCTCCCTCTCGGATAGCATAAGTGCTGATTCCCAAGCCAGCCACTAATGAAAAATAAGAAATGACTGACTGACAAAAATTATAAATTCCTATATTTTCAACATGAAGGACTCGCGACACATACGGAAATGTGATTAACGGGAAAAGCATCTGACATACCGTTCTAATCATGTTGAGCCCAGCATTTACACTGATAGATTTTTGTTTTTTCACCTTTTTTCAACTCTCTTTCTATAATTTTCATATGAAACTACATTTAATTGCACTATACTCTGTAACAATCTTTTACACTGTACTTAAATGTATTTTTATATATACCTCACAAATTTTATCAATAACATCATTAACCCAAAATGTATTAATACAATTTATCTGCTTTATAAAATCCAGTCGTTTACGTGCTCCACGAATGATTATACATTCTGAAACATCTAGTATTTAAGTCTTTTGTTTTCTCATATGATTTATCTTATTCTCGTCCTTATATATTTACCAGAACTGCATGCTCCCAGATTCAATTCACTTAATTTCCTATATCGGACTCAAAATAAATGAAGCCCTATAGAGAATTAATTATCTCCCTACCATAATCTAAAATCATACTATAAATGGCTTAAAATAAGCATTTTCAGAACGAGAGTTAATTTGTCAGGAAGTTTACACCAACGTTCCAAGAACACTCAAATATAATTCCAGTAATCCATCAATACGAAAGCCCTAGTAAAGTCATTCTTCACTATAGCTCGATACAGCATTCTTGTTTTCATTCTATAAATTTTAAACTTATAATTCCCATAATAATATTTTAAAATCCGAAAGCTTTCATTTAATGCTGCTAGTCGCACATCCATTCCTAGTTCCTTTACTCTTGAATCATTCATGGCCATCTGATCGAAGTATTGATTGTATGTATTCTCGGATAATAGGTTCTGTTTTTTTTGTTCAGCTATTAAGCATTCCGTTATCCAAAGACTTTCTATTGCCCGCGGATTATTTCTTGCACTTTGTGTTATTCCTTTCATATTTACACGATAGGCATACACTTCATCACTTACTGTGTGTACAATATTGGCTTTCGGATAAATAATCATTGCAAAAAGTGTATCTTCAAACCAAAATTGTTCAGGAAATTTTATATTTCTAAACATGGTGCTTTTAACTATTTTTCCCCACGGATAGCCATATAATTTACCAAAAGCCGATATACTTGCAGTAGAATCACGATGCTTGAAAAATCTACTTATGCGCCCATCTTCAAAAAAGGAAAATGCAGAGCCTTCAACTATATCTGCATCGTATTTATATGCTTTATCCAATAATTTCTCAATGGCATATGGCAATATATAATCATCCGAATCTACAAACATTAGATAGCGTCCATTAGAGACCTCTAACGCACTATTTCTTGCCGCAGAAAGCCCTCCATTAATTCGATTTATAATTCGAATATTGTCTATACTCTTATATCTGTGAATAATATTCTGCGTGCCATCAGTTGAGCCATCATTGACAATAATAACTTCATACGCATACTTTGTTTCTTGGCGAAGTATTGAATCCATACATTGTTCAATGTACGACTCCACATTATACGCAGGGACAATAATCGTTAAATCTATTGTATTACTGATGCTGTTATTTGCGGTCACTGTTCCTTTTGGAAACAAACAAACATTCAATAACTTATTTCGAGCTATATCATTGTTTGAATCGTCTACTAATGTCTTCTGATTTCTACTTTTGGCTAGTGCAATTAGAAATTTCATTTTTTTTTCGATTCGAATGAGATTCCTTGCATGATTTTTTATATGCGCTTGAAGCCGTATAGACTGCTGCTTTCTTTTTCTAAAATTGAATAAGGCATTGCCCAGTATCACCAACTTCTTTTTTACAGAATAATCTGATGACAGCATAAATTCAGAAAAATTTTTTTTGAGCACTTCTTCAATCTTACTATAAAAGACACCATCCATTTCTGTATTTTTTTGATGTGCGATTGCATAATCACATTTGACTCCCGCTGCTAAGGCAAACTCACTTGCTTTAATACGAGAAACAGCATCTCGATTGACAAGACCTTTCTTTATAATCATATCATAGACAGAAATATACTTTACACTTCCATCTGCAGCAATAACATTGTCAATTGATGCGATAGCGCTTGTAGATCTCAACCGATAAAAATACACAGCATCTCTTACAAAAAAAACTTTTTTTGCTTCTTTTAAGGCTTCAAATACAAACAGTGTATCCTCACAAATTTGAATGGTCTCATCAAATTTCACATTGCTAAGGATGCTTCTTTTAAACATTTTATTCCATACGAAACCTCCAATCGAATTGTCTATAAATATTCTCTGTATAAGTTCATTTTCATTTATTGCGCCAGAAATTCTACCACACATTAGATTGTTTTTTGTATTCATATAGGCATAATTTGATATTATAATATCAGCATCATTTTTTTTAGCTGCAGCCATCAATTTGCTCAAAAAGTTACTATCGTATAAATCATCACTGTCACAAAATGTAATATATTTTCCCTTAGCATAATTTAATCCAACATTTCTAGTGCTTGAAACACCTTTAGTCTCGTTCTGGAGTACTTTGATTCTGTTGTCACTTTTTTCATATTCTTTACAAATATTAAAACTCTCATCTGTTGAAATATTATCTACAAGTATCAACTCGAAATTTTTATAACTCTGATTTAATATTGAATTCAGGCATTGCGTAAGGTATGATTCCACATTATACACAGGGACAATAATACTAATTATATCTTCCATTTTTCCTCCTTCTTATACGACCGATTGTCTTTATTAAAAATTCACGGTTTCTAGTATTTCATAATGAATAAGCCACAACTGTGCATCTCAATGTATCAGCCATCAGTTTGAAAGGGACAAAAATCTCTCTTTGCATATCCCATTTTTCTTATAACAGCTATCTACCTCTATCTCTCGGAATCATCTTTGTCCCCAAAGACCTAACTTTCTTCATGCAAAGTATACCTATTCCAACCGCCAAGGTTTTCCGTAATAGCTTCATTTTTTGCGCTCTATGTGTTGTTTAATAAGACTTTTACTTCTCGCCAGTTAGTGGTTTTATTGTACTCTGAAGTATTAATATTTTTCATCACATAGGATTTATCTATAGCATTTCACTTTTTAATCTTAATATGTGTACTAACAAGGGCATTACATAAGCAATCATGCTTTTCAATATTTGGCATCACCATTGCCAATGCTAATAACGCATTAAATGCAATCCTATCTTCGAGACCTTCCATCAGCCCATAAACTAAAGCGGCAAAAATCAATATTCTAATAAATCTTTTAATGTAAACATTACTTTGCATTGTCTTCATTAACATGGAAAAATAGACTAACAAAAGCCAACAAATGGCTGCTACCATCCCTCCTTTTAATAATATGTCTAACAATGCATTATGAGAATAATACCCATTATTCCATAAATCTACAGTTCCATCCCCTTGTCCCCATATTGGAGACACAAGGATTTGGCTTATTGCATGATCCCAATAAAATCGACGATCAGTAAATGTAGATGACTTTCCAAGCAGATTAAATATAAAACCCATATACTGTACTTTATTCAGGAAAACAATCAAAATTTCAAGTATGACATATATGCCAATAAGGAAATTAACATTTGTAAATTTTCCTATGTACTTATTTTTTCCACATAGGACAACATAGGCAACAATCAATGCAATTGACACTAGTCCCGAACCAGATTTGTAAAACGCTTCTGTTAGAACAATGACTAAAAAAGTTAACATTGGCTTTATGCTTTTAGTATGCACATTTTGGTATAAAACACAAAAAGCACACGCTAATATAAAATAGAGTGTAATTGTATTGTCTAATCCCAAAAAGTTAATTCTACCTGTATCAGATATAGCATGGTTTAAGCCATGTGGAAAAATCAATGTTGTTATACCATTGATATAAACAAAAGAAGATAGAATTTCAAAAGCAACATTGATAAATTCCTTAGCATTCCATTGCGAAAATGTACAAAAAACGAAATAAATTCCCAAGAAATTAGCTATATTAATTATTTTCGAAGAGAGCGGCACATGATTGATTAAAGCTGCGCATACTATACTTACTTCATATATCATTATAAAAAGTAATCCCAAGTCCAATGGTTTTCTTTTAGTACAAAGTCTTATATAATAATAACCCGCCAAAAGAAAAGCCACTATTCTCCACGCTATAAAAAATGAATTTATTGTATTTCCTGCAAGTAAAACAGCGTCCGGGCGAAAGAAAGGAAGAATTAACACAAATAAATTAATGCGTGTATTGATAGTATTATGATCTGAGTTCTGTAAGTTACTCAATTGTCCCTTTCCCCCCTCATTTCCCAAGTATTTGTTTTATTAAAATAATCCTATCTTGTCCGATTATTTTAGCAATATTTCTTTTAAATTTTTGTTTATTCGATGCCCAGCTAGCATCATAATGGTGAATCGAAATAGTATCGTTACACAGTAGATTTTTTGCATTTTGAGTAGATGCCAATGGATCCATATATTCTGGAGGTAAAATACGACAACTGTTCTCATCAAATTCTCCATTAGAAATCACTTTATCTATCGCTTTTGTATTCATAAAAGGACAAGACAAGTCAAGCATTCTTTTTTTATCAAACTCAACATTGTCATATTCTTCAAGCATCCTTTTAATTATTACATTTTCTTTCGCCGCTCCAAAACCAATACCAGTATTTATTTCTCCACTTTGTTGTCTTCCCAAAAAAAGGTTTAAATCGAGTAATGGATTTAAACTTTTTAGCAATTCCACATCGGTGTCCAAATAAATTCCACCATTTTCATATACTATCTGCAGTCGAGCATAATCAGACACAAATGCCCACGCCTTATTTTGATAGGCATTTCTCACAAATGTATTACAATTTATGTCATAATTATTTTCATTCCATAAAACTATCTCATAATCTGGACATTTCTCTCTCCAGCTTTTTATGCACATTTCGACATTCCGAGGGAGTGGCTTTCCGCCAAACCAACAATAGTGTATAATTTTAGGAATCATATAAAGCTCCTTTCTTGTACCCATCTACAATTTGTACTAATACCGCTTTTACTTCAAATCATTTATAACCTCTGTAATATCACAGTATCTGCTTTTACCAAACGGCTCATACGAAGCCATTATAAACTCATGCTTGGGGAACTGATGAATAACTGTATATCCCCCATTTTCATTTGACCAGTGCTTACAAGTAAAGAACACCTTGTTCTTAAAGGGCATCTCCATAAACTTGTTCACTTCTGTCTCTGTACAGCCATTTTGGTCGTTAAACTTCACCAGTAACTTACTCCAGTTAATTCGCTGTACTCGACGTTCCCACTTTTCTCTTGCTTCCTGCTCACTATGGTAGTGTAAGAAGAAGATTTCAATCGAATTTTTACCATTGGACAGGACACCAACAGGATACGAACCAAATCTCTTATTGGCTGAAACCTGCGGCATATCTTTCCATCGAGATTCCTCCGGCTTAATAAAGGTTAATTTTCCATTGACATAGCCTTTTAAGTCAGATAAGAACTCAATATAATCTTTTGCGATAAAGAACATCCCAACAGTAGGAGATTCTTTGGGCAGGTTGTAGCTTTCATAAATCATTCCACCCCAACAGTTATTAGAGATAATCGTGAAATCTGTAGACTTCAGCTGCTTTTTTCTATAATTTGCCAAACCAAGTCGCCAGAATTTTAATACTTTCAGCCTTAATCCTTCATATGTTGGCATATTAAGCCCCTTTCATAAACTATATGTAGCTTAATTGTTAATATTTTTTCTTAATTTTTCTTTTATTTCTTTTTTAGTAATTTACACTCATAAATATTCTCAACCAATTTTGCGGATTCTTTAATATCATAACGTGCAATTTGCTTTACATGTTGCAAGCGATATTGCTTTCTCTGTACTTCTGTCCTTTGCCCCATTGATAAAATTGTATCTGCCCATATTTGTGGATCATCCTCTATTGATTTCCAAATAATATCCCCAAAATCCACCTCTCGTGTTACTTTATCCGACACGATACAAGGCAATCCTGAAATTTGTGCTTCAAGAAGTACTACAGGCAGCCCTTCAAATCTAGAAGGTAGAGCAAAGATATCCATAGCAGAATATAAACTTTCTGGATTTGCAGTTTCTCCCCAAAAGACAATACGATCTGCACAGGTTGTATGCTGTGCCTGATTTTTTATCTCCGCCAAATCTGGTCCATTTCCCACCAAAAGCAGTATTGCTTTACCATCTTTATGCGACAGTTTTTCAAAAGCGCGAATCAAATAATTTTGATTTTTCTGGTAGTTAAATTTTCCTATATGTCCAATTACTAAATTATCGCTTACCCCTAGTTTTTTTCTAATCGATAATCTAGTCTCTGAATTCAAAACAAATGCATTCGTCTCAAAAGCATTCGGAATAATCTTAAACGCTCCATCACCATACATCCACTTTCCTGCAAGTTCACCACAAGCTAAATAACAATTTGACACCACTTTCAAAAGCGGTTTTAGTGTCTTATGTAACAGCGGATGTGAGCAAATTGTATTATGACTATGAGAAACCCGAACAGGCACTCCTGCTAACATAGCGACTAATAGTTCTACGGTAATTAATGCACTGCTGCCATGTACGTGAACAATATCTGGTTTCTTTTTTTTTAGGAAAGAATAAATCGTCCTATAATAGGCATATACATTCTTTTGCTTTCGGGGCAACTTGCATAATTCTATATTATTCTCTTGGCACAATTTTTCGTAACCGATGTCATAAGGTTCCCCAGCTGCAATCGATACCTGAAATTTATTTTTATTCAGGTTCGTAGCATAATTCATTACCTGGGATGTCACACCATTTCTATCAAAGTATGAAGTTATCATTACTACTTTAGTTTTTCTCATAAACAATCTCTTTTCAAATTTTTTCTAACTTCAGCAACTCAGTAGAGAAATCAATCGGATGTTCTTTCAAATGCTCAACAGTCTTTTCCATTTGAGAAGGATTGTTATACAAGTACTCAATTTTGTCTGCTAGGGCTTCCGCACTTAAATCCGCAATATATCCATTGATGCCATCTTGTATCTGCTCTCTTGCCGAAGGAATGTCTGAAGACAGAATTGGCAAACATAACGCACGCGCCTCTACTAGAGTAATTACATACCCTTCATGGCGAGATGGCTGAACATATAAATCACAGTGTTTCATATATGGGTACGGGTTTTTCTTACGACCGAGAAACATAAATTGATTTTCCAGACAGCACTTCTCCACTAATTTTTTTAGCTTTTTCTCATCTCTTCCACCACCAATAGCATACCATGCAAAATTGATTTTCCTCTTCTTCAAAATGCTTGCTGCTTTTATAGCAATGTCATAGCCTTTCTGTTCTGTCAATCGACCAACAGTTACAATATTAAAGCTTTCCTTGAACGGTATTATCTCATCTTGTTCAGACTTTCGCTTGATTTCTTCAATATCAATTACATTATAAAATACGGCAGCCTTATCTTTATAATGCGGATACTCTCTACAAAATGCATCAACAACTGCCTGGGACACGCCATAAATCTTGTCATATTCGCATAAGTATTTTTGAACGCTTTTCATCCAGTATGGTTTTTCATCATGAAGCCATGTTGCCTTTTTCTTTGCTTGTATTTTCGTCGCCAAGAAAGCTGTCACAAATGAACCATATCCATAGAAGTCAATAGCAATGTCATAAGTCTTTTCAAAAACATTCGTCACACAATTCGAAATAAAATCATAATATGGAATAAATGAGTTAACCGATAATTTTTTCAATACCTTTGCCGGAAAAGCATACATTGAAACCAGTGATTTTGCAAAAGAACTATTAAAAGTCAACTGAACAATATTAACATTCTTTTTTAGACGGTAAGTATATTCATTGTCCGAATCAAGCAATACAAGTGTTATATTGTAAAGTTCTTCGGGAAGTGCATTAATTAATTCTATCAAAGCCACTTCAGATCCGCCGCCACCTAGTGACTTTGCCATTATTAGTAATTCTTTCATCAGTTTTCCCCACCAAACAAATCGTCTACCAGTTTCTCAAGTTCTTCATTAAACTTGGCATTGTTACTGCTCATGCCATGCCCCATACCAGCAACAATTTGGTCGTAGTTCGTTATAATATCTCCCAATGTTTCAATATCTTCTACCGGGATAATCGTCCCCATTCTCTGAGCCACATTTCTCGCAAACTCAACCTGATGGTCATTTACATGCTCATTGAACTGATGCTGACGTGGCACAACAATGGGAGTTTTACCAATCTGCAGCGGCATGATGAAACTGGCCGGGCCACCGTGAGTAATCACAATACGGGCATCCGCCACATTTTTTACCATCTGTTGGTATGGAATTAACTTACTCCACTGACAATACTTCGGTTCATATGTACTGAAGCCCGTCTGGATAATCACATCATCCTGAATCGTGCCATCTTTCTTTAATTCATCTATCTTTTGAATCAGCCGATTAAACGGCTGCTCATGTGTTCCTACCGTCACAAAAATCATTTTCTCGTCCCCTACTTAAAATATGCTGCCAAGGTTAACCGCCTTTGGATAAACCTTTTTCTGTTCTTCCCACTGCACAACAAACTTGTCCACAATGGGATAAACCATCTTTCCCGTCATTGTCGGCTTATCAATTCGATCAAAAACCTCGATATAGACCAGTTTTGCTCCCATCATCTTTCCGATGTAAAAGAACGGAACCGCAACAGCTGCACCACAGGAAATAATTAAGTCTGGCTTTTCTTTATGCAATACATTCCAAGCAATCTTTGTGTTTTTGATAAGGGCTTTCAGGCTTCTGTTGGTCGGATAGTAACACGGATACATTTTTTCGCCTTCGAGTAGGCTTCTTGCATCCTCCTTATCAAAAGTGACCCAGAAATGATCCTTGTCCTTCCAGAATGGCTTCAACATATATAAATGCGTCAGATGTCCGCCCGATGAACCAACTAAACATACTTTCATATTCTTTAAACTCCTTCATCCCCAAATTATCTTTATATGTGCATTCACTTTCATAGATGATTTCTTTTTCTAATTTCCTGTGTGTTCATCACACGGCTAAATGCTTCCTTATACTGTCATCCCCTCTCAGCTCAGCAATCACATCTCACACCCTCACCCGAATCTCCCCATCCTCTTTCTTCACATCAAACACAAGCGGATGCTCCTTCCCCCACTCCGGATCTTCCTTCTCCTTCTCATTCCATTCCTTCCATTTCTGAATGAAACCATTGTGGATCAGATTCTCTGCTGCAAGTCTTGCTTGCACCGCTTCGTCATAATTGTCAAAAAGACCAACATAATAGCGTTTTCCCTTGAACCCAATATCCACACGATACCGATTACAATTCTTCAACTGGAAAACGCCACGGAAACCACTCATGTTATCTTTTCTGCTTTTTCTTTTTTCTAGTACTTCAACACAGGTTCCGTCTACGAGATGTCGTCTCTGCGCAATTTCCTGACGGTTCTTCTTTTGTAAACAACCGCAGCTATGATAATTACCATGCACAAGACCTGCTGCCGTCACGTCAACTTCATTTCCACAATCACAGACACAATGCCAATAAACGGAGCCTCGTTTATCTCTTTTCTCTGTCGCATACTTGGCTGTCAACATACCGAACTTTCTTCCTGACAGATCTGCCGGTCTTCTTCCCATAAGCCTTCATCCTTTTTGCAAAAAATTTCGTAGAGTAGATTACTCTACGAATTTTTTACGGAAAGCCTTGGAAATCAATGGTTTTCAGGTGTCTGACCAAAAAATTGACGGTAAATAAATGCTTTGAAAATTATAATTATGATTGATTTTTAAATACATGTGATTGTAAAAACGCGAAGTGACTTAGATAAATAAAGATAAATATTTTTAATTTTTTGATTGGATAGCTTGGAAATTATCTGACAATTGACCATAAATTTGACGGCGAATAGATAAAAATCCATACAAAAAAGATGATTAAAATGACGAAAGTGTCTGTTTTTCGATTTTTTTTGCTAAGAGATTGTATAAATTCATGAAATGAACGTATATACATTGACAGAAATATTTGAAAAGAGTAGACTATACATGATAATTATACTAAGATTTGAAACAATTTAAAGAAAAAGCGTATTTCGTAGAGTAATCTACTCCACGAAATACGCTTTCTTTTTCTATTCTGAACTTTTCTCTTTTTCCCTATACACTTCAAAGAAACTGCCCCGGATTATAAATACAATTATTTCCACATGGCTGACCATCAAAGATTTTCTTATTCAATTGATCGATATATCTCCCTGTCTCTTTTTCTTCTCTTTGATTCTCCTCCAGAACCCCCAGCGCAGCCTTCAGATTCCGAATATCCCGGATCATATCTTCCACATAATTTCCTCGTCCAACCAGTTTCAGATGAGTAATCCCTGCCGCCTCCAGCTGTGGCAGCGCACACAGAGCACATCCACTCTTCCCACAGAGATATTGTTGCTCTTCTATTTCCAATGTTCTTTTTCTCACTCGTTCCATACGCTCTTCCATCTCAGCATCTCCCCAGTAAGTCGTCCTGCACAGATACCCCATCTCGTCACAGTGAAGGGAATTGCAGAATGCTCCTGTGAACTGACACAATTCGTTCAATGCAAAGGCCTCGAATTCCAGTCTTTCTGTATTTACAGCTTCTATCATCTGCCGCATCGATGCAACTGTATTTTTCCTGTGGAAGATAATCCGGCCGATTCCCATTTCCCGGAAAACTTTGATTGCCTCCCGGTTCATTTCTCCGGCTTCACCGCTGAGATGGATCTTACAGGATATGCCTTTCTGTCTCAGGTACAAAATCAATGCCGGATCGGCAAGGATGAAGCTGTCGAATCCGATTTTCATACACTGTTTCACAATGTCTGCAATCTCTTCATATTGTTCCGGAATATAATAGAGAGAATTCATCGCGATATGCACCGGCTTTTTGTACTTCCTGATCATTGCTGAGAGGATCTCTAATTCACTGAAAGAACCGAGCTGCACATTATAAGCCAGCACTTCCCTGCGGTTCAGTGGAAGTACGGTTCCGTATTTTTTTGTCCAGTTATATGGCACATATCCGCAGAACAATTCGTCTGCTCCTGCCAGGACATATGGAATATATTCATCTATAGAGCCAAGTCCTGCAACGATTTTCATCCTTCGCTCTGCTTTTTCTTTTTCATTCTGTTTTCTTTTCTGTGTCTCCATTCTTCCATCATCCTTCTGTTTTTCACATTTCACAATAGATTGACCACAAGGCGGTTCCATTTTATTCCGAGTTCTCTCTTCAACTGCTCCGGTTCATCCAGCAGATGTTTATCCAATGCGAACAGACTGTTGTATTTTCCCTTCATATATAAATGCTTTGGATAGAAGAAGCTATGTTCCAGACACGGTGTCGGACATTCTTGTCTCTCCCTTTGTTTTCCACGTTCACCGTGTTCCAGTACAGCGCAAAGTGTACAATAGCTCGACGTATTTGTCTGATAGAACGGCACGTGTAGATGATTCTGTATCTTTTGCGGTATTTCCTGTGTATAACCGCAGCTTTCCCACTCATAACAGCTGATTCCAAAGCTTTCTTCCAGATAGGTGCGATAAAATCCTGCATTCAGATTATTCTGTTCCAACAGCGTCTTATCTCCCATCTTGTAGGACATTCTTGGATCTTTCTTCCGCTTATTTAAGAGCGTCCCAAGACACGGGATCAGATATTCTGTCCGCTTCACAAGATGTGCCAGTCCCCAATCATTGACTACAACCTCAAGTCGTTTCTTCTCCGCCCCGGAAGTCTCCTGTTGTTCACACCACTCATCCAGGCGTGTTAACAGCTGTTCTGTCTGTGCAAGCCTGTCTTCCCGAATAAAGGAAAAGGCAACGGTCACTTCCATCCGTTCTTTATCTGCTTTCTCAAGAAGTGCAAAGAACTGTTCTTCTTTCGGAAATAGATGTGGACAGAATTGGTTGCCGATATACAACCGGTCCGGTTGTCTTCCCAGAATCCGCGCATCTTTGATTCCATGCTGCTGCCAGTATTCTTTCATGAACCGTTCAATCGGTCTGGTCAGATATTGTTCGTATAGTTTCGGCTGATCCAGTTCTACCGCTAATTCTGCCGGAAGATTCCTGAAGATCTCTGCATTCTGAAACCACTCTTTATTTTGTTCTGTTTCGCTCCTGAAATGTTCCTCTTCTTCCTGTGCGGGATAACCGGTCATTTCTTGCGCAAGATGTGTATCATCCTGTTCCAGCTTGAGCGAAACGTATCGGCTGTATTCGACACAGAGCTTCTGAAAGGCTTCTTTATAATCTTCCTGAACTGTGAAAATATCATAGGCTTGATAGAATTCGGTCTGTTCCCCTGCCTCTATCTGAAAATGACGAATCTCAATCTCCCGATACTCTGCCTGATCCATCTGATAGAAGCAGATCTTGAATGCTTTCGGATAAATGTTCTCCTCTGCTTTCCCTCTCCTGCAAAGCCGGATGCGGAATCCTTCGGATGAAATCTCTGTCAGGCGGACTTCTCTTTGCCTCTCTTCTATTGAATCTTCTGTCATGACTCCGGCCAGAAGTCCATATGGAATCATCTGAATTCCTTTGATCCTTCGCTTTTTCATTTGCTTCCTCTCTCTTTTACAAAATCTTTGCTTGAACAAAGAATGTGCCTCGGCACATTCTTGCGCCTGCGGCGGTCGCTTGCGACACTTACATTATACGCCGCAGTGTGCATCCTAAGCGGAGCGTTTTTTATATATTAAGAAAGCACTTTCCTAATATATAAAAGATCGTGCTGTCAGCAAAACTCTCCGCCGACAGCACGATTCCTATACTTTTTACTTATATAATTCGATTAGATGTTCAGAAGATCACTGAATACTCTCAGGGCTCCATCTGTCTCATGTGCAAGTACGCGTTTTGCAAGGACTTTACCAAGCTGAACACCTTCCTGATCGAAGCTGTTTACATTCCACAGGAATCCCTGGAACATGATCTTGTTCTCGAAGTGAGCAAGCAGTGCTCCGAGAGATGCTGGTGTTAACTGCTCTCCGATAATGATGCTTGAAGGACGTCCTCCTTCGAAGTTCTTGTTACGGTTCTCGTCTTCTTTACCACATGCAAATGCTACGATCTGAGCAGCTACGTTCGCGCAGAGTTTCTGCTGGCTTGTGCTGTCCTGGATCACAACATCTGTACCAATCTGGCTGTTCTTGAATCCTACGAACTGAAGCGGCACAATATCTGTTCCCTGGTGAAGAAGCTGATAGAAGGAGTGCTGTCCGTTTGTTCCAGGCTCTCCGAAGATAACCGGTCCTGTTACATAATCAACCGGCTCACCAAAGCGGTTTACGGATTTTCCGTTAGACTCCATATCCAGCTGCTGCAGATGTGCAGGGAAACGGCTCAGTGCCTGAGAGTAAGGAAGTACTGCTGTGCTTGGGTATCCGAGTACATTTCTCTCATATACACCGATCAATGCATCGAGCATCTCCGGGTTCTCTTTGATATTCTTATTGAGGGACAGTTTATCCTCAGCTGCTGCTCCGTCAAGGAACTGTGCAAATACTTCCGGTCCGAATGCGAGGGAAAGTACGGCTCCGCCAACTGCTGATGTAGATGAGAAACGTCCTCCGATATAGTCATCCATGAAGAAGGCTGCAAGGTAATCATCACTCTTGGCAAGTGGTGAAGTCTCACTTGTTACTGCGATCATATGCTTGGATGCATCAAGTCCTGCGTTCTTAAGAGCATCCTTTACAAAGGACTCATTTGTCAGAGTCTCAAGTGTTGTTCCTGACTTGGATACAAGTACGAAGATAGAGTGAGCAACATCTACAGAATTCAGAACTGCTGCCGCATCATCCGGGTCAACGTTGCTGATGAACTTTGCTTCCATCTTGAATGTATTATTCTTCTTTGCCCAGTTCTCAAGTGCAAGGTACATTGCGCGAGGACCGAGGTCACTTCCACCGATACCGATCTGAACAACTGTTGTAAACTTCTCTCCGGCACCGTTTGTGATCTCACCAGCATGTACTTTGTTCGCGAACTCAGCAATCTTCTTCTGCTGCTCTACATAGAAAGTACGCTTGTCTACACCGTCAGCCTCAACAGCATCTCCGAGCTGTCCGCGTGTCATATGGTGAAGTACGAGACGTTTCTCTCCTGTGTTCACAACTTCTCCGTTGTAAAGTGCTTCGAACTTCTCTGTCAGCTGTGCTTCTTCTGCCAGTTTCTCAAGAGCTGCGAGAACTGTGTCATCCACTTTCTTCGCTGCATAATTGTATGCTAATCCTTCTGCCATCGGAACGCTGTAGTTCTTCACACGCTCTGCTCCGTTCTCTCCGGCCATCACTGCTGCGAGGTCTACACTTTCTGTCTTCTCAAGTTCCTGATAAGAAGTAAGCTTATCCAAATTGTTCCAGGTAATCATCCTTGATTCCTCCTTCATAAAATAAAGTTCATATCCGGCTGTCGGGTTCAGTATCTTCTGACCGGCAGACCATCCATTTCATAAAAAAACTATTGTTAATTTCTCAACAATCAAGTTCATTATACAATCAATCCGGTGCAAATTCAACCCACAAACGATATTATCAGATTGCTGTTCGCACATCGTATAACCGGTAATATTATCAGAGCAGCTCCGCAAACAGACGTAAGATCAGCTGTCCGAGTCTTAAGCCCGCACTTCTTCCTTCTTTATACTGCTCGGTCACTTCTCTGCTTTCTCCCATCGTGCGGATCAGATCATCCCGGATCTCCAGCACTGCGTCGCAATCTGCCAGAAAGCATCCATTCTCAAAGTGATGGTACAGGCTGCGGTAATCGAGATTGATCGTTCCGCAGGTCGCCATTTTATCATCTGCCACACTCATCTTCGCATGACAGAATCCCGGTGTCCACTCATAGATACGGACTCCATGCTTAACCAGATTATGATAGAAGGAACGGGTCACACTGTAAACCATCTTCTTGTCCGGGATACCCGGTGTTATGATACGCACATCAACACCACGCTTTGCTGCCAGTGTGAGTGCATGTGTCATCTCGTCTGTGATAATCAGGTATGGAGTGATAAACCAGCAGTATTTCTCCGCTTTGTTCGCCATACTGATATATACTTCCTCGCCTACCTGCTCTCCATCCAGGGGACTGTCTGCATATGGCTGGACATAACCACGCTGTTGTGCCTGGTATGCATAGTTGATCACATATTTCTCCGGTACAAGTTCTTTTGACTTTACATTTCCGGCTGCATTCCACATTTCCAGAAATGCTACTGTCATAGACTTGACTGCATCTCCTTCCATACGGATCCCGGTATCTTTCCAGATTCCATACGGATGTGTGATGTTGAAATACTCATTCGCCAGATTGTATCCACCTGTGTAAGCAACCTTTCCATCAATCACAGTAATCTTCCTGTGATCGCGATTGTTCAGGAACATATTCAGTCCCGGCAGAATCGGGTTAAATACACGGCATTTGATTCCTAAAGATTTCAGTTTTGTTGCAAAATCCATGTTCACAAACCAGATCGATCCCATATCATCATAGAAGATACGAACTTCTACGCCTGCTTTCACACGGTCTTCAAGCACCGTCTGAATCCTCTGCCATGCCTCTTCGTCTTCGATGGCATGATACTCCATAAAGATAAACTTTTCTGCCTTTGAAAGATCCTCCAGCTGTGCATCCAGCCCTTTGATCGCCTCATCATAATATGTAACATCTGTGTTCTGATAAACCGGGTAACAAGAGTAATTCGTCAGATAAGAAGCGATTGCCCCCGCCTGCGGACTCTCTTTTTTCATCCATTCGAGAATCTGTCTGTTATCCGGAAGATATGGGAGCAGTTTTTTATCAATCTCTTCATATCTTGCCCGCATCTTCTTCGTGCTTCCGTTCAGACCTACGAGAAGATACAGACTCACACCAAGAATCGGGAATGCAAGCATCAGTATGATCCATGGCATTTTCATCGATGAAGTCTTATCCATGCTGTAAAGTCCAAGCACAAGAAAGATTGCCACGATTCTTGTTGCCCAGTCAATAATAGTTGCGTATTCACTTACCTTTGTGAACAGAAATAGAAGGAAGACGATCTCCAGTAGGATAGATACTGCTGTGAAGATCAGCCTCTTTGTTCCGTTCTCTGTCTTTTTCTTTCCCTCTAATGTACTGCTGCTCAAATCTACATGCCCCTTTTCTCTTTTCCTTTTAATAATTGCTATTTTCTCTTTGCATAGAAAGACGGAGAATCTGATCACTCAGATTCTCCTGACTCTTTTAATTAACACATACTATAACAGATATGGAAGGAAATTGAAACAAGTATTTTCTTTTTCCACTGTTTTTTTATTCATGTCTAAGTGCCTCGATTGGATTCATGTTCGCTGCTTTCACGGACGGAATCAATCCGAAGATAATACCGATCAGTGTGGAGAACAGCACTGCTATCACAATCGAAACTCCGCTGATCGCTACCGGAACTGCTGAGACTTTGGATATAATGTACGCAAGTGCGATTCCTCCAAGAACACCTATAATTCCTCCAAGCAGTGTCAGCACCGCCGCCTCTGTCAGGAACTGTGTCAGAATTCTGCGCTTTCTCGCTCCGAGTGCCTTCTTTAATCCAATCTCGCCGGTACGTTCTGTAACCGACACGAGCATGATATTCATAACTCCGATTCCACCAACTAACAGGGAAATGCTGGCGATCCAGATCAGCTGCTGATTTGTCGAGTTACTGATCTCCTGGATCTGTGTTGCCTGTTCTAACAGATCTTCTCCTTTGTATTTTACGGTATCATCTGAAACTGTCAGCATAGCATTTAAAATATCTGCGGCTTTCTCTCCTGCCGTTGTCATATCATCTGTACTTTTTGCACGCACGACAAGGTTCTGTGGTTCGTCATACTGGTAGATGACCGGCCATACATTATCCGGAATAATGATCTTTCCACTCTGGTCATCTGACATGTAGCGGTAGTAATCTTCCATTGAGTTGATTACCGGCTGGGACTCTGCTTTCTTTGCAACCATTCCAACGACAACAAAAGGTTCTCCTTTAATTTCGATCGTTCTTCCGATCACATCTGCATTGTCGAATAAACTTGCCGCTGTTGTCTTGTCTATCAAGGCTACTTTTCGTCCTTCGGAATAATCTTTGTCTGTTAATCCTCTTCCTTTGGTCACCTGATATCCGTAAACATCCAGATAATTTCTGTCAATTCCGAGAATCACACTGTTACTTAATGACTTTGCGCCGCGGTAAACTGCGTCGTATTCATTTCTTGTATGATATAAAGACGCTGTCTCCACTTCCGGGAGTTCAACGACTTCCTGCAATGTCTCGTCTGAGATCTCCGGCACTCCGTCCGGGAGTGACTGATACTGCAGATCGATCGGCCAGTCACCCTGATAGAGCTGTACATTTACCGCGTCATTTCCTGCACCGACCAGATTCTTCTTAATCTGTTCATTCGTTCCTTTGATCGTGGACACAATTGCTATAATGGAACCGATTCCTATGATGATTCCGAGCATTGTGAGCGCAGATCTTAATTTATGATTCCAGATTCCCTGAAACGCCAGTCTGATGTCTTCTAACATAATGGCACCTCACTCTCTTTCATTTTGATACTGTTCAGTCTTCTTAATAATAGTCGTACAGGGTATCTGCTTCCTGTGTCTTTGCGCCTTCTTTGACATCTCTGCCGTAAGGGAACGCGATCAGATCGTCCATTGTGAGACCGGAGGTGATCTCCAGTGAATTGTACATATTTTTGCCAACCTCTACATACTGTTTTGTTAATCTGCCGTTATCGCCCCGCTTGTAGACATAATAGCGGTTTCCTTCCTCGCGGACAAACATTTTTTCAAGATAGATCGATCCATCACTACCTGCTGCAATTCCATCCATCGACAGATTCACAGACTCACCGTTCGAGAGATTTGCGTCTCCGTGGATCACGAGCGTGAACGGATAGAAGGACTGATTCTGGTTCTCTCCTGTGGAATAATCGCTTACCGGTGAGTTGCCAACACCTGTAACTGTCGCTTCGTAGGATTCTCCCGACTGCCAGGACATGACAGTCGCAGTCATTCCTTCTTTGATCTGATCAAGCATTGTCTCTCCGACTCTTCCGGTCACATAGAAACCTTCTTCTCCGACAACGCTGACAACCGGTTTGTTCTCATTCTTTGCAGATGCTTCGTCAGTCGCTTCTTTGACTACACCTTCTACCGTACTTTTGATCACGCCGTCCCCGACCTTTTTCTTCAGCTTTTTCAGTTCCAGTTCAGCGGATCTCTTGGAAAGATCCAGATCTTTGATCTTCTGCTCTTTCTCCTTGATTTGCTTCGCCACTTCTTCCTTTGACGGGAGGTCCGGGGTGTCTGGGATAACCGGATCTTCTGAAATATCCGGTTCCGGAGTTGGCTCTGGTTCCGGAGTTGGCTCTGGTTCCGGAGTTGGCTCTGGATTTGGAGTCGGCTCCGGGTCTGGAGTTGGTTGTGAATCCGGTATGACTACCTGTCCTGTTTTTCCATCGAGGATCCAGCAGGAAATGAATTTGGTCGGCGCTTCTGCGTTATCTACTACATCAAAGGCACACACTTGACCCTCTTTTAATACTTTAAGCATAAACGGTGCATTTACGGCTGCCCCCGGTGCACAAAGATAACGATACGGTTTTTCCATTGTTCCGTCTGCGTCTTCTTTATTATAAGGAACAGAATCTAATGTAATCTCACTGTAAACCTCTTTTCCCTTTAATGCTTCAGGGAATGGACGCTCAATTGCGGAAGACGGTACATCGTCTTTTTTATTATCATCTTTGGATGTGTCATCCTTCGCATTATCATCTTTCGAAGCATCGTCTTTTGAAGTATCATCTTTTGAGGTATCATCTTTTGTGTTGTCGTCTTTTGTCGTATCATCCTTCGAGGTATCGCCATCCGGTTTTTTATTCTCATCCTCTTTTGATGTATTAAGAATGGTTGTCTTTACAGCACTCATCTTCTGTACAGTTGGCTGCTGTTCTCCATCTGTGCTTGTCTGCACGACGGATACCCCTGTATCTGCCTTCGCGGTCTTTGTCCCCTTGAGCTGGGTGATCTCTTTCTGCAGGTTCTGAATGTTCAGGTCAATCCCCTGAATCTGCATTTCTTTCATCTCAAGCTCCAGAGAAGAAAGTGTTGTATCGTAAGCCACAAGGCGGTCACCGACTTTCACCGTATCTCCGGCTTTCACGTAAACCTGTGTGATCGGCATAGTATCATCCACGTAAATGTCCTGCTTCTGGTTCGTTGTGACGGTTCCGTAACTTGCAATCCCGCTATCATCGTACCAGCCACCGGAATTCATACTGCTGACAGGAGCTACTTTAACAGCCTTTCCGCTGTTCTTCACTGCGAAACCGATTCCAAGTGCAAGAACGATACAGCCTGCTGCCACAGGAATGCCGATCTTGATTATTTTCTTTTTATTCATCCACACTCTCCTCCGTTCCCGGAACTCCTTCCTGCATTGCATTTTCTTCTACAGGTTCTTCGTAACCGCCCTCGGCTCCTGACATATCTGAAGTACTGCCTGATGTACCTGAATCGTTCTTCACAACAGCTGCACCTTTTTTGCACTCCTCACTTGGCCATACAATGTAATCAGAAGCTTTCAGTCCGTCTACGATCTCACAGGTTCCCATATCTTCGTTCGTCTCTCCGAGTGTAACAGAACGCTTCTCCAGCTTGTCATTATCTCCTGCCACCCATACATATGGATGATCTGAATCTACATCTACAATGTAGTCACGCATCAGCCACATCTTGTCTGCTTCCAGTGAAGTACTTGTCTCGATATAGACATGCTGTCCGAGCATCAATCCATCCATTGTATCCAATGTGACATAGAATGGATACTTTGTTGCCTGATTATCGCTGTTCTCAGAACCGTAATTCATAGAATCCTGGGAACTGTTCTCCGGCTTCTCTGTGTCTACGTTATCTACTGTACCTGTCCAGATCTCATCTTCATTCACTCTGGAGCGGATTGTCACCTGTGTGCCCGGTGTCAGATCTCCGACGTTCTGCTCGCTGATCTTTCCTTTGATTCTGTATTTTCCTGTAGAAAGGATACTCATAAACGGTTGGGACTCTCCTGTAGAAGGGTCTGTTCCCTGCTGTTCGTTGATCTCCTGTACAATTCCGGCAACTGTAGAAGTTACTGTAGACTGTTCCAGGCTCTTCTGTGTACGGTTTACTTCCAGCTCTTTTACTTTATAATTGTACTCTTCCTGCTTGATCTCCATCTGAAGTTCCTGGATCTGTGTCGTATAGGACAGCTGTTCGCTGGCCGGTGCACTCTTCTTCTCCGTTGTAAGTGCCGCGATCTGTGAATTCAGGCTGCTGATGTTGTTCGTGATCTTCTCAAGCTCCAGTTTTCCCTGATCTAATGTCATGGCAAGTTCTTCTGTATCGTATTCAAACAGCTTTGTTCCAGGCTCTACTTCCTGCCCTTTTTCAACAAAGATCTGTTTTACCTTCTGATTGTCTGCCAGTGTCAGTTTCAACGTATCCTGTGCTTCAACCACTCCTGTAAACCGGTTCTGTGTCCCAAGTCCTGTCCCTGTGATCATTCCGACGGAATCCGCATAGAGAACATTCTCTCCATCTGCTCCACCTCCACCTGTCAGATTCTTCACAAGAATCAGGGCGATCACTGCCACAAGGAAGATACCTCCGCCGATCAACATTCCTTTTTTCTGTTTTGTATCCAATCTTCTTTTTTCTTTCGGCTGACTGGAGCTCTGTGTGTCGGATGACTGCTTTCTGATTCCCCGCATCTTTTGCCCTCCTGCTTTGTTTTATTTTTACTTCTTTTTGTGCAAAAGATAAAATCTCCGGGACATCCGGTACAATCTGCACAAAATATTCTTTCATACTATCAGTATACAAGAAATGTGCCTAAAAAGACATTGATATTTTCTTAAGATTTTTTATCTTTTTTCTATAGCCGGCTCACAGACTCCTTCTGCCCCGGCAAGCAGAATCATCAGAAGCAAATCTCTCTGTGGTCCAAGCCATGCTTCTTTTGGCTCATACCATTCCTGAAGGGTATGGATTCCATCTTCTTCTCCACCTCTTCCAACAGTGATTGCCGGGATTCCCATACTGATCGGGATATTCGCATCCGTACTGCTCTCATACCGATACTCCGGTTCAATCCCCAGCAGTTCTGCCGCCCGGAATGCTGCTTTCACGATTGCACAGTCCTTTGGCTGTGCCCCCGCCGGTCTCACACCGCGTCCTTCGATCTGCACTTTGATCTGCGGCTTTGAAGCATCCCATCTTGCATTTTCTTCTTCCACTGCCTGTTTGATCACTTTATGAAGTTCTTTGTCCAATCGGTTCAGCTCTTCTTCGCTGTCCGAACGAAGGTCTACCAGCATGGATGCAGAACCTGAAATTGTATTTACAGAAGTTCCTCCCTGGATCACGCCTACGTTAAATGTCGTCTTCGGCTCATCCGGAACCTGGAATTCTGCGATCTGTGCGATGGCTCGTCCCATTGCATGGATTGGATTAGGAATGCCAAAGTTCTGGAAACTGTGACCACCTCTTCCGGTAAATGTCACCTCATAACGGTGACTTCCTGTTGCCGTATAGATCACCCCGCCCGTATACTGGTTATCAATCGAGACAAATGCATCTACCTCTGGACATTCTTCTGAAGCTTTGTTGTCGTATCCGAACAGATACTTCACGCCCCTTAGATCTCCAAGTCCTTCTTCACACACATTTGCACAGAAGATCAAGTCCCCTTTTGTGTGAAGATCTGCATGGATCATTGCTTTCGCTACTGCGATCATCTCCGCCACTGCATGTGTGTCATCGTTAATGCCGGGACAATAATAACGATTTCCTTCTTTTCTTATCGTCAGATCTGTCCCTTCCGGGAATACTGTGTCTGTGTGTGCTGCAAGCATTACACTTGGTCCTTCACCGGTTCCCGGCCAGATCCCAAGCACATTTCCAACAGCGTCAATCCTGACATCCCCAAGCCCGATCTCCCGGAACCGCTCCCGGATATACTCCGCTTTTTTCTCTTCCTTATAAGAAGGTGCCGGAATCTGACACATATTGAGCGTGTCCTGAGTCGTCGCCGGATCTTCTTCCTTTATATATTCCAATGCCTGTTTTATTTTTTCATTTTCAAGAATCATTTCCCTGTTTCCCTTCGTTCTGTGTACTTTGTATTTTGCTGTAATAAACACTTTTAGTATATCATATTTTCTTAATGATACCGTGATTTTGCGGATTTTCTATAACAGTAATTTTTTTATTGAACTTTTTCATTTATCGTGGTATACTCTGACTAAAGTTTTGAACTTTCAAATTGAACTTTTTAGAGATTTTCGTATTGAAGCAGATTTTAAATTGAACTTTGTATTTTGTTAATACTTTATTAATGGGGGCTGACCCCCGGAAGGACCCCCGGAAGGATAACCCCAGAAAGGAGCTTTATGGAAACCTTTGCAGACAGATTAAAAGCCGCTATGAACGAGCAAGGCCTGAAGCAGGTTGATCTTGTTCGTCTTGCCCAGCAGAAAGGGATCAAGCTTGGGAAAAGTCATGTCAGCCAGTATGTCAGTGGGAAGACAATCCCGCGTACCGACATCTTACATTTTCTGGCAGATGCCCTGCAGGTTGATCCTGACTGGTTAAACAATAATAATGATAATGATTCCACACTGTCAGATGTTGATAAGATACAGACATCCGCAGATAATTCAGGAGGTATGAAAGTGAGAGAATTCAAGAAATCATCCAAGTTAAATAATGTATTATATGATGTGAGAGGTCCGGTTGTTGATGAGGCTGCCAAAATGGAAGAGATGGGAACTCATGTACTGAAGCTTAATATCGGAAATCCGGCTCCGTTTGGCTTCCGTACACCGGATGAGGTGATCTATGACATGAGCCGTCAGCTTTCTGACTGTGAAGGCTACTCTGCTTCTGCCGGCCTGTTCTCTGCGCGAAAAGCAATCATGCAGTATGCCCAGTTAAAGCACCTGCCGAATGTAACAATGAACGATATTTACACAGGAAATGGTGTCAGTGAGCTGATCAATCTTACCATGTCTGCTCTTTTGGATACAGGGGATGAGATTCTGATCCCTTCTCCGGACTATCCGCTCTGGACGGCTTGTGCTACGCTTGCCGGTGGAAAGCCTGTGCACTATATCTGTGATGAGCAGTCTGACTGGTATCCGGATATCGAGGATATGCGTAAGAAGATCAACGACCGTACAAAAGCGATTGTTATCATCAATCCAAACAATCCGACCGGAGCTCTTTATCCGAAAGAAGTACTGCAGCAGATTGTAGATCTCGCAAGAGAGCACCAGCTGATCATTTTCTCTGATGAGATTTATGACCGTCTTGTTATGGATGGAAAAGAGCATGTTTCTATTGCTTCTCTCGCACCGGATCTGTTCTGCGTAACATTCAGCGGACTGTCCAAGTCCCATATGATCGCCGGATTCCGTATCGGATGGATGATCTTAAGTGGAAATAAAAATATTGCAAGAGACTATATCGAAGGAATCAAGATGCTTTCCAACATGCGTCTTTGCTCTAACGTTCCGGCGCAGTCCATTGTGCAGACAGCTCTTGGCGGACACCAGAGTGTAAATGATTATATTGTTCCGGGTGGACGTATTTACGAGCAGCGTGAATATGTTTACAAGGCTCTGACGGATATTCCGGGAATCAGCGCAGTAAAACCGCAGGCTGCATTTTATATGTTCCCGAAGATTGATACGAAAAAGTTCAATATTGTGAATGATGAGAAATTTGCTCTTGATCTACTTCGTGACAAGAAGATCCTGATCGTTCAGGGAAGTGGATTTAACTGGCATCAGCCGGATCATTTCCGCGTGGTTTATCTGCCGCGTATTGAAGTACTGAAAGAGGCGGTTGGTAAGATTGGAGAGTTCCTACAGTATTATAGACAGTAGGAATTGAAAAAATGAGCTTTGGAAAGCCAAAACTTTCCAGAGCTCATTTTTTTCAGATTGAGGACAAAGCCCAACTCTATCCAAGCAGTTCTCTTACCATCTCTGCATCAAATTCAACTTTCTCCACATGATTCACTTCAATCTGATACAGCGCATTTGCTGCGATGTGTTCTGCTGCCTGTTCCAGATCACGGATTCCTGATGTATTGGAGTAAAGTTCAATCACTTCATTGAGTGCCTCATCTGTCATAATGCACTCTTCTGCCTTCAGGCTCATGCGTTTCAGCACCTTCGGAAGTGCGAATTTGGAGAAGATTACTTTCTTCTCTTCCGGTGTATAATCCGGGATATCAATGACAGCGAAACGGGACATGAGCGGTGCACTGATCTGATCCTTGTCATTCGCTGTAGCGATTGGATATACACCAACGGTAGGAATCATACACTCCATGTAATTGTCTGTAAATCCAAGGTTGTCCAGTAGTGTAAGTAAAACATCTGCCGGGTTTCCGTTTCCCTTTCCGGATGCCGCCTTATCCAGCTCATTAATAATGAATACCAGATTGGATTCCCCTGCCATGGAGAATGCTTCCATGATAATACCTGGCTTTGCGTTTGAATAGATTCTTGAACTTCCTGTCAGCTGTTCCGGATCGTTGATGGAACTCATATCCAGTGTTGTCCAAGGAAGTTTAAGGATTCTTGCAACGGCATAAGCAATCTGGGATTTACCTGTTCCTGCCGGTCCGACAAGCAGAAGTCCGTACGCCGGAAGTGTGTGTGTACGGTTGATCTGAATGATTGTCTCTATGATTCTCTGCTTTACTTTCTCCATTCCATACAGCTCTTCATCCAGAATTCTTCTCGCTTCATCCGGATCGATTGCTTCAAAGTAATTACTCTTCCACTGAATATTCATCATGATAGAAAGTGCTCTCTGTGCGTGACGGCGCTCTTCCTGAGAGACCTCGTGAGAACGTGCAACTGCAAGATTTCTTCTTGCCCACAGACGAATGTTATCCGGAAGTGTACGTCCTGCGCACGTCATAAAGTCTGTAATACTCTGAATACTTGTAAGCTTCATATCATCTCCGGACTCTTCCTGCTCGTCATCATTGATCTCTTCTTTTGGCGCATCACTTGCAAACAGCCGCTCGATCATAAACTGAAGGAAGCCGTCCTCAGCAGATAATTTTGTTCCGCCTCCAAATGCGATCTCACGGATTCTGTAAACGGCATAACCATCCGGCTTATTTTCTCCGGAAAGACGTACATTAATGTGATTTTCTCCAAGCCATTTTAAAAGGCTGACAAAACGTGCATCCACTTTCAGGATATCTGCACTGCATGTTCCGTCCTTTTCATCAAACTCAAATGCGGTCTGCTTATTCTGATTGGTAAATACACCGCAGGAATGATGGTTCCACTTCCGGTTCTGGTTATCCAGAACAAGAATCGGACACTCCGGTGTCGCATGGTCTTCGTTGGAACAAAATGTTGTATAAGTACACTGAACTTCTTTCTTATCTTCCGGTGCACTGTTAAAGTCAAATACTGGCATACTTTCATCTCCTCATGTTTTATTTTCAGAAACATTACTATTTTACCACAAACTTTTTGAAAGAAAAAGGAAGAATATTATGCATATTCCGGGTTTATTTCTATCGAATATCTTAAGATATCCTAAAACTTGGCTACATTTCTTGTAACTTGTATCTTTTTATGCTACGATACTTTTCAGAAGGATCTTGTCAACTTCTGACATTTTTCGAACTAATTCATGCAAAGGAGAATCTTCTATGAAAATCTGTCCAAAATGTAATTCACTCTGCGAAGACAGTGCTTCTTTCTGTCAGGAATGTGGTGCTCCGCTTCCCACTCCTAATGATAATGCTCATACACAGGAGAATCAAAAGCAGCAGGAAAGCCAGTTCCAGCAGAATGCATATTACCAGAACAACTATAATCAGAACAATTATTACCGGAACGGGGCAACTGCAGGCATTATGCCACGTAATCTTGTACTTGCAATTGTTTTTTCTTTTCTCACCTGCGGCATCTACAGTATCTACTGGATGATCAAGCTGAATGATGAGGTGAATCAGCTGGCCGGAGAGCCACAGGCAACAAGCGGAGGCATGGTATTCCTATTTTCTTTGATCACCTGTGGAATCTATGGTATTTACTGGGCTTATAAGATGGGAGAACGCTGTGACCGCATCAGAGGAATACAGGGGAATTCTTCTATTCTCTACCTGGTTCTCTCGATTTTAGGATTAGATATTGTATATTTCTGCTTATTGCAGGATATGATCAACAAAGAGGTATCTTAATGCAAAGAGGATACATAGAAATTCTTGTCACATACAAGTTTTCTATGTATCCTCTTTCTTCTATCTTTCTATTGCATTAGACATGGAAACATCCACCGCCAATAAATTCTCTCAAAAGTGAATTCGTTGGCACATTGTCATTTCCGATTCCTACGAAATAATCCAGGAATTTCAACAACCGCTTTGCTTCAACATATTCCGGAGAGTCTTTGCTTACGCCAAGAAGCAACGGCTCCACATACTGTTTCAACACTGCCAGTTCATAGATCAGGGAAGAGTTAAACATCACATCTGCATATTCCTGATATGGGAAAATATTCTTCTCTTCTCCTCTTCTCACTGACGGCCACATTGAGATGGTCTTCGTCGCCGATGCCCCTCTTGTTCTTGCATCCCTGACAAGTCTTCGAATCAAACGTCCGTCTGTAGACGGAATCCGGTTATGCTCATCAATGTTCAGCTGTGTTAATGCACTGATATAGATCCTGAATTTCCGGTCATCACATAACTGTTCTGTCAGCTTCGGATTCAGGCAATGGATTCCTTCGATTACAAGGATATCATTTTCACCGAGTTTCTTTGGCTTTGTTTCAAAATTCCGTTTACCGGTCTTAAAGTCAAAAACCGGAAGATAGACTTCCTCGCCTGCCAGCAGATTGCTCATGTCCTCATTGAACTTTTCCACATCGATTGCTTCAATGCATTCGAAGTTATAATTTCCATCCTCGTCTTTCGGTGTTTTCTCCCGATCCACGAAATAATTGTCTACAGAAATCGGATGTGGATGAAGCCCGTTCACTCTGAGCTGAATGGATAAGCGATGTGAAAATGTTGTCTTGCCGGAAGAAGAAGGTCCTGCGATCAGAACAAACTTTACCCCCTGGCGATCTGCGATCTGCTTTGCGATCTCTCCGATCTTGCGCTCCTGGAATGCCTCCTGCACAAGAACAATCTCACGCATATCATCCTGCGTGATCATGTCATTGAGCGCACCGACGGTATCAATCCCCTGCTGGTCTCCCCATCTCACAGACTCACTGAGTACACGAAACAGCTTATCCTTTGGCACAAATAAAGGGACTTTCTCCGGTTCGTCTTTCAGCGGCATCTGAAGTACAATTCCGCCCTGATACAGATACAATGCAAAATACTTCAAATCTCCTGTATCCGGCATCATATAACCATAATAATAGTCACGGAATTCATTCATGGCATACAGATTCACGTGGGAACTTCTCCGATACCGGAACAAGCGTTCTTTATCAAACATCCCATATCGATGGAATAATTCCACTGCCTCTTCTGTATGGATCAACTCTTTTGTGATCGGAAGTCTCTGCTGTACAAGTTCATACATGCGTTCTTCAACTTTCCATTGGAATTCCATTCCCACATGATCGATTCCTTCCACCGTACAGTAAAATCCTGCACCTAACGAAAAATGAATCCGTACACGCACCTGTTGCGGACGCTCATGGCCAATCACATCGTGTACTGCCTTAATAAAAAGAAAGCAGACACTCCTCCGATACGTGTCATACCCCGCCGTATCCTGTATTGTAATAAATTGCAGCGTACAGTCTCCGGAAACCTGTTTTCTAAGTTCTTGCAGACGATGTCCATCCAGCATCACAAGTGCGATCTGATGTTTATACTCTTCCTGAAAATCCTTCGCGATCTCCTGATAAGACGTCCCCTTCTCATAAAGATACTCTTTTCCGCTTATCGTAACCTTACATTTCTGACTTTCCAACTCCTCAGCCACCTCCACTGTCTTTGTGAACTGCTTTCTTCCCACAACTGCCCTGCTGAACATTATTATGCGTTCACTTCTGATTATATGATCTGGAACGGATGCTCGATTGGATCTGTAAGTACATCCAGCACCGGAAGCTTCTTCTCAAAGAACTGCTTCATATCTTCAATAAAAATATATTCTGTGCCATAATGTCCTGCATCAATTACTGCAAGCCCCTGCTCTACTGCATCAATTCCATCATGATGACCGATATCTCCTGTCACAAGAACATCTGCCCCCTTCTCGAGAGCAACTGCAATCGAGCTCTTTCCTGATCCCGGAGAAATTGCAAGACGGTGTACTTTCTTCTGCATATCTCCAAATACTTTCAGACTTCCAAGTTCAAGTCTGTGTTTCACATAGACACAGCACTCTTCCAATGTCATATCTTTCTCCAGATTACCGATTCTTCCGATTCCTTCTGGATTCCCTTCTTCATCTGTATAGGTAACATCTAACACTTCCCCATTCTGAAGATCCATGATCTTTCCGGACAGTTCTGCCATACCAAGCACATCATAATTCGTATGCATTGCATAATAGGAAATGTCATTCTGAATCAGCTTCACAATTCTTCTTGTAATAAAATCTTCATCCGTCACTTTCTTTACTGCTGAGAATAAAAGCGGGTGATGTGTGATCAGCATGTCCGCACCTTCCTTGATCGCACGGTCGATCACAACATCTGTTGCATCCAGTGCCAGATAAATTCTGGACACCTCTTTCTCTGAACGTCCTGCAAGCAGTCCTACATTGTCAAATCCCAAAGCTGCTGTTCGCGGGAATGTTGCCTCTATTACCTGTATAATCTCTTTACACTGCATAATATTTCATCCCTTTCTCTGCTTCTACAAGTTCCTGTTCCAATTCTTCTTTTCTCTGACGGATCCGGTCAGAATCTTTCGCTTTCAATCCTTCTAAAATACTTTGATAAATGCGTATCTCTCTTTCCAGATACTCTCTGAGTACCGGATGTTGTTTCTCCAGCAAAAGCTTTCCATATTTTAACTGAACCGTATCCCAGCACTTTACTTCTGTATCTTCGCCTGCTGTATCAGCTACCGGTGGTCTTACCTTCATCATAGGATAATATTTTCCATCTTCACAGACCATATCTTCTTCCAGAAATTCATATCCCTTCTCAAGAAGAAATGCCCGCACTTTCTCAATCTCTGACTGTGGCTGAAGGATACACTCCTCAAGCTTTCGCACCACTTCCGCTCCTTCTGTCAGGATCCGGATCACAAGTCCACCGCCCATTCCTGCGATGACCGCAGACTGGACTTCTCCCGGCTGTAATGCCTGAAATCCATTGGAAAGTCTCGTCTCTATCTCTGCTTCAAGTCCATTCTCGCGGATATGTTCCTCTGCTCGCTGCAGTGGTCCTTCATTGACATCAAGTGCAACTGCTTCTGTAATCTTCTTCTGCTGTGTCAGATAAATCGGAATATATGCATGATCCGTTCCAATGTCCGCTAATTTATAATGGGCGGTCACAAGATCTGCGACCGCCTGTAATCTTTTCGATAATTCCATCATTAATCCAGATAATCCCTCAGTTTTCTGCTTCTGCTTGGGTGACGGAGCTTACGGAGTGCTTTCGCCTCGATCTGACGGATACGCTCTCTTGTTACATCAAACTCTCGTCCTACCTCTTCAAGTGTACGTGCTCTTCCGTCATTCATTCCGAAACGAAGACGGAGGACTTTCTGCTCTCTCTCTGTCAATGTATCCAGTACTTCATCCAGCTGCTCTTTCAGAAGTGTCTGTGCAGCTGCCTCGGCCGGAACCGGTACATTATCATCCTGGATAAAGTCTCCAAGGTGGCTGTCTTCTTCTTCACCGATCGGTGTCTCAAGAGAAACCGGTTCCTGTGAAATCTTCAGGATCTCACGTACACGTTCTACCGGCATATCCATCTCCTTGGCAATCTCTTCCGGAAGCGGTTCTCTTCCCAGTTCCTGAAGAAGCTGTCTGGATACACGGATCAGCTTGTTGATCGTCTCAACCATATGAACCGGGATACGGATTGTTCTTGCCTGATCCGCAATCGCTCTTGTGATCGCCTGACGGATCCACCATGTAGCATAAGTACTGAACTTATATCCCTTGTGATAATCAAACTTTTCAACTGCTTTGATCAGACCGAGGTTACCCTCCTGGATCAGATCAAGGAATAACATGCCTCTTCCAACATATCTCTTTGCAATGCTGACTACAAGTCTTAAGTTCGCTTCTGCGAGCTCTTTCTTGGCTTCCTCGTCGCCTTCTTCCATTCTCTGTGCAAGCTCAATCTCACGTTCTGCACTCAGAAGAGGTACCTTACCGATCTCTTTTAAATACATACGGACCGGATCTTCAATACTCACGCCTTCCGGAACTGACAGGTCGATATTCTCCATATCCACGTCGTCTTCCTCTGATATGATAATGTCATCCAGATCTACATCCACCTCATCCGGTGTATCTCCGCTAATGCGCAGCACATCAATGTTATTTGCCTCAAGGTAATCAAATACCTTCTCCATCTGCTCTGCGTTGAGTTCCATATCATTGAAAAAATCATTGATCTCCTGGACATCCAGTATGCTCTTTTTCTTTTTACCAAGTGCAACCAGGTCTTTCAATCTATCAAGAAATTTCTGTGTAATATCGTCCATGTGTTCTTCCTTCCTTCGCTGCGCGCATCCGCAGCCTGTCTTGTTTTATTTTATCCTTATTGAATTGTAATATTCAAATTCTTCAGGTTCTCCAGCTTCCGTTTTTCTTCCATCAAATGCTGTAACCCCCGCATATCTGTCGGGTCGAGATTCATTGTCTGATGCTCAATGCTATAACTCTTCACCCGCAGGATCGTCTCCTGTAAAGCCTGTTCTCTCTCTTCCTTTGTCTTCAGCTCTTTGATTCTTGTGTTAAACAAAGAGGCTGCTTCTCTGTGATCTTCTTCCTCTGTGAAATGATTCAGGATTTTCGCAGGATTCAAGGCTCCCTGCTTTCTCTGCTCATATAAAAGTTCTGTAACCGTCCGATACAGACTTTCCGTAAAATCACTCGGGCTTATGTACTGACTGATCTGATCAAAGAGCCTGTCATCATCGATCATCCAGGTCAACAATGCTTTCTGTGAAGTAAGGATTCCGTCTTCCTTTTGCTTCTTCTCAGATCCCTCTGCCCGTTTCGGTCTTGCGACCGGTCTCGCCATTCCGGCATTCACAGCCATCTTTGCGACCATCTTCTCCAGACTTTCCCGGCTGACCCGGTATGCTGTTGCAACAGCTTCGATATAGTTGTTACGCTCCAGCTCATCTTCGAATTCAAGCAGTCTCCTTGATACTTCCTTGAAGAAATCTGTCTTGCCTTCCGGAGAATTCATATCATATTGTTTCTCCAGCATCTCCAGGCTGAACATGAATCCATTACGCGCCGCATGGATCCGCTTCTCATATTCTTCTGCTCCAAGGTTCTTAATGAATTCATCCGGATCTTTATATGGATCCATCCTTACAACTTTAGCAGAAATCCCGGCCTCCCGCAAGATCGGCACTGCACGAAGTGCTGCTCTTGTACCGGCTTCATCACTGTCATAAGTCAGATAAACTTCCTGTACATAACGCTTGATCAGAGCTGCATGCCCTGCTGTCAATGCAGTTCCCAATGAAGCTACCGCATTCGTAAATCCGGCCTGATGGAGAGAGATCACATCCATATATCCTTCACAAAGAAGAAAGTATGGCTTTCTTGATGTTCTGGCACGGTTCAGACCATAAAGATTCCGGCTCTTATCAAAAACGACTGTCTCCGGTGAATTCAGATATTTCGGTTTCCCATCTCCCATCACACGGCCACCAAATCCGATCACACGGTTATTGACATCCATAATTGGAAACATCACACGATTCCAAAACTTGTCGTACACACCCTGACGTTCATCCGTGTTGATCAGTCCGGCCTGTCGAATCAGGTCTTCGCTGTATCCCTTCTCTCTCAGATACTTATACAGATCATCACTGTATTTGTTCGAAAATCCCAGTCCAAACGCTGTGATCGTCTCATCTGAGAGTTCACGGTTCTTAAGATAACTGTAGGCCTGACTTCCACGCTCTGATTTCAGCTGTACGTAGAAATACTTTGCAGCCAGCTTATTCATCTCAAGAATCGTAGACTTTAAATCTGCTTTTTCCTTCGCTTCTTTCGAGTATTCCATCTCCGGAAGTTCGATTCCTGCTCTGTCCGCAAGAAACTTCACTGCTTCTACAAAAGAAAAATTCTCATATTCCATAAGAAATGTAAAAACATTCCCTCCCGCCCCACATCCAAAGCAGTAATACATCTGCTTCTGTCTGCTCACAGAAAAAGACGGTGATTTCTCATTATGGAACGGACATAATCCAAAATAAGAGCTGCCTTTCTTCTGCAGCCGGACATATCCGGAAATCACATCTACAATATCATTCCTTGATCTTACTTCTTCTATCAGTTCTTCTGAGTAGTACATGAGTGCCTCCGCTTAATGTTTAAAGAATACTCTATTATATATATTCGACAAAACTCTTCTCTTTCCTTTTTATTTTTTTAATTTTCTTCTTTTTTTCTTTTCCAATATTATTTTCCAAGCAGAACGGTTTTATATATTAGGAAAGGACTTTCCTAATATATATAAAAAAAACCAAGAATACTTTGTTCTGTACTCTTGGTCTTATCTTACTGCGGAAGATGGGACTTGAACCCACACGATCGCATTGATCACAAGATCCTTAGTCTTGCTCGTCTGCCAGTTCCGACACTTCCGCAT
>ERZ506764.365-NODE-365-length-41593-cov-12.108118_pt1 | contig 41593 bp, 35 predicted proteins | sample MGYA00513041_ERZ506764 | MGnify/ENA metagenome assembly ERZ506764
ATGGTCACGCACTACACGCGCATCCTCAAGTACATCAAGCCCGACATCGTGCATGTGTTCGCAGACGGCCACTTCGTCAAGACCGGCGGTCCCGAGCTTGCCGACGAACTCGAAGAGACCGGCTACGACAAGTACCTGCCCGAAGGCTCCGACTCCGAATCGGCTCTGGCCTGATTTCTTCGTTTCGTTGCGTTTGAGGTGTGGTCGCATTGCCGGGGGGTGTACTATTCCCGACCGTAAACTTGGCCCGAGCGGCCTGGAGCGATCCCGGGAACAGGACATCCCTGCACCCCGCGGCCACCGCCGGAAGCATGATCCACCGCTGGAAGCGGCGAGCGAATAAGCGGATAACTGAAAAACGACATATCGGCAGGACATTGAATCTAAGGGAAACAATGGTTGATTTTACGGCGATTCGGGCGCAGTTCCCGATTCTGGATCAGCAGATCCACGGGCATCCGCTCGTCTATCTGGATTCCGCGGCCACCTCGCAGAAGCCGCAGTGCGTGATCGATGCGGAGAGCGAGTTCTACCGCACGATCAACGCCGGCGTGCACCGCGGGGCGCATGAGCTGGCGGCCCGCAGCACCATGGCGTTCGAGGACGCCCGCGCGAAGGTCGCCCGCCTGGTCGGAGCCAACGCCGAGGAGGGCAACGAGGAGATCGTCGTCACCGCCGGGGCCACCGCGGGACTGAATCTTCTTGCCACCGCGTTCGGCAACGCGAGTCTGGGCCGTGGGGGAGAGGCGGCGAAACGGTTCGCTCTCAAGCCCGGCGACGAGATCGTCGTATCCAAGGCCGAGCACCATTCCGTGCTGCTGCCGTTCCAGGAGCTGGCATACCGCACCGGTGCCACGCTCAAATGGTTCGATCTGACCGAAGACGGCCGCATCCGCTCGGATACCGCCGATGAGGTGATCACGGAACACACCAAGGTCGTCGCCATCACGCACGTGGGCAACACCACGGGTGCCATCACCGACATCGCGCCCATCATCCGCCGTGCCCATGAGGTCGGCGCGATCTTCATCCTTGACGCATGCCAGTCGGTGCCTCACCTCAAGGTCAACTTCCACGCGCTTGACGTCGATTTCGCCGCGTGGAGCGCCCACAAGATGTACGGTCCCACCGGGGTGGGATTCCTGTACGGGCGCCGTGAGCTGTTGGAGGCCCTGCCGCCGGCGAACTTCGGCGGTTCCATGGTCGAGCTCGCGTGGATGGACCAGCCCGCGCAGTACATGGTGCCTCCGGCCCGTTTCGAGGCCGGTACGCAGCCGGTCGCCCAGGTGGTCGCAGCCGGTGTGGCCGCCGAATGGATGATGAACGTGGGGCTTGAGAACATCGAGGCGCATGAGCGCACGATCGCCGCCGAACTGCTCAAGATGGGCGACATCGACGGCGTGCGGATTCTCGGGCCGCGCGAGAACGTGAACCGCATCGGCACGGTGGCGTTCGACGTTGCGGGCGTACACCCGCATGACGTCGGGCAGTTCATCGACGCGCAAGGCATCGCCATCCGCGTCGGCCATCACTGCGCCCAGCCGGTGCACCGCCACTTCGGTCTGTATGCGTCGAACCGCGCATCCTCCGGCGTGTACAACAGCGTCGACGACGCTCACGCCCTGGTCGAGGCCGTGGCGAAGGTTCGTCCGTTCTTCGGACTGTGATACGTGTCGCGTTTACGCCGTTCGCGTATGACTCCCACGGGATACTGTCACGGCATGTGGCATAATATCCACGGAATCTCACGCGGACGGCGTTTCGCGTGTTCGTGAATGATATCGAGCGCTATCGAGCGCTATGCATGGGAAGGGATTGACCGATGGGTGATTTCGGCATGAGCGGCGACGATCTTGAGCAGATGTATCAGGAAGTGATTCTTGAGGCCGCGCGTGACCCGCATGGTCGTGAGCATTTCGCGGCGGACGTGTCCAAGGAACAGGGCTCCGCACCGGCCGACACGACCGTGCGCGCCAGCCACGAATACTGCACGCCGGGCGAATCCCACCAGTTCAACCCCACTTGCGGTGACGAGGCGACGGTTCACGCCGAGGTCTCCGACAGCGAGCCGCACACCATCGAGCGTCTGGTGTGGGACGGCCACGGCTGCTCGATCTCGCAGGCGAGCCTGTCCGTCATGGTTGACCTGTGCGCCGGCAAGACCGTCGACGAGGCGATGGAGCTGTTCCGCGACTTCCATGAGCTCATGGAGTCGCGCGGTGCTGGATTGCAGGACGAGGCCAAGGAGGAGAAGCTGGAGGACGCCGTGGTGTTCCAGGGCGTGTCCAAGTACCCGATGCGCATCAAGTGCGCGCTGCTTGGCTGGGAGGGCATGCGCGACTCCGTCGCCAAGGCGCTGGCGGCGAAATAAACGGTCACCGCACTGCCATGAGAGCGGTCCGAGTTGTACTCTTGATTTAACGGTTTCGCGATTAACGACTGGAGAGATATGAGCGACAATCTGGTTCCTGAGCCGCAGGCTTCCGTGTTCGATTCGGTGAGCAAGGTTCTGGGCGACGAGGAGGCGGCGCGCCGCGTGATGGCGAACCCGCAGCTTGCGGCTGGGTTCCCCAACGGCCATCCTGCCCCCAAAAGCGATGGCGGCGTCGAGATGTGCGCGTGCGGCCGCCATCCGAAGAGCGAGTGCGAGGATGGCGAGCACAGCAGCGAGGATGACATTCCGCTCAAGGCCATCGACGATATCGGCCGTGCCACCGCCGAGGATGTGAAGGAGGCCCTGCATCAGGTCATCGACCCGGAGCTGGGCATCGACGTCATCGACCTCGGTCTGGTCTACGGCATCGAGATCGATGAGCTTGGCCGCGCGATCATCACGATGACGCTGACGACGCCCGCATGCCCGCTGACCGACCTCATCGAGGACGAGTGCGCGAGCACGCTGGCGGGTCTTGTGGAGGAGTTCCGCATCGACTGGACGTGGCAGCCTCGCTGGACGATGGACAAGATCACGTCCGAGGGGCGCGAGCAGCTGGCCGCGCTCGGTTTCAATTTCGACAACATGCCGAAGTACTGACCTCATGTGTGTCTGCGGCTTCTCTGTACAGCCGAAGACACGTGAACGAAGACACGTGAATATAGTTGAGGGGGTTTGCCGCGAATCCGGCAAACCCCCTCAACGTATATCCGAGCCGATCAGTCGTCCACGATGGTGCCCTTCGGCACGACGGTGATGCCTTCCGGCGTCACGGTGAAGCCGCGGGCGAGGTCCTTCTCGGTGTCGATGCCGACCGTGGAGTTCTCGGTCAGCACAACGTTCTTGTCGAGAATCGCCTTGTACACGCGGGCGCGACGGTTGACGATGACGCCGTCGAACAGCACGGAGTCGACCACCTGGGCCCACGAATGGATGCGCACGTTCGGCGACAGCACGGAATGATGCACCTCGCCGCCCGAGACGATGACGCCGGGGGAGACGATGGAGTCGGTCGCGTGGCCGAGACGATCGCGGCCGGCATGCACGAACTTCGCGGGGGGCAGCGTGCCCGAGTTCGTGTAGATGGGCCATGCCTGGTTGTAGAGGTTGAACTCCGGCACGTAGGCGATCAGGTCCATGTGAGCGTCATAGAACTGCTTGATCGTACCCACGTCGCGCCAGTAGGCGTGGTCGGTCGGCGTGGAGCCGGGAATGACGTTGGAGTTGAAGTCGTACACGCCGGCCTCGCCGCGCGAGGCGAAGTACGGCGCGATGTCGCCGCCCATGTCGTGCTTGGTGTCCGCGGCCTTCTCGTCCTTGGCGAGCGCATCGAACAGCGCGTCCGTGTTGGCGACGTAGTTGCCCATCGAAGCGAGGAACGAATTCGGGTCGTCGGGCAGGCCTTCGGTCGTCGCCGGCTTCTCCTGGAATTCGCGGATCATGTTGGGGTGGTTCGGGTCAACGTTGATCACGCCGAACTGGTTGGACTCCTCAAGCGGCTGGCGGATGCCTGCTACGGTGAACTCCGCACCCGATTCGATGTGCTGCTCGACCATCTGGCCGAAGTCCATGCGGTAGACGTGGTCGGCGCCGACGATGACCACGATGTCGGGCTGGACGTCCTCGATGATGTTGATGGTCTGATAGATCGCGTCGGCCGACCCGAGATACCAGTGCTTGCCCAGACGCTGCTGTGCGGGCACAGGGGAGACATAGTTGCCGAGCAACGACGAGAAACGCCACATCTGCGAGATGTGACGGTCAAGGGAATGCGACTTGTACTGGGTCAGCACAATGATATGGCGGTAATCCGAATTCACCAGGTTGCTCAAGGGGAAGTCGATCAGTCTGAATACGCCGCCGAACGGTACGGCCGGCTTTGCACGGTCACGTGTCAGCGGCATGAGGCGCGTGCCTTCGCCGCCTGCCAGGACGATGGAGAGAATCTTCTGCTTGTTCTTCGCCATCTGAGTGCTCCTCTCGTTGTTCACAGCGTCTGATGACACCGTCTGCCTGTCCGCCCCTGCTTCGTTGCCGGAGCCTACAGAAACAATAATTGCACATTTCCCCGTGAGCGCAAGGAAATGGCGTTGCGCGTCATGAAAAAGTCATGAAAAATATCCGATCTGTTCTTATTGTTCCGCGCGCTTCGGGGATGTCGCGTAGAAGGCGACGGCGCTGGACGCGGCGACGTTGAGGCTGTCGACGCCGTGGGACATCGGGATTTTCACGGTCAGGTCTGCGCCCGCGATGGTGTGACGTGACAGGCCGTCGCCTTCCGTGCCGAAGATCAGCGCCAGTTTGTCGATGTGGTCCGCGGATTCGGGACTGTTGTTCAGCCGGCGTGTCAGCTCGTCCAGCGATATCGAGTCGTCGCTCAGCGCCATCGCCACCGTGGTGAATCCCAGCGAGCGCAGTTCCTCCAGTCCTCGGCGCGGCCAGAAATGCTTGTCGTCGCCTCCGATGCGCGTCCACGGTATCTGGAAGACGGTGCCCATGGACACGCGCGCGGCGCGCCGGTACAGCGGGTCGCCGCACGACGGGGTGACCAGCACCGCGTCGACATCCAACGCGGCCGCCGAGCGCATCAGTGCGCCCACGTTGGTGTGGTCGACGATGTTCTCCATGACCGCCACGCGGCGAGCGTCGCGGCATGTCTCCTCGACGCTCGGCAGCGGCCAGCGCCGCATCGCCGAAAGCGCCCCTCGGTGGAGGCGGTATCCGGTGAGCTGGCGCAGTTGTTCGGGGGAGGCCACGTATACGGGGATGTCCGTTCCCCACCGTTTGTCGACGACGTCGAAGGTCTGTGACATGCCTTCGATCCACGGCTCTTCGACCAGCAGCGAGATCGGTTCGCGGCCCGCGGCGAGCGCGCGGTCGATGACCTTGGGCGATTCGGCGATGAACAGGCCACGCTCGGGTTCGAGCCGGTTGCGCAGCTGGATTTCGGTGAGGTTCGTGTATGCGGCAACCCGCTCGTCGTCGATGGAGTCGATGGTGATGAATTGCATGGGCGTGCCTCGGGTTCTCATGTCGTCGTACCGTCGTCGGCCCGATTGCGCGCGGCCGTCTGCGCATACGGTATGTATATATGGAAAAACCCCTTGTTTCCAAGGGGTCTTCGCTGGTGTCCGGGATGGGACTTGAACCCACACGCCTGTATAAAATAGGCACAAGCACCTCAAGCTTGCGCGTCTACCATTCCGCCACCCGGACAGGTGTCGTTTTCAGACAACGAGTAGACACTATATCGGTTTTTTCGGATGATGCCAAATCATGGCGTGTCGCCTGTGTTTGCGGGGATGTTGTAGCCTTGTATCCATGACTGATCCTGTATTCCTTTTCGACCCTGACACCGATGATGTGCCGGTGAACGGCGATGGTCTCAACGTGGGGTGGACGATCACGCTGCCGGCCTCGGTGAAGCGCCATGCCTTGGGGGCCATGCGCCTCGCCGAGGGCGACGGGCTGTCGCTGACCGACGGTCGGGGGCTGTGCGTCAAGACCACGCTCGTCGACGCGCAGGCCGGTCTCGTCAGCGTCGAGCGCGTCGGGCGGCAGCCGCAGCCGGTCACGCGGCTCGTGCTCATCCAGGCGCTGGCGAAGACCGGTCACGACGAGGCGGCCATCGACATGGCGACCCAGATCGGCGTCGACGAGGTAATCCCCTGGCAGGCCAATCGTTCCATCGCCAAGTGGAAGGCGGGTCGTACTGATCGCAAATGGCGGCAGGTCCTCGACGCGGCGACCGAGCAGTCGCGCCGCGTGTGGTCGCCGGAACTGGCGCAGTGCGTCTCAAGCAAGCAGGTCGTCGCCATCTGCAGGCGCGCGTGCGTGCATGGCGATCTGGTGATCGTGCTGCACCAGGACGCCACCATGTCATGGTCGTCCGTGGAGGACGAGGTCTCGCGGCTCGCCGACCGTTGTCTCGCCGACGGGCGGCCGCGCAGCATCAATGTCGTCGTGGGGCCTGAGGGCGGCATCAGCGAGCAGGAGGTGTCCGATTTCGTCGGGGCCGGCGCCCAGAGCGTGGTGCTCGGCTCGAACATCCTGCGCGCATCGACGGCGGGCCCGGTGGCGCTGTCGCTGCTGTCGAGGGCGTTGGGGCGTTTCGCGTGAAGCCGAGAATATCCTCAATACGCAATAGCATGGAAGCAGATTTCCATCACGGCCAGCAAGGAGCGGCGAGCATATGAGCAAGTCCGAGGACTGCCTGTTCTGCAAGATCATCGACGGGCGCATTCCCAGCGAGAAGGTATACGAGGACGACACCACGTACGCGTTCAAGGATATCAATCCCAAGGCGAAGGTGCATGTGCTGATCGTGCCCAAGGACCACTACGCGAACGTCGCCGAGCTGGCCGCCGCCGATCCCGCGGAACTGGCCCATATCGTCGGGCTCGCCCAGGGCATCGCCGACAAGGAGTTCTCGGGCGCGTACCGTCTGGTGTTCAACACCGGCCTCGACGCCGGGCAGACCGTGTTCCACGTGCACGCGCATGTGCTCACCGGCGAGAAGCTCGACGAGTAGGGCGATTTGTGACAACGACGACCCGTACCATCACCATCCCGTCGCAGCTTGACCCGGTGGCCGTCTTCGGCCCGGTCGACGAGGTCATCCGGCAGGTCGAGCGCGCGTTCCCTGACCTGACCATCATCGTACGCGGCGACAGGGTGGCCATCGTCTCCCATTCGAAGTCCACCGAATCGCAGGCCTCTCGCGCCGAAGACGTCATCCATACGATTATCCAGGCCGCGTACAGCGCCCCGATGGACGCCGACACCGTGCGCAGGCTGCTCGACCAGGACGTGCTGCCCAACAAGGTCCGCGCCGAACACCCCGGATACGGCAGGTCCGCCGAGCGGGGCCGTGCGTCGCTCGGTGCAGCGCGTTCAGGGGATGCGCGCAAGCCTCGCATACCCGGCGTCATCACTTTCGCGGCCGGGCAGCCCGTGCGTGCCAAGACGGCGGGGCAGATCGCCTACGTCAACGCCGTGGACGCCCACACCATCACCTTCGCGATCGGCCCGGCCGGCACGGGCAAGACCTACCTCGCCGTGGCCAAGGCGGTGCGCGCGTTCCAGGACAGGCGTATTCGCCGCATCATCCTGACGCGCCCGGCGGTCGAGGCGGGGGAGAGCCTCGGTTTCCTCCCCGGCACGCTCAACGACAAGGTCGACCCTTATCTGCGCCCGCTGTATGACGCGCTGTCCGACATGCTCGGCCCCGACCAGCTGCACCGCTATCTCGACGACGGCACCATCGAGGTCGCGCCGCTCGCGTACATGCGCGGACGCACGCTCAACGACGCCTACGTGATTCTCGACGAGGCGCAGAACACGACGGAACAGCAGATGAAGATGTTCCTCACCCGTCTCGGATTCAACACGACGATGATCATCACCGGAGACGTCACGCAGGTCGATCTCGCCGTGCCACGATCCGGTCTGGCCACCATCGAGGGCATTCTGGGCGGCATCGACGACATAGCATTCGCCCATCTCGATGCCGGGGACGTGGTCCGCCATGAGCTGGTCGGGCGCATCGTCGAGGCATACGACCGTCATGACGCCACCCGTGTCAGGCGCAACCGAGGCAAGGAATCGCGGGAGGACGCACGATGAGCGTGGAAGTGACCAACGAGACCATCTGGGACATCGACGCAAAGGCGTTCTCCGACCTGGGCCTGTGGGTGATGGACCAGATGCGCGTGAGTACCCAGTCCGATCTGACCATCCTGTTCGTGGATCCCGATCCCATAGCCGAGCTGCATGAGCGGTGGATGTCGCTGGAAGGCCCGACCGACGTGATGAGCTTCCCGATGGACGAACTGAGGCCCGGCGACGGCAAGACCACGATGGAGGGCGTGCTCGGCGACCTCGTCATATGCCCCTGGGTCGCGGCCCAGCAGGCGGCTGCGGCAGGTCACAGCACCATGCAGGAGATGATGCTGCTCACCATTCACGGCATCCTCCACCTGCTCGGCTACGACCATGTCACGCCGGAGCAGGAAAGGCAGATGTTCGGTCTGCAGCGGCAGCTGCTGCTCACGTTCCTGGCCGTGCGCCGCATCACCATCGAACCGGCCACATTGCCGAAGGGCGCGGCCGACGCGCTTGCCGAATACGACGCGTCGCACGGCGGCGGACGGCAGATAACGGAATGACGCGTCTTTTCCCGTCGCCGTTCGGCGGCAATGCCGTCACCGGCGCTGAACACATGAACTCAAACGAAGGATTCCTATGCCGTTGACCGATACGTCCACGATTATCCTGGTTGTCGCGTTGGTCGTCGTCGCCGCACTGCTGGTCTGGCTGTCGTTGAGCATGGCCGCCGCGGAAAGTGCGGTCGGGCGCGTCACACGGGCAGGACTGAACAACAAGATCCTCGAAGTGCAGACCGACACCGAGACGAGCCAGTTCATCCGGATGAAGAAGATCGGCAAGATCCATACCGTGCAGCGGCTCATCGCCAACCGGTATGCCACCTCGGGCAGCTGCGCGTTCTTCCGCATCACATGCAACGTGTTCGACGGCGTGCTGGTGGCGTGCGTGGCGTCGCTGCTTGATGCGCCGATCTGGCTGCAGCTGCTGTGCGGCTTCCTGTTCGCGCTGATCGTCGGCATCGTCTCGGTGCTGGTCCGCCCGCGGTCCGCGGGAGCCAGCAAGCCGATCGACATCATGCTCAATTTGGCGGGACTGGTCAGGTTCGCCACCGCGATCACGCCGTTTGCGAAGGCGGGCGAGCAGAAGGGTCAGAAGCGTCGCTCCAAGGAATCGGACCTGTCCGACGACGAGGAGCTGGAGAAGATTCAGCTCGAACAGGGGCGTGCCACCATCGACCGCCTGGTGGAGGCCAATGATTTCGATCCGGAAGTCTCCGAGATGCTGCGCAACGTGCTGACGTTGTCGGAGACGCTGACCCGCGAGATCATGGTGCCGCGCACCGACATGATCTGCATGGACCGCACGGCCACACTTGCCGACATGCTGCGTCTGTGCTCCCGGTCCGGTTTCTCCCGCGTGCCGGTGATCGGCGACGACGTCGACGATCTGATCGGCGTGGCGTATCTCAAGGACGCCGTGCGCGCCACGGCGTTCAATCCCGCCGCCTCACAGCGCTATGTAGCCTCCATCGTCAGGCAGCCGATGCTGGTTCCCGAGTCGAAGCCGGTGGATGACCTGTTCCACGCCATGCAGCAGACCCGGCAGCATGTGGCGATCGTCGTCGACGAATACGGCGGCATCGCCGGACTGGTCACCATCGAGGACACCATCGAGCAGATCGTCGGCGAACTTGAGGACGAGCACGACCGCACGCAGCATTCCGAGCCCGAGAAGATCGGCGAACGCAAGTGGAAGATGCCGGCGAGGACTCCCATCGCCACCCTTGAGGAGATGTTCGAGATCGACATCGACGAGGACGACGTCGACACCGTATATGGCCTGCTCACCAAGCTGCTGGGCCGCGTCCCGATCGTCGGCTCCAGCGCGGTGACGCGCGGCCTGCGCCTCACCGCCGTCGACACGGCGGGCCGACGCAAGAGGGTGTCGATGATCGTCGTGGAGCCGGCGGCCGGGTCGCAGGGTCCCGCAGCCGACGACGATGAGCCCCGCAGCGACGAACAGGACGGCGAGTCCGCCTCCCCGCAAGGCAAATGACGGAGCCGTCCGCCCAATGACAAGGTGAACCGCTACCGTAGAGAAACAATGACCAAACCGAACGTGAAGAAAAGGCATGACACGAATATGACCAATACTGACGAGCAGGAATCCCAGCCGGCGTACCGTTCCGGATTCATAGCGGTTGTCGGCAGACCGAACGTCGGCAAGTCGACGCTGATCAACGCGCTGATCGGCAAGCAGGTGGCCATCGCCTCATCGCGCCCGGAGACCACGCGAAAGGCGATTCGCGGCATCCTCACCACCGACCACGCGCAGCTCGTGCTGGTTGATACGCCCGGCATCCACCGCCCTCGCACGCTGCTCGGCCAGCGTCTCAACGACATCGTCGAGGAATCGCTGTCGGATATCGACGCCATCGCGTTCCTGCTGCCCGCCGACCAGGAGATCGGCCCCGGCGACAAGCGCATCCTAAGCCGTCTGCGCACCGATTTCGCCACCAAGGGCGAGGACGGGACGTTCGCGTGGAAGGTTCCGCTGATCGCCATCGTCACCAAGATCGACCAGCTGGGCCGCCAGCAGCTCATCGACAAGCTGATCGAGATCAATGAGTTCGCTGACTTCTCCGACATCGTGCCCGTCAGCGCCCTGGAACACGACAATCTCGACGAGGTCCGCCAGGTGCTGATCGACAACACCCCTGAGGGGCCGCAGATGTACCCGGACGACCAGGTCAGTGAGGAGCGTCCGGAAGACACCATCGCCGAGCTGATCCGCGGCGCGTTCCTCGAAGAGCTTGATGACGAGCTGCCCCATTCGCTGGCCGTCGTCGTGGACTCCATCGAACGGCCCGAAGACAACGAGAGCGGGCAGTCATACGAAGGCAAGATCCAGGTCATGGTCTCCGTGTACGTGGAGCGCGACTCGCAGAAGCCGATCATCATCGGACGCGGCGCCGAGCATCTGGTGCGCGTCAAGAAGAAGCTGCGCACCCCGGTCAACCGCATCGTCGGAGGCAAGGCCAAGCTCGATCTGCATGTCAAGGTCGCCAAGGGCTGGCAGTCCGACCCCAAGCAGCTGGAGAGGCTCGGCTTCTGATTGCGCGCCGCGCGGGCGTTGGCGCCGATAAAACGGCGTGAGGCGGGTGGTTCAACAATCGTGTTGAACCACCCGCCTCACGCGTGAAGGATGTCGGGCGTCACTTCTTCTTGGTGTACATCTGCGTGTTCAGCAGTGTGGCGTAACGCCGGATGACCTTGGGTCGGATCACCTTCATCGATGCGGTCAGCAGGCCGTTCTCCTGGCTGAACTCCTCGGGCAGGATGATGAACTTACGCACCGATTCGGCGCGGGACACACCCTCGTTCGCCTGATCCACCCACTTCTGCACTTCGGCGCGCACCGCGGCGTTGGAGGCGGCCTCCTCCATCGTCATATCGCGGTTGAGGCCCTTGGATTCCAGCCAGGGGCGCAGCGACTTCTCGTCAAGCGTCACCAGCGCGGAGATGAACGGGCGCTTGTCGCCGAGCACCAGCACCTGCGAGACGAACTCGCAGCGCTGGATGACCTCTTCGATCGGGCCGGGGGCGACGTTCTTGCCGCCGGCGGTGATGATCAGATCCTTCTTGCGGCCGGTGATGTACAGGAAGCCGTCGTTGTCGAGCCTGCCCAGGTCGCCGGTGCGGTACCATCCGTCATCGGTGAACGAGCCTTCGGTCGCCTCCTCGTTCTTGTGGTACTTCGGGAACACCGCGGTGCCCTTGACCTGAATCTCCTCGTCCTCGGCGACACGCAGCTCGAACCCGGGGAAGGCGATGCCGACGGAACCCTGATGGTACGGCACACCGAGCGGGTTGAACGCGCACGGCGCGGTCGTCTCCGTCAGTCCGTAGCCCTCGTACACGGGCACGTTCGCGCCGCGGAAGAACGCGAGCAGTTCGGGGTCCAGCGGGGCGCCGCCGGCGACGATCCATTGGGCGCGGCCGCCGAGCACGTCGCGCAGCGTCTTGTAGACGATCGGGTCGAAGGCGGCGCGGCGGGTCTTGGCCAGCACACCGACCTTGCCCTTGGCACCCAGCTCCTTCATGTAGTTCTGCGCGGCGACCACCGCGGCGGCGAACGCCACGCCCTTCGGCCCGTGGCCGGCCTTCTGGGACGCCGCGTTGTACACCTTCTCCAGCACGCGCGGCACGACGATCATCACGGACGGCCGGGCGACCTGAAGGTCGGCGATCAGCGTCTTGATACCCTGGGCGATGTAGATCCTGATGTTGCTCGCCACGCAGATGTAGTTGATCGCGCGGGCGAACGAGTGCGCCTGCGGCAGGAACAGCAGCACGGAGTTCTTCTTGTTGTGCAGCAGGTCCGGCATGTAGACGGGCAGGTTCAGCGCGGTCGTGCAGTAGTGCTCGTGCGTCATCTCCACGCCCTTGGGTGCCGCCGTGGAACCCGACGTGTACACGATGGAGCACAGGTCGGTCTTCTTGATCGAGTCGATGCGCTCGTCGAGCTCCTCGTCGCTCACCGCGGCCCCGTACGCCTTGATCTCCTCCAGGCCGCCGGTCTCGATGCACAGGATGGTCTCCAGCGACGGGCATTCCTCGATCGCGCCCTCTGCCTTGTCGCGCATGTCGGCGGTCTCGACGATCAGCAGCCGCGCGTCCGAATTGTTGACGATGTTGCGGATCTGCTCGGCGGAGTCGGTGTCGTAGATGGTGGCGAGCACGCCGCCGCAAGCCATGATCGCGGCGTCCGTGACATCCCACGCGTAGGAGGTGCGGCACATGAACGCCACGCCGTCGCCCTTCTTCAGCCCGTAGTGCAGCAGGCCCTTGGCGACGCTGCGGATGTCGGCGAGCGTCTCGTTCGCTGTGCTGGTGACCCACTTGCCGGAGTCGTCCTTGTAGGTGTACAGCGGCTCGTCGCCCATGCGTTCGGCGCGGTCCGCATAGATGTCGTAGATGGACATGCCCTCGTCAAGCGGCGGGTTGCCCTCGGTCTTCGTGGTGAGCAGGCCCGTCGTGCTGTCGATCAGCGTCGTGGTCGGGTATCCTGGCCCCCATTCGGCGGTGTTCGGGAGGCTGATCTCGCCGTTCGCGGCAAGAGCGTTGTTCTCCGCGTAATCCGGGCCGTTGGAGGAATCGTCGCTGACCGGGTGCGCGAAGTCACCTCCCAAACGAAGTGCCTTCTGCGTGATATTCGCAGCTTGCTGTCTTACTGAGGTGAACAATGACACGTGACGCTCCTTGGAGACCTGATAACGCTTAACACGTGAATATTACCCGTAGAAACGCCTTTTTTCACCTTACGGTAGCGTAGGAAACAGCGTCGTGCGGGTCGCCCGCTCGCCCGCGGCCATTCGTCAGGTGAAATGGAACGCGCCAAAAGTCGATTCCTTCGGTACACTTGCAACGGTAAGCAAAGAACGCTTGAGTTCGACGAAGAAAGGGGTCTCATGGCTGAAACCCAGAAAGCCACCGTGGTGTTCGGTGTCCTCAACGAGACATCGCAGGACGAAACCCGCGTCGCATTGACGCCGGATATCGTCACACGGTTGAAGAAAGCAGGTGTGTCCTGCCTGGTGCAGAGCGGCGCCGGAATCGCCGCACAATATACCGACGATGATTACGCCAAGGCGGGGGCCGAGGTCGTCGCTGCGGACGATGTGATCGCGCGCGCCGACGTGCTCGGATTCGTGGACCGTCCGTCTGCCGAGACGGTCGCGCGGCTCAAGGCCGGCACATGGGTGATCGGCATGCTCGGCTCGTTCACCGATGCCGCGTATGTGGACGCCCTCCAGGCGGCCGGTCTTGTCGGTGTCGCGATGGAGAAGCTGCCTCGCCAGCTCAGCTCCGCGCAGTCCATGGACGAGATGACGTCCCAGAATTCGGTCATGGGGTACAAGGCCGCGCTGGTGGCGGCGAACGCCTATGGCTCGTTCTTCCCGATGATGACGACCGCCGCCGGCACGATCCGCCCGGCCAAGGTGCTGATCCTGGGCGCGGGCATCGCCGGCCTGCAGGCCATCGGCACCGCCCGCCGTCTGGGCGCCGTGGTCACCGCGTACGACGTGCGTCCCGCTTCGCGCGGCGAAGTGGAGTCGCTGGGCGCGAAGTTCCTCGATCTCGGTCTCGACTTCTCCAAGGGGCAGGGCGAGGGCGGATACGCCCGCCAGCTCAGCGCCGAGGAGCAGGCCGCCCAGCAGACGGCCGTCGACCAGAAGGCAGCCGGGTTCGACGTCATCATCACCACGGCCAAGGTTCCCGGTCGCAAGCCTCCGATGCTGCTGACCAAGGCCGGCGTGGACGGCCTCAAGCGCGGTGCCGTCATCGTCGACTGTGCGGCCAGCGACTTGGGCGGCAATGTCGAGGGATCCCGCGTCGGCACGCAGGTGACCGATGGGGGAGTGACCATCATCGGTGCCCCGTATCTCGCCAGCGAGGTTTCCAACACCGCCTCGAACCTGCTCGCCCGCAACGTGGGCGACGTGCTCGCCCACTTCGTGCATGACGGTCGTCTGAGCATCGACCTGAACGAGGAACTTGACGACGCCCTCATCGTAGCCGGACGTCCCGCCGCAGAAAGCAAGGAATAATCCATGGACATCATCGTTGCCATCACACTGTTCATACTCGCGCTGCTCATCGGCGTCGAGGTCATCGGCAAGGTGCCCGCCACCCTGCATACGCCGCTGATGTCGGGCGCCAACTCCATCCACGGCATCGTCATCGTCGGTGTCGTCATCGTCGCCGCGCACGCCACCTCGCTCCTGGCCTGGGTGTTCATCTTCCTCGCCGCCGTGCTCGGCACGATGAACGTCGTCGGCGGTTACGTGGTCACCGACCGCATGCTGGAGATGTTCAAGTCCGACAAATCGAAGAAGTCCGCCGACAAGAATGAGGAGGCCAAGTAATGGGTACCCTTGCTGAAGTGCTGAGCAACCCGCTTGGCGTCGTTGAATGGTTCGTGTATCTGCTGGCCGCCGTGTTGTTCGTCGTCGGCCTGCACATGATGAACTCGCCGAAGACCGCGCGCAAGGGCAACCTGATCTCCGCGGCCGGCATGGTCATGGCGGTGGCTATGGCGTTCATCGTGCTGTTCGTCACCGAGATCGGCAACGGCTTCGAGCATCTCGTCGCCGTCGTGCTGCTGATCGTCGGCATCCTCATCGGCACGATCGTCGGCGTGTGGAGCGCGAAGAAGGTCAAGATGACCGACATGCCGCAGCTCGTCTCCGTGTTCAACACGGTCGGCGGCGGCGCGGCGGCCCTCGTCGCGCTCAACGACATCCTCACCTCCGAGGAGCTGCCGACGCTGGTCGTGCTGATCACCGCCGGACTTGGCATCATGATCGGTTCCGTCACGTTCACCGGCTCGCTGATCGCCGCCGGCAAGCTGCAGGGCGTCAAGTTCCTGCGCAAGCTCACCCTCCCCGCGAAGGGCGTGTGGAACATCGGCTTCATTGTGCTCACCGTCGTCTCGTTCGTCATGCTGTGCGTGCAGCCCGAGCAGCGTCTGCTGTGGTGTGTGCTGACCACGGTGTTCGCGCTGTGCTACGGTCTGGTGTTCGTCATCCCGATCGGCGGCGCTGACATGCCCGTCGTCATCTCGGTGCTTAACGCCTGCACTGGCACCGCCGTCGCCATGAGCGGTCTGGCGATCAACAACATCGCGCTGATCGTCGCCGGCGCACTCGTCGGCGCGGCCGGGGTCACGCTCTCCCTGGCGATGTCCAAGGCCATGAACCGTCCGCTGATGAGCGTGCTCGCCGGCGGCTTCGGCGGTGGCGCCTCGGCCGGCGGCGACGCCGACGGCCCCGAGGGCACGATGAAGGAGACCAGCGCCGATGACGTCGCCGTGCAGCTGGTGTACGCCGACAAGGTCATCTTCGTGCCGGGCTTCGGTCTGGCGCAGGCCCAGGCGCAGCGCGAGCTGGCCGATCTGGGCGACCTGCTCAAAGGTCATGGCGTCGAGGTGTCGTACGCGATCCACCCGGTCGCGGGACGTATGCCCGGTCACATGAACGTGCTGCTCGCCGAGGCCAACGTGCCGTACGAGGAGCTGATCGACCTCGACGATATCAACCCGCAGTTCCCGTCCGCCAACGTGGCCCTGGTCGTCGGCGCCAACGACGTGACCAACCCGGCCGCGCGTCGCCCCGGCACCCCGGTCTCCGGCATGCCGATTCTCGACGTCGACAAGGCGCAGAACGTGGTCGTCATGAAGCGCGGTCGCGGCAAGGGCTATGCCGGCATCGAGAACGAGCTGTACTTCGAGCCCAACACGCAGATGCTGTTCGGCGACGCCAAGGCCGGCCTGCAGTCCGTCATCGCCGCCGTGAAGGAGCTCATCTCGTAACCGTCACCGCGCCGGCTCACCGGTGCGGACGGAGCGAAACGATACGGGAGTGGCCCGCTGGATGGATTTCCAGCGGGCCACTCCCAATTCATATTCAGCTCGACGGAGTGCATGGCGGCTTCGGCCGGGAAGCTGCCGTCAGAGTCCGAACACGCGGGTGACGAAATTCGTCACCGTCTTCCAGTACACCACCGGTGCCGTGCTGGCGCTCATGGAATGACCTGCCGAGGGAATCAGCAGTTTCTGCCGGTCGATGCTCGCGCAGGCGTCGAAGTTCTCGTCCAAAGCCCTGGATGGCACGAAATCGTCCGCGCCGCCGTGGATGAACAGCATCGGAATCGTGGCATGCTTCAGCTGTTCCACGCACGAGGCTTCCTGGAAACCGTACCCGGCACGCCGCCGCGCGATCGCCCCCATCGTCGTCACGATCGGCTTGGCGAGGAACTTCGGCAGGTGAAACATCGATCGCGCGCAGTCGATGAACTGCTGGCCGACCGACGCATAGCCGCAATCCTCGACCGCCGCCACGACGTTCCTGGGCAGGTCCGGCTCGCCGACGGTCATCATGACCGCGGCCGCGCCCATGGACTTGCCCTGCAGCAGGATGCGGGCGTCCGCGTCGCTGTCGATGATCAGCGATATCCACCGCATCAGGTCACGGCGGTCCAGCCATCCCATGCCCGCATAGCGGCCTTCGCTGAGCCCGTGGCCGCGCAGCGCCGGAACCAGCACGGTGAACCCGAGACGGGCGAAACGATGCGCGTACTTCGCCATATCCTGCGGTTGCCCCGAATACCCGTGGCAGCATATCGCATACAGGTGGGGCTTCGCACCGGCGCAATCGGGATCGAACAGCCAGCCATGAAGCTGGATGCCGTCCTCCGCCGAGATGACCACCGGCTGCTTGGACTGGTCGAACCAATCCGCCGCCTCGACCTCTTCGGCCGCGTCGAGCCGGGGTCCCTTGTCCGCGACTTTGCCGTCATCCCTGCCGGATCTGAGCATCGAGTGCTTCGCCTGTGCATCCAGCGCATACGAGAACATGAGATTCGCCAGCCCGTAAGTGGCGCCGGCTACCACGGAGGCCGCGATTCCGCCTCCCACTACTATCCGTGATGTGTTACGCGCCATTGCAAACCTCCCAGCCGATTCGGTGCATGTCCCATTGCGTCCATTGTAGGGCCTCGCCGGGGTCGATGACGGCATGACGACGAAACAGCCGGGCGGATCGGGCGTTCGATTCGTTTGCCGGGATAGACGTTCCATCGAATGTCCCGCGCGGCCGTATAATTGTTTCTCGTTGCTTTGGCGAGGGCATTCCGATTCGCGAGAACGGGTCTGCCGTAATCGACTCGGCGTTGAATACCACCCCTCCTTGGGGAGTTCTGCGGCGCGTCGTGGCGTCAAATAGACAGAACGACAAGTAACACTCAAGGAGAACCATTATGGCAAACACCATCAAGATCGCCGGTGACATCCGTGACGAATTCGGCAAGGGCGCTGCGCGCCGCATGCGCGTGGCCAAGCTTATCCCCGCCACCTTGTACGCGGGCGGCGACCAGCCGACGTTCGTGAAGCTCCCGATGAAGGAGACCACGCTGGCCCTGCGCCACACGAACGCGCTGTTCTCGATCTCCTTCGGCGGCCAGACCAAGCTGGCCGTCGTCAAGGATGTGCAGCGCAACCCCGTCAAGCGCATCGTTGAACACATCGACTTCTACGAGGTCAAGGCCGGCGAGAAGATCGACGTCGAGGTGCCGGTGTTCGTCGAGGGCACGCCGAAGGGTGCCGCCGTCGCGTTCGTCGACCTGCAGGAGCTCAAGGTCCGCGCCGATGTCACCAACCTGCCCGAGCGCATCGTGGTCAACGTTGACGGCCTGACCGACGGCACCAAGGTGCTGCTCAAGGACGTCGTGCTGCCGGAAGGCGCCGAGCTCGACATGGACGATCCGGAGACCTCCGTCGTCAGCGTCGAGGTGCCTGAGGACACCACTGAGTCCGCTGCTGCCGCTCCGGCCGCTGACGCCGACGCCGCTGCTGCCGCTCCGGCCGCCGATGCGGACGCCAAGTGATCCGTCTCGCATAGCACATCGGATTCCCGCGTGACACACGGGAGTGACGCTTGAGAAAAGCCCACCACAAGCGTGGGCTTTTTTCATAATGTGAACGAGCTCACGCCGAATGCGTCATCGGTGTGAGAAAGTATCCCTCAGAGCCGGTGCCAGAAGCGCCGACTGCCCCATCTGGCCGCCGTGACGCAAACGGCGACGTTATCAAAGAAGTGGTTATGACAGAAAACAATCATCACGATTCCGCCGCGCTGGACAAGCTCACCGAGCCGTTCACCGTGCTGCCGAACGACAATCCCGCATCCGACGCGAAGCGCCAGGAGCTCATCGACAAGCCGGCATTCGGCCAGGTCTTCTCCGACAACATGGCCCACATGAGCTGGACCAAGGGCGAGGGCTGGGGCGACCGTCGCATCGAGCCGTACGCGCCGCTGAAGCTGGATCCGGGCGCATCCGTGCTGCACTACGCCCAGGAGGTCTTCGAAGGTCTGAAGGCATACCGCCACGCCGACGGCTCCACCTGGCTGTTCCGCCCGGACGCGAACGCCGAGCGTTTCCAGAACTCCGCCAAGCGCCTGTACCTGCCCGAGCTGTCCGTGGACGACTTCCTCGGCTCCGTGGCGGCCCTCGTCAAGCGCGACGTCAACTGGGTGCCCACCCGCCGCGAGTACACGCTGTACATGCGTCCGTTCATGTTCGCCTCCGAGCCGTTCCTCGGCGTGCGTGCCCCGCACGAGGTCGACTACTGCGTGATCGCCTCCCCGTCCGGCCCGTACTTCCCGGGCGGCGTCAAGCCGGTGAGCATCTGGGTGGAAGACAAGTGGTTCCGCACCGGCCCCGGCGGCACCGGCTTCGCCAAGTGCGGCGGCAACTACGCCGCCTCGCTGCTCGGCGAATACACCGGCATCGACAACGGCTGCGAGCAGGTGTGCTTCGTGGACGCCGCCACCAAGACCTACCTTGAGGAGCTCGGCGGCATGAACATGATGGTCGTGCACAAGGACGGCCACGTGGAGACCCCGTCCCTGACCGGCAACATCCTGCCGGGCGTGACCCGCCGCTCCCTGATCCAGCTCATGCAGGATCGCGGCATCGACGTGGTCGAGACGATGATCAAGCTCACCGACCTGCTCGACGACATCAAGTCCGGCGAGGTCACCGAGGTGTTCGCCTGCGGTACCGCCGCCATCATCACCCCGATCGGCCGCTTCAAGTCCAAGGAGTTCGACGTGACCGTGGCCAACGGCGAATCCGGCAAGCTCACGGTCGACCTGCGCGACCAGCTGCTCGGCATCCAGCTCGGCGAGGTCGAAGACCCGCACAACTGGATGTGGAAGGTCTGCTGAGCGCAGTCCAGTTCTACGTGAAGCCCCGCCCATCGGCTCGATCGAGCCCGGCGGGGCTTTTCGTATAGAACCCGCTCCCGCTGGCGGGAGCTGTCGAGCGTAGCGAGACTGAGGGCGGTGTTTATATGCCCATAAGGATTGCCTGCGGCAGCTGCGTTGCCGTCATCTGCACGCGGCCATCGGCAACCATGATGACTGGTGGATGGACAACAAGCCGGCGCTGAACCTGTTCGAGAGCATCGAACCGAACGGCACCGTTGAACTGGAAGGACTTGGAACGGTCAACCTGTCGCACTTCCCATATCGCGAAGACCTCGCGTACGGATGGCCCGATGACGCGGTCCGATTCCACGATCAGGCGCTGCCGTTCGACGGACGCAAGCTGCTGTACGGTCACACGCATCAGCTGTCTCCCGCGGGTGCGCGGCCGGAATCGCTCAACGTCAATTCTGCGCGGACTGCCGGGCTCCGGCAAGTCGACATGGGCGCAGAACTGGGCGTCCGACCCCGACAACACGTGGCCGCATTGCGTGATCTCACTCGACACCGGCTGGAATGTGGTCGTCGACGCGCAGCATGCGAACCCGGAGTATGCGAATGAGCTGGCGCGGCTCGCCACACGGCACGGGGCAATCTGGCGGACGGAGGATTTCGACGTGCCCCTGGACGAGCTGCTGCGCCGCAACGAGGCCCGGCCGCGCGCCGACCATGTGCCGGAGGAGTACATCCGCTCGTCGTGGAAGCGGTTCCACCACGTGATGTTCCGCCCGCTCAATCCCGAAGACCCGAACGGCAACCTGCTTAAACGCATGATCGCCGACCCCTACGTCCGGGTCACTCCGGTGCGCGGCGAGAGCGACGTATTCGCCTGCAATTTCACTCGAGAGGCGTTCCTCGAAGGACGTTGGAACACGCGCACGATCAACGCCCGCGGGCTCTGAAGTATGACACGGTGGTCGCGCACGGCGACACATCCCCGGGATCGTTCCCCGTGCGCGAGGAGCGCAAGGAGAACGGCATCGACCTGACCTATGAGCGACAGACGTTCAAGGAACGCGACATCGGATCAAGGTCGGCGAGATCCTGACCCGGATCGGAGCCGATTCTAGTTTCGGGTAGCCGGCTTGCGGTAGGCTCATGTACGGCCGGATGGTTGTGATGTTGGCGAGGAGTGGCACGTGGAGGAACTGGCACTGGAAAGCAATGCCTTTTTCATGGGCATCGAATATCTTGCGGTGTTCTGCAGCGGGCTGATGGGCGGTCTATGCGCGGTTCGCAAGAACTATGACCTGTTCGCCATGCTGATCACCGCGTGGCTGACCGCGTTGGGCGGCGGCATCATCCGTGACGTGATGCTCGGCTCCCTGCCGCCGGTGGGCATCTCCGACCGCGGGTTCGTGCTGACCGCACTGGTGTCGGGCCTGGCTATCGCCGTGATCCATCCTGAAGTGGACAAGCTCAGATGGTCGATGCTGACCATCGACGCCTTGGCGGTCGGCTTGTTCGCGGTGAACGGCACCTCGAAGGCGCTCGATTTGGGAACCTCCGGCATGACGGCGGTGTTCATGGGCATGTTCACCGCGCTGGGCGGCGGTCTGGTCCGGGATATGCTCCTGAATGACGTGCCGATGATCATCCGTGACAAGCACCTGTACGCGGTTCCTTCCGCGGTCGGATGCGTGCTCACCGTGTTCGTGTGCAGGGGAGTGCAATGGAAGATGCTGGATTTCACGGCCGAGGTGGTGCTCGACTGCGCGATCGTCGTGCTGGTCGTGGTCATGCGTCTGCTGTCGGTCAAGTTCAGCATCATGCTTCCCGGCGCGGTCAAGCGGCACAACACGTATCTTCCCAGCGAGTCGCGGTATCTGAAACGCCCGGTCATCCATCCTGATGCCCACGATGGCGGCGATGACGACAAAGACCAGTCTCGGGCTTGACGCTTTCGGACCACCCCCACCCGCTTCGCGGGAGCCCCCGCTGGCGGGTGGGGGTGGCCGGCTAACACGAAAGAACCCCCGGGAACCTTGCGGTTCCGCGGGGGTCTTATGCTGTGACGACCGTCAGACGGTCATGCTCACATGTTGTTGATGGCGACTGCCATGCCCGACTTGCGGTTGGCGGCCTGGTTCTTGTGAATCACGCCAGCGCCAGCGGCCTTGTCGAGCTTCTGGGAAGCGACCTTGTAGGCGGCTTCGGCAGCGGCCTTATCGCCGGCGGCGATGGCCTCACGGGTTGCGCGGATGGCGGTCTTCAGGCTGGACTTGACGGCCACGTTACGCTTGTGCGCCTTCTCATTGGTGAGCACGCGCTTCTTCTGCGACTTAATGTTTGCCACGTTTTCTCCAAACGACGTTTGCTATAAGGACATACAGGGAGTCATGCTACCACGATGTTCGGATAAAACCGACCCCGTGTTCCGTGTGTCGTCGGGAAATTGCCGACGGTGACCGGTAAACTTAGTGACTTGCGGCACATGGCGTCACATTTACGATGCCAAAGGCCCGCGACGAACGAGCACCACGGACGAAAGGAACCGGATCAGGGTGATTGAGCCGAAGAACAAGCCAGGGTTTACCGATCAGTCGCTAATCCGGAATTTCTGCATCATCGCACACATCGACCACGGCAAGTCCACGGTGGCCGACCGCATCCTGCAACTGAGTGGCATCGTTCCTGAGCGCGAGATGCGTGACCGCTTCCTCGACCGCATGGACATCGAGCAGGAGCGCGGCATCACCATCAAATCGCAGGCCGTGCGCGTGCCGTGGACCTTCGAGGGCACCGAGTACACGCTCGGCATGATCGACACCCCCGGCCACGTGGATTTCACGTATGAGGTGTCGCGCGCGCTGGCCGCATGCGAGGGTGCGGTGCTGCTCGTCGACGCGACGCAGGGCATCGAGGCGCAGACGCTGTCCAACCTGTACATGGCCATCGACCACGATCTGGCCATCATCCCCGTGCTCAACAAGATCGACCTGCCCAGTGCCGAGCCGGACAAGCACGCGGAGGAGATCGCGGGACTGATCGGATGCAAGCCGAGTGACGTGCTGCGCGTGTCGGGCAAGACCGGCGAAGGCGTCGCCGATCTGCTCGACCATATCGTCATGGAGATTCCCGCTCCGCACGGCGACCCGAAGGCGCCGGCACGTGCGCTGATCTTCGACTCGGTGTACGACTCGTACCGCGGCATCGTCACCTATATCCGTATGGAGGACGGTGAGCTCAAGTCGCGTGAGAAGGTGCACATGATGGGCATCGGCATGACGCACGAGCCCATCGAGATTGGCGTCATCAGCCCCGACATGACCCCCACCAAGGCGCTTGGCGCCGGCGAGGTCGGCTACATCATCACCGGCGCGAAGGACGTCAGCCAGTCCAAGGTCGGCGACACCGTGACCTCCGCCGTCCGCCCTGCAGCCGAGGCGCTGCCCGGCTATCGCGACCCCCAGCCCATGGTGTACGCGGGTCTCTTCCCGATCGACAACGCCCAGTTCCCCGAACTGCGCGACGCGCTCGACAAGCTCAAGCTCAACGACGCCGCGCTCATCTACGAGCCCGAGACGTCGGTGGCGCTGGGCTTCGGCTTCCGATGCGGGTTCCTCGGCTTGCTGCACATGGAGATCGTCTCGGAGCGTCTGGAACGCGAGTTCGGTCTCGACCTGATCTCCACCGCGCCGAACGTTCCGTATGAGGTGACCGCCGAGGACAACACCGTGCACCGGGTGACCAACCCGAGTGAATTCCCGGACGGCAAGATCAAGAAGATCGTCGAGCCGATGGTCGCTGCCGACATCATCACGCCGAAGGATTTCATTGGTTCGGTGATGGACCTGTGTCAGGACCACCGCGGCATCATGGGCACGATGGAATACATCTCCACCGACCGCGTGGAGATGCACTACCGCATCCCGCTCGCCGAGATTGTGTTCGACTTCTTCGACCAGCTCAAGTCCCGCACCAAGGGCTACGCGTCACTCGACTACCATGAGGACGGCGAGCAGGCCGCGGACCTCGTCAAGGTCGACATCCTCATCCAGGGCGAGAAGGTCGACGCGTTCAGCGCCATCGTGCATCGCGACAAGGCATACAGCTACGGCGTGATGATGACCAAGAAGCTGCGCGAGCTGATTCCCCGCCAGCAGTTCGAGATCCCGATTCAGGCGGCGATCGGATCGCGCATCATCGCACGCGAGAACATCCGTGCACTGCGCAAGGACGTGCTCGCCAAATGCTACGGCGGCGACATCACCCGTAAGCGCAAGCTACTCGAAAAGCAGAAGGCCGGCAAGAAGCGCATGAAGATGCTCGGCCACGTCGAGGTGCCGCAGGAGGCGTTCATCGCGGCCCTGTCCACCGGCGAGGCCGGCAACGACCGCGACACCAAGGATAAGATCCGCGCCGCGCAGAAGACGGAAGGCTGATGGAGGTCTTTGATATGCCCCCGCTGGCGGGGGCTGACAGCCGAAGGCTGGCTGGGGGTGGTCCAGCGAATGACCGCCTTCAGCCGGCTACGCCGACAACCCCCGCCAACGCGGGCGATGCGGCAGGCTACGAAATCTACATCCATGTGCCGTTCTGCATGCGGCGTTGCGGCTACTGCGATTTCAACACATACACGGCCACGGACATGGGCGCGGGCGCGTCCCGCGGCAATTACGCGAACATGGTGGTGCGTGAGATGCGTCTCGTGCGCGATTGGCAGCTCGTGCACGGCATCGAGGAGCCGCCCGTCTCCACGGTGTTCTTCGGCGGCGGCACGCCCACTATTCTGCCGGCGCGCGATCTGGTCATGATGCTGGACGCGGTCCGCGGCCTGTGGGGCATCGAACCGGAGGCGGAGATCACCACCGAGGCGAATCCCGACACGGTCGACGAGCGCTATATCGGCGCGCTTGCGGAAGGAGGGTTCACCCGCGTGTCATTCGGCATGCAGTCAGCCGTGCCGCATGTGTTGAAAACCCTCGACCGCACGCATACGCCCGCCAATGTGGAGGCCGGTGTCAGGGCGGCCGACAGGGCCGGCCTGCGCTCCAGCGTGGATCTGATCTACGGGGCGCCGGGGGAGAGCCTTGACGATTGGCGAGACTCGGTGCGCACTGCAGTCGATCTTGGCGTGAACCATGTCTCCGCCTATGCACTTACCGTGGAACCGACCACGAAGATGGGTCGACAGATCGCGGCGGGCACATTGCCCAAGCCCGACGATGACGACGAGGCAGCGAAATACGAGATCGCCGATGACCTGTTCGCCGCGGCGGGCCTAGAATGGTACGAGATCTCGAACTGGTCGCGCCCGGGCTATGAGAGCCGGCACAATCTCGGGTATTGGCGCAACGTCGACTGGGCCGGCCTGGGCCCTGGAGCGCACAGCCACTACAACACGGTTATGGGCAGCTCCACAGACGGTGACGCCGCGAACAGCGACGCCGCTGGAGACGTTTCGACTTCCGTAACCTCCACATCGATGCGCGGTTGGGACATCGCGCATCCGCGCATGTGGGGGATGGCCATCAACGACGGACGTGTGCCGTGGTCGGGCGATGAGACCATATCGCCCACGGAGAACCTTGAAGAGCTCATCATGCTTGGCCTGCGCATTCGGGAAGGGCTCGACATCGGCCGCGTCAATCGGCATATCGAAGCGGTGAACCGGGCGCAGGATGCGGCGCAGGGAACGCTGCGCATCATCGACGACGCGTGCCTCACGCCGCTGGTCGGGGATGGCCTCATCACCCTCGACCCGACGACGGGCCATGCCGTCGCCACGAGGAGAGGCCGGTTGCTCAACGACGCCGTCATCGAGCGCATGTTCGGCGCGGTCGGCCTGTAGTGGCTCCGGCAGTGAAACGTCGAAGCAGACCTTGACCGTGCCGAACTTCACCTTGCTCACGATGGAGAATGCGTCACCCAGGCTATGCTGGAGATCGGCGAGGTTCCGAGGTCGCTTTTCGTGATGAGTGCGATGCCGAAGGATTCGATGGCGATTCCCGCCAGAAAGCATATCAGCCGCTTGATGGAATACGGCATGAATCATGACTCCTTTCGTGTGTTCTGCCCGATGTAGTGCTGGAAGGCAGGTCGACGGGATGCCTGTTGCGTCAGGCTTGAAGATTCTCGATTACCTTGCGCAAGAGAGCTTCGCAGTCTCTCGCGTTCCGCCGTGGTCTCGTACCGTGCAGCTTCGCTGCCGTGCTAGCACCTTTTGGTTTGTAAGCAAACTAAATATGTCCATCGGAGAAAAGTTCAATACAGATAAAATTGAACTCAGGTTGTTTCGCTGACAAAGCCGTGATATTCTTTTGAACCAGAATTTGAACTTTGAACCAACGTGAATTGAGGAAGTCATTGGAGAGCTTCGCGACGCGGCTGAGAACCGCCATGAACGCCCGTCACCTCAGACAGGTTGACATCGTGCGTGCCGCCCAGGCGTCAGGTGTCAAACTCGGCAAAAGCCACATCAGCCAATATGTCAGCGGCAAGACGACGCCCCGCGCGGATACGCTCAGGTTCCTCGCCGATACACTGCAGGTCGACGAGCAATGGCTGCTCGGCCATGATCGCGGACGGCCCGGCATGCCGGCGCAGCCGAAACGGGTGCCGGACAATCCCGGCGGCCGGGCCGACGCGCCACGCACGCCATCATCCCAAGCGTCCGCACCCCAGACAACGTCACCATCACACGAACCGGAAGGAACACCCATGCGCCACTTCAACAAATCCACCAAACTTGACAACGTGCTGTACGACGTGCGCGGACCGGTCGTCGACGAGGCCGCCCGCATGGAGCAGTCCGGCATGCACGTGCTCAAGCTCAACATCGGCAACCCCGCACCGTTCGGTTTCCGCACGCCGGACGAGGTCGTATACGACATGTCCCGGCAGCTCAGCGACACGGAAGGCTACTCCGCGTCCAAGGGCCTGTTCTCGGCGCGCAAGGCGATCATGCAGTACGCGCAGCTCAAGAACCTGCCCAATGTCGGCATCGAAGACATCTACACCGGCAACGGCGTCAGCGAGCTGATCAACCTGTCGTTGTCCGCCCTGCTCGACAACGGCGACGAGGTTCTGGTGCCCAGCCCCGACTACCCGCTGTGGACCGCCTGCGTCAACCTGGCCGGCGGCACCGCCGTGCACTACGTGTGCGACGAGGAATCCGAATGGTACCCGGACATCGATGACATGCGCAGCAAGATCACCGACCGCACGGTGGCGATCGTCCTGATCAACCCGAACAACCCGACCGGCGCCCTCTACCCGAAGGAGGTGCTGCAGCAGATCGTCGACCTGGCCCGCGAACACCAGCTGATGATCTTCTCCGACGAGATCTACGACCGTCTGGTGATGGACGGACTCCAGCACGTCTCGATCGCGTCCATGGCCCCGGACCTGTTCTGCGTCACGTTCTCCGGCCTGTCGAAGTCGCACATGATCGCGGGCTACCGCATCGGATGGCTGGTGCTCAGCGGCAACAAGTCCATCGCGAAGGACTACATCGAGGGCATCAACATGCTCACCAACATGCGCATCTGCTCGAACGTGCCCGCCCAGTCGATCGTGCAGACCGCCCTCGGCGGCCACCAGAGCGTCAACGACTACATCGTGCCCGGCGGCCGTCTGTACGAGCAGCGCGAATACATCTACAACGCGTTGAACTCGATTCCCGGCGTCACCGCGGTCAAGCCGAAGGCCGCGTTCTACATCTTCCCCAAGCTCGACGTGAAGAAGTTCAACATCACTGATGATGAGCAGTTCGCGCTTGACCTGCTGCATGACAAGCGCATCCTCATCACGCGCGGCGGCGGGTTCAACTGGCATGAGCCGGACCACTTCCGTATTGTCTACCTGCCGCGCATCGAAGTGCTCAAGGACGCGACGGAAAAGCTCACCGACTTCCTCAGCTACTACCGGCAGTAGTCGGCGGGCATCACAATACGGGTCGAAAAAGCCGTTATCCGTGATTCCCCGTGTGAAATCGCCGTTTTGAGGCTCCGAAACGGCGATTTCACACACCCAATTGCGGATAACGGCTTTTTCGACCCGTAATTCGCAAAGCGGAGAGGGGCTCGAGGCTCCCCGCCGTCACGTCCTCGCCGCCGATAGGATGGACGCTATGAAAAAGCACATCGTCGCGGGCATTCTGGCTCATGTGGACGCGGGCAAGACCACGCTGTCCGAAGCGCTGCTCTACCGTTCGGGGCAGATTCGCAGGCTCGGCCGCGTCGATCACGGCGATGCGTTCCTCGACACCGACGCGATGGAGCGAGCGCGAGGCATCACGATATTCGCCGAGCCCGCCATCATCCGATCCGGCGATCTGACGATCACCCTCATCGATACGCCGGGGCACGTCGATTTCTCCGCCGAGACCGAGCGCGTGCTGGCAGTGCTGGATTACGCCATACTGGTGGTGTCCGGGGCGGACGGCATCCAGGGGCATACCGAGACGCTGTGGCGCCTGTTGCGGCGATACAACGTGCCGACCTTCATATTCGTCAACAAGATGGACGCACCCGGCGCCGACCGGGCCGCACTGCTCGCCCAGCTGCGTGACAGGTTCTCCGACGGCTGCGTGGACTTCGAGAACGGCGCTCCGACCCGGTCGATGGAAGACATCGCGATGCTCGACGAATCGGCCATGAACGAGTTCCTGGACTCCGGCGCCGTCGCGGACGAGCGGCTGAAAGCCATGATATCCGCGCGCTCGCTGTTCCCCGTGTTCTTCGGGTCCGCCCTCGCCATGGAGGGCATCGATGGCTTCCTCGCCGGCTTTGAACGGTATACCAAGGAGATCGAACCGGGTGCTCGTTTCGGGGCACGTGTATATAAGGTGTCGCATGACGAGCATGGCAACCGTCTGACGTGGCTGCGCGTCACCGGGGGAGAGATCAAGGCGAAGATGGTGCTTGACGGCGACGAGAAGGCCGACCAGGTGCGCCTGTATTCCGGCGCGAAATTCACCACGGTCGATGCGCTGCCCGCCGGCTCGGTCTGCGCCGTCACCGGCCTGACGCACAGCCGCCCCGGTCAGGGGCTGGGCGACCAGTGCGACGCCGACGCCCCGGTGCTGCAGCCGGTGCTCACCTACACGCTGTTGCCGCAGGGGGAGGATCCTCACCGTTGCCTGACCGCGCTGCGAGAACTGGATGATGAGGACCCTCTGCTGCATGTGGTATGGCAGGAGAGGCTGCAGGAGATCCATGTGCAGCTCATGGGCGCGGTTCAATTGGAGATCATCCAGCAGATCATGCGGGACCGTTTCAACTTGAACGTCGGCTTCGGCCCCGGATCCATCCTCTACAAGGAGACGATCGCCCATGCGGTGGAGGGCATCGGCCACTTCGAGCCGCTGCGACACTACGCCGAGGCGCACGTGCTGCTGGAGCCGGGCGAGCCGGGCAGCGGACTGACCTTCGCCACATCCTGTTCCGAAGACGTGCTGGCCCGCAACTGGCAGAGGCTCATCCTGACGCATTTCGCCGAGAAGGAGCATCTGGGCGTGCTCATCGGCGTCCCCATCACCGACATGAAGCTCACGCTGCTCACCGGCCGCGCGCACGAGAAGCATACGGAGGGTGGTGATTTCCGCCAAGCCACCTACCGGGCCATCCGACAGGGGCTGATGACCGCCCTGGTCGAGGGAGACTTCTCCCGGCACGACCTGTTCGACGAGGACGCCGCGGAGGACGTCGCCGAAGACGCGGCCGCAGCCGATGCCAAAACAGCCCGGACGGACGAATCGGAGCCGTCGGACGGCAGCGCCTTCGCCTCCGCGGCCGCCCGCGATCCCGGCTGGTGCCGGGTGCTCGAACCGTGGTACCGCTTCCGGCTCGACATCCCGCAGGACATGCTCGGCCGGGCCATGTCCGACATACAACGCATGTCGGGCACGTTCGACCCACCCGAGATGGACGGCCAGTACGCCGTGCTGGCGGGAGTCTGCCCGGTATCCGAGATGCGCGACTACGCCATGGACGTGAACGTCTACACCCACGGCACGGGCCATCTGGGGTGCGTGTTCGACGGCTACCGGCCATGCCACAATGCGGCCGAGGTCATCGAACAAGCGGGATACGATCCGGGAGACGATCTCGAAAACACCCCTGATTCGGTGTTCTGCGCGCATGGCGCCGGTTACACGGTCAAATGGTACCGGGTGCCGGATTTCATGCATCTGGATCGCGCATACGACGCCGGGCAGTGACGTCTTCGCCGGGCAAAGGGGTCCGGCGGCAGTGACAGTGATATTTGTCACACTTAACACGCCATTCACATAAGAGACATCTCATTGACATGCGAAACGGGTGCCGCAGATTTTCCGAATCGCTTGAGAAACATTGAAATTGGGTATTGACAAACACCTCGACTCGGTATATGGACAGCGAAACGTGTTTGACATAGCCGAGCGGTACTCTTTCCTACGCACTAACAAAAGAACCGCAGGTTGTCAAGATCCTGCCAAAACGATATGAAGGTGGTTTCGGTGACTTTCCACGCCCCGCTCGATTTGAGCATACATAAATCACAAGGTCTGTACGACCCAAGCTCAGAACATGACGCTTGCGGCGTAGGTATGGTCACCACACTCAACAAGCGGCCGGAACGTAAGATCATCGACGACGCCATCGAAGTGCTCGTCAATCTCAACCACCGTGGCGCCGTGGGCGCCGAGGAGAACACCGGTGACGGTGCGGGCATCCTGATGAGCATGCCCGACGAGTTCATGCGGGCCACCACGGGCGTCGAACTGCCCGAGGCCGGCCATTACGCGGCGGGCGTCGCGTTCCTCGACCGCGACATCGCCACGTCCGGCCAGCAGGAGCAGGCCATCGCGAGCATCGTGCGCGAAGAGGGTCTGGAAGTACTCGCCTGGCGAGTGGTGCCGACCAACCCGGACGGGCTCGGCCTGCAGGCGCTCGCCTCGATGCCCAGCTTCAAGACGCTGGTCATCGCCGATGCCGAAGGCAAGCTGGCGGGCATCGAGCTCGACCGCAAGACCTTCCGCATCCGCAAGCGCGTCGAGCATGAGGTCGGCATCTACTTCGCGTCGCTGTCGGCCCGCACCATCACCTACAAGGGCATGCTCACCACGATGCAGCTCACCCCGTTCTTCCCCGACCTGTCGGATTCGCGCATGAAGGCGAAGATCGCGATTGTGCACTCGCGCTTCTCCACGAACACGTTCCCGAGCTGGCCGCTCGCGCAGCCGTTCCGCCTGCTCGCCCACAACGGCGAGATCAACACGATCCAGGGCAACCGCAACTGGCTGTCGGCCCGCGAAGGCCGCCTGAGCTCCGAACTGCTCGGCGAGTTCGAGCCGTTGCTGCCGATCACCACGCCCGGCTATTCGGATTCCGGCACGTTCGACGAATGCCTCGAACTGCTGCACCTCGCCGGCCGCTCCCTGCCGCACGCCATCTCGATGATGCTGCCGCCGGCATGGGAGAACAACGACCAGCTCGACCCCGACGTGCGCGCGTTCTACGAGTACAACAACACGCTGATCGAACCGTGGGACGGCCCGGCCGACATCATCTTCACCGACGGCACGCAGGTGGGCGCCCTGCTCGACCGCAACGGCTTCCGCCCCGGCCGCTGGCAGCTCACCGATGACGGCTACCTTGTGCTCGCCTCCGAAGCCGGCGTGCTGCCGGAGATCGACGACAAGCATATCGTCTCCAAGGGCCGTCTGGAGCCCGGAAAGATGTTCCTTGTTGACACCGACGAGGGCCGCATCATCCCCGACGAGGAGATCAAGAGGAACCTTGCCTCGCAGCACCCGTACCGTAAGTGGGTCGAAGGCAACTCCGTGGAGATGAGCGACCTGCCGCACCGCGAGCACGTGAGCCATTCCGGCCAGTCCGTGCAGCGTCGTCAGCGCGCGTTCGGCTACACCGAGGAAGACCTCAAGATGCTGCTCACGCCGATGGCCAACACCGGCAAGGAGCCGCTGGGCTCGATGGGCAACGACAACCCGCTGCCGGTGCTCTCCAAGCGCAGCCGCATGCTGTTCGACTACTTCCACCAGAAGTTCGCGCAGGTCACCAACCCGCCGCTGGACTGGGAGCGCGAGGAGATCGTCACCTCGCTCGAATCCGCCATCGGCCCCGAGCCGAACCTGCTGGAGGATTCCGAGCTGCACGCCAAGAAGATCCTGATCCCGCTGCCTGTCATCAACTCCGACGAGATGGCGCAGCTCAAGCGGCTCGACAAGGCCAAGGTGCTCGGCGGATACTACCGTCCGTTCGTCGTCAAGGGCCTGTATCAGGTGGCCGGCGGCGGCAAGGCGCTGGGCGAGCGCCTTGAGGAGATCTTTGCCGAAGTCGACGAGGCCATCGCGGGCGGCAGCAACTTCATCGTGCTGTCCGACCGTGATTCCAACCACACGTGGGGCCCGATCCCGTCACTGCTGCTCACCAGCGCCGTGCAGCACCACCTGTTGCGCAAGCACACCCGCACGCAGATCTCGATGGCCGTCGAGGCCGGCGATGTGCGTGAGATCCATCATGTCGCGCTGCTGATCGCATACGGTGCCGCATGCGTCAACCCGTATCTGGCGTTCGAATCCGTCGAGGACCTGGCCCGCACCGGCTACCTGAAGGTCGACGAGCACACAGCCGTGAAGAACCTGACCAAGGCGCTGTCCATCGGCGTGCTGAAGATCATGTCGAAGATGGGCGTCTCCACCATCATGAGCTACCGCGGAGCGCAGCTGTTCGAGGCGGTCGGCCTGAGCAAGGACATCGTCGACAAGTACTTCACCGGCACGGTCTCGCAGGTCGGCGGCATCGGGCTCGACGAGCTGGCCGAGGAGGTGGCGATTCGCCACCGCGTGGCCTACCCGAACCAGTGGACTGCCACCCCGCACATGAACCTCGAAACCGGCGGCGAATACAAGTGGCGCCGCACCGGCGAGGATCATCTGAACGACCCCGAGGCGATTTTCCTGCTGCAGCAGTCGACCGCTCGCAGCGACTACCAGATGTTTAAGAAGTACTCGCACCATATCAACGACACGTCGAACCGCATTATGACGCTGCGCGGACTCATGAAGTTCAAGCACGACCGCAAGCCGATCGACATCTCCGAGGTCGAGCCGGCCTCCGAGATCGTCAAGCGGTTCTCCACCGGCGCAATGAGCTACGGCTCCATCTCGCAAGAGGCGCACGAGACGCTCGCCATCGCCATGAACACGATCGACGCGCGTTCCAACTCCGGCGAGGGCGGCGAATCCGACGACCGCATCGAGGATCCGCTGCGTTACAGCCGCATCAAGCAGATCGCATCCGCCCGCTTCGGCGTCACCAGCGATTACCTGGTGCACGCCACCGACCTGCAGATCAAGCTCGCCCAGGGCGCCAAGCCCGGCGAGGGCGGCCACCTGCCCGGTGCCAAGGTCCCGCCGTGGATCGCCAAGGTCCGTCACGCGACCCCCGGCGTGGAGCTCATCTCCCCGCCGCCTCACCACGACATCTACTCCATCGAGGATCTCAAGCAGCTGATCAACGATGCGAAGATGGCTAACCCGAAGGCGCGCATCCACGTCAAGCTCGTCTCGGAGTTCGGCGTCGGCACCATCGCGGCCGGTGTGGCCAAGTGCCATGCCGACGTGGTGCTGATCTCCGGCTATGACGGCGGCACCGGTGCGGCACCGCTCAACGCGATTCGCCATGCGGGCACCCCGTGGGAGATCGGCCTGTCCGAAACCCAGCAGACGCTGATTCTGAACGGTCTGCGCTCCCGCATCGTCGTTCAGTGCGACGGCGAGCTCAAGACCGGCCGCGACGTGGTCATCGCCGCGCTGCTCGGTGCCGAGGAATTCGGCTTCGCCACCACGGCGCTTATGGTCGAGGGCTGCGTCATGATGCGCGCGTGCCAGAAGAACACCTGCCCGCAGGGCATCGCCACCCAGGATCCCGAGCTGCGCGCCCGGTTCAAGGGCAAGCCGGAAGCGGTCATCAACTTCTTCATGTACATCGCCGAGGAAGTGCGCGAACTGCTTGCCGAGCTCGGTTTCCGTACGCTGGAGGAGGCCGTCGGCCATGTCGAATGCCTGGACCAGAACGAGGCGATCAAGCGCTGGAAGTCCGACGGCATCGACCTGAGCAACGTGCTCATGCAGCCCGGCCCGGTTCCCGGAACGATTCTGCACCAGACCATCGAGCAGAACCACGAACTGGAGAAGGCGCTCGACAACAAGCTCATCGAGATGGCCGAACCCGCGCTGGAGCGCAAGGAGCCGGTACGCATCGAGATGCCGATCCGCAACGTCAACCGTACGCTCGGCACGATGGTCGGCTACGAGATCACCCGCCGCTACGGTGCCGAAGGACTGCCGGACGACACCATCGACATGACGTTCCACGGTGCCGGCGGCCAGTCGATCGGCGCGTTCATCCCGCGTGGCGAGACCATCCGCGTCTACGGCGAGGTCAACGACTACGCCGGCAAGGGCCTGTCGGGCGGACGCCTGATCGTACGCCCCGAGGACGGCGTCACCTTCGACCCGCACGAGAACGTCATCGCGGGCAACGTGACCGGTTTCGGCGCGACCTCCGGAGAGCTGTTCGTGGCCGGCCGTGCAGGCGAGCGTTTCGGCGTGCGCAACTCCGGCGCCACGTTCGTGGTCGAGGGCGTGGGCGACCACGGCTGCGAGTACATGACCGGAGGCACCGTCGTGGTGCTCGGCTCCATGGGCCGCAACTTCGGTGCCGGCTTCTCCGGCGGCAACGTGTACGTGCTCGATCTGGACATGAACCAGGTCAATCCGACCGCGGCGAAGGACGGCTCGCTGCTGTTCCTACCTCTGGACGACGAAGCACAGGCACTGGTCCACGATCTGGTGAAGCGTCACGCCGAAGAGACCGGTTCCGCATTCGCCGCCGGACTCCTCAAGGATTGGAAGCACACCGTCGCCCGGTTCACGCACGTGGTGCCGGAACACTATCTGGCCATGACCGCCGCCATGGCGAAGGCCGAGGAAGACAATATCGATTTCAACACGCCCGGCGCCTGGGAACAGGTGTACGAGCAGGTGATGGAAGGAGCGCACTGACATGGGAGATCCCAGAGGATTCCTGAAGGTCCGTACCCGTCGCGAACTGGCGGAACGCCCCGTCGAGGAGCGCATCAAGGACTGGCTTGACGTCCATGCTGAGTCCGGCTTGCAGCCGTGGACCACCGAACAGGCCGCCCGCTGCATGGATTGCGGCACTCCTTTCTGCATGACCGGATGCCCGCTCGGCAACATCATCCCCGAGTTCAACGATCTGGTTCGTCAGGAGAAGTGGGAGGACGCCTACAATCGTCTGTCCACCACCAACAACTTCCCCGAAGTGACCGGACGCATCTGCCCGGCACTGTGCGAGAAGGCGTGCGTGCTCGGCATCCACCAGCCGCCGACGATGATCAAGCTCGACGAGCAGACGATCATCGACCAGGCATGGGGTCTGGATATCGTCAAGCCCATGCCTCCGCAGCGTCTGACCGACCAGACCGTGGCGGTCGTCGGATCCGGCCCCGCCGGTCTGGCATGCGCCCAGCAGCTCACCCGAGCCGGCCACACGGTCGTCGTCTATGAGCGCGATGACGCCATCGGCGGTCTGATGCGCTACGGCATCCCGAACTTCAAGCTCGACAAGCGACTGATCGACCGTCGTATCAAGCAGATGGAGGCCGAAGGCACCCGCTTCCGCACGGGTGTGGAGATCGGCAAGGACATCAGCTGGGACGATTTGCGCGACCGCTATGACGCCGTGGTCGTCGCTATCGGCTCCACTGTGCCGCGTGACATGAAGATTCCCGGCCGCGAGCTCAAGGGCATTCACTTCGCGATGGAGTTCCTGCCCGACGCGACCCGACGCGTGTACGGCGTAAAGCCCGTGCACGACATCACCGCCAAGGACAAGCACGTCATCATCATCGGTGGTGGCGACACCGGTTCCGACTGCCTCGGCACCTCCATCCGTCAAGGCGCGAAGGACGTGACCGTGCTGCAGATCATGCCGAAGGAGCCGGACGAGCGCCCGGACAACCAGCCGTGGCCGACGTTCGCGCGTCTCTACCAGAAGACCTCCTCGATGGAGGAGGGCGGCACCTATGTGTACAGCACCGATTCTGTCAACTTCGTCGGCTCCGACGAGGAACAGGCCCGTGTGCACATTGAGGATTCCACCGCGTCCGAAGGATTCGTGGCCGACGAGAACGGCCACGTCACCGGTCTGAAGGTCGTGGATGTGGCACCGGGGGAGAACGGGCCGTTCACCCGCCAGCCCGGTACCGAACGCGTGCTGCCCGCGGATCTGGTGCTCATCTCGGTCGGCTTCCTGCACCCGGACACCTCCACGCTGCTCGACCAGCTGCCTGTCGAATTGGACAAGCGCGGCAACGTGGCCCGCAACGACAAGTTCGCCACCTCTCAGGATGGCGTGTTCGTTGCCGGCGACGCGGGCCGCGGCCAGAGCCTGGTCGTGTGGGCCATTTCGGAGGGCCGCTCCTGCGCGGCCGCCGTCGATGAGTACCTCACCGGCGTCACCGAGCTGCCCGCGCCGATCACCGCATCCCAGCGTCCGATGATGCTGCCGCGATGATTCGATAGTTCGGCGGTTCGCCGTACCGACATCTACTGGGGTAGGAAGTCTCTTCAAGGGACTTCCTGCCCCAGTCGCATATCAGACGTTTCCTATTTCTGGCGAAAGTCCCGTCCCGTTGTGTGCTGGTGGGTTTTCGCCGGAGGAATGGCCCGCTCATGTGTGGGTGAGCCGCAGAAGGCGGCCGGCTATGTGCGGGGTGGTACGTGTCGCGGCCACGGCTCGGACGTCGTGATTGCCAACGATTGCGGATTTGTCTCGTCGTGCGGGTCGAATCGCCGCTACGGCACGGCTTGGAGTACAGTACATAGGAGTGTTATCCGCAAACGAGCAGGAGAAGTAACGATGCCTAACCGTGCCGAACGCCGCAAAGCAGCAAAAGATCAGCGCCGGGGAGTCCCGTCGCAGTACGACCAGACCCGTGGCCGTGCCCGATCCGGCATGCTCGACGAGTACGCGCTTCAGGAGAAGTCCCGCCGTATTCAGGAGGGCGTGGATGACAGCGGCGTGTGGAAGCCCAGCGCTCGCACCGAGGTCGATGAGGAAGTGGAGTCGGTGTTCGAGGCCAACCCGAACTACCAGGATCCCAAGGCGTTCAAGGCACCGCACTCCGTGCGGCAGTGGTTCCGTGTCGGCAGCTGGACGCTGATCGCGCTGTCGGTCATCGCGTTCTTCGTGGTGATGTGGCTGCCCACGCATCCGCTGTGGCTGATCCTGACCGTGTCCGTCGTGTTCGTCGTCGGCGTGCTCAGCCTGTTCTTCACGGCTGGAAACTATCGCAACAACCCGAACTTGGACGCCAACGGCACCGCGGTGTGAGAGTCTGATATCCGGTAGTTACCCGGTATTATGGCGTGTTTTTTCGCCAACACGAACATGGGCATTGTGCGTTTTTCGACGTGCAATGCCCTAAAGTTGTATATGGCAGTAGCCGCAAACAAGGTTACCGACGAAGGAGGCCTTAATCGTGAAAGTTGATATCCTCACCCGCGAATACCCGCCGCATGTCTATGGTGGCGCAGGCGTGCACGCGGAAGAGCTCTCGAAGGTGCTGGCCGAACGGGTTGACGTGACCGTCCGTGCGTTCGACGGCCCGCGCGCCGAAGCCGATGTGCCCGCCATTCCCGGAGATGGCTCGGCGAAGGGCAGCCTGAAGGTCGTGGGCTACGGAACGCCCTCTGAGCTGGCCGACGCGAATCCGGCGCTGAAGACCTTCGGCGTTGATCTGCAGATCGCCAACGACGTCGACGCCGACATCGCCCACGCGCACACCTGGTATGCGTGCCTGGCTGGATATCTCGCCAAGATGCTGCACGGCACGCCGCTGGTCATCACCGCGCATTCGCTGGAGCCGTTCCGCCCGTGGAAGCGCGAGCAGCTCGGCGGCGGTTATAACCTGAGCTCTTGGGCCGAAAAGGACGCCTACGAGCATGCCGACCGCGTCATCGCCGTCTCCGGCGGCATGCGCGAGGACATCCTCACCGCGTACCCGAACCTCGACCCCGACAAGGTCGTCGTGGTGCATAACGGCATCACCATGAGCGACTTTGCCACGCCGGCCGACGACGACCCGGGCTGGGCCGTGTTCGACCGCTATCACATCGACCGCAGCAAGCCGACGCTGCTGTTCGTCGGCCGCATCACCCGTCAGAAGGGTCTGCCGTACCTGCTCAAGGCGCTGCACCTGATCTCCAAGGACATTCAGGTGGTGCTGTGCGCCGGCGCCCCGGATACCCCGGAGATCGCCGAGGAGGTCAAGACCGCGTTCGCCAAGCTCGACGCGGAACGCGGCAACATCATCTGGATCGAGGAGATGCTGCCTCGTCCGGAGCTCAACGCGCTGGAGCATGGCTGTGACGCGTTCATCTGCCCGAGCGTCTATGAGCCATTGGGTATTGTGAATCTGGAAGCCATGGCCTGTGGCCTGCCCGTGGTCGCCTCCGCCACCGGCGGCATTCCCGAGGTCGTCGTCGACGGCGAGACCGGCTATCTGGTGCCGATCGACCAGCTGCGCGACGGTACCGGCACGCCCACTGATCCCGACAAGTTCGTGCACGACATGGCCGCCGCCATCGACAAGATCATGGCCGACCCCGAACTCGCCAAGAAGATGGGCCAGGCGGGCTACGAGCGCGCCCGCGACCATTTCAGCTGGGAGTCCATCGCCGACAAGACCGTGGCCGTCTACCAGTCCGTCCTCGACGAGCAGAACAAGTAACTGCGATCCGCCGCAAGCGGGGGGGGCAAGAAATTACGCCCCCGCCTGCGGGGCCGTAATGCGCGGCATGGCCGGATGGCACGGCTTCGCGAATTACCGCAACCATTCCAAACCCGCACTGCCGGCAAACCTCCCCACGACAAGGAACCACAACATGCCCACGACCGACACCGCCGACAACGAAGTCCTCAAGCTCGACAACATCGAATTCCGCCGCAACCGGCGCGTCATCATCACAGACGTGAACCTCATCATCCACGCGGGGGAGCGATGGGTGCTGTTCGGGCCGAACGGCATCGGCAAATCCACCGCGGTCGGCATGCTCGCCACGCGCACGTTCCCCTCGGACGGTCGCGTATTCATCCTCGGCCATCAGCTCGGCAAATACGACGTATTCAAACTGCGCACGCGCATCGGTCTGGCTTCGGCCGACCTCGGCCGGCAGTTTCCCGAATTCGAGGATCCGCTGGACGCCGTCGTCACGGGCCTGAGCGCCGTGACCGGACGATGGCGCGACACCTATACTGACGAGGAGTATGCGCGGGCGCGACAGCTGCTGCGCGACTTCCGCGTCTCCTATCTCGAAGGCAAGGAGATGTGGCGGCTCTCCGAGGGCGAGCGCACCCGCGTGCTCATCGCCCGCGCGTTGATGGGCGACCCCGAACTGCTCATCATGGATGAGCCGACCACTGGCCTTGACTTGGGCGGCCGCGAGCAGGTGATGCGCACCCTGAGCCGTATCGGCGAAGAGGATTCGCGGCGTGCCGTGGTGCTGGTCACCCATCGACTTGAGGAGATTCCCGCGGGCTTCGACCACATCGCCATCATGGGACGCAAGCCGGTCTCCGCCGAGGACGCCACCAACGACGGCATTGACGCGATGGGCAACCCGTCCGCCGGCACCATCGTCTACACCGGTCCACTGGAGGCCGGCCTGACCGACGAGCGACTGTCGGAGCTGTTCGGCATGCCGATCGAGGTGCAACACACGCACGGGCGCTGGTCGGCGTTCGCGGTGTGAGACCGAGGCGTATCGGTCGCGGGCGGGATTCATGAGGAACCATGCCCGCGCATCTGATATAACGGTAGCCATGAATGGCACGCAAGAGCTGAAGGTCGCCGTAGCTCAGTTCACGGTTCGCCGGGAGCCGGAATGGAACCTTGACATTATCGACGGATATGCCTGGCAGGCCGCGGATGCCGGTGCCCGCTTGCTGGTGCTTCCGGAAGGGCTGATCGCGCGTGACGGCGATGATGACATGTTCGCGGCCGCACACGCGCAACCACAAGACGGGCCGTTCGCCACCGGCCTGAGACGGATCAGCGAAGAGCGTCATATTACGCTGATGGGCACGGTTCATGCTGTGCCCGGCGCGGCTGATGCGGTGCCGGACAAGCCGGCGTCTTGCGCAACGGATTCCCGGGTCTCCAACGTTTTCGTCGTCATCCGTGACGGGGCTCTTATCGCGACCTATCGGAAGCTGCATCTCTATGATGCATTCGCCGCGCGGGAGTCCGATACGGTTCGTCCCGGTACCGAGCTGCCGCCAATCGTCGAGATCGACGGCTGGCATGTCGGCGTCATGACCTGCTATGACGTGAGATTTCCCGAAGTCGCGCGGTCGCTGGCCGTGCGCGGCGCCGATGTGATCATCGTCAGTGCGGCATGGGCGCGCGGGCGTTTGAAGGAGCGACATTGGAAGCTGATGACCGCCGCGCGTGCGCTGGAAAACACGTGCTACGTACTGGCATGCAGCGAGGTAAGCGCGCGCAACATCGGCTGCAGCCGTGTCATTGACCCGCTGGGCGAGGTCATCGCGCAGGCGGGTGACGGACAGGGCTGGCTATGCGGTCAGGGCGAGGCGGGCGGACAGGCCGGAATGCTGATTGCCCGGCTGCACCGAGAAGTTCTCGAATCCGCGCGACGCACGCTGCCGGTTCTGGAGAACCGACGCTTCGCAGACCCGCAATTGCGGGATTGACACAATTTCCCGTATGACGCGCATGCGGCCCGGGAATCGGCCACACGCGTCGCACGACACGCCCGGATTGCGCTGCACGAATGTCAAAGTGCACCGTTGTACTTCAGCGATCCCCTGACGATTGTGCTGAGCAATCCGGGCGTGTCGCGCTTATCGGAAGCGCAGATCGCGCGAATCAGCCCGGTCGGCATCGGTCATGCGAACGAGGCGGAAGCGGGCGTGCCGTACTACGACGATACCTTCGATGAGGACGACGAATGCACCACGGCCGACATCAGCGATCCGGACGGGTCGATTGCTCTGGGCCTCAGCGGCATGTACTACGAGGAGGGCATGCACTATACCGCCGCATCGGAACGGCAGAAGCGGGTCGACTGTTTCAGAGCCGCCGAGATCCTTTACCGGCACGCGGCCGGCCGCGGCAATGCGATCGGACGGCTGTGCCTGGGGTACGTGTACGCGTACGACCGCTGCGAGGGTAGGTACTTCCGCTCGTATTACAACAATTTCGGCGAAGTTCCGCCAAAACCGGATACGGACGTTTTGGCATACGAGTGCTTTCGTCATGCGGCCGAAGCGGGGATCGCGGAGGGCTGCTACAAGCTGGGAGACATGCTGGCCGAGGGCAGAGGCTGTGCGGCTGATCATGCGAAGGCGCTCGACATGTTCCTGCGGGCGTACATGTGTGACGGATTGCGGCAGGCACATTTTACACGAAATACATGATTGAGGAGGACGATACTATGGATGAGGTAGCCAGAGCGGATTCTTCCGCGGGCAAAACTTAAGTTTTTCCCAGCAAGTGACGCTTACCATGAACACGCAAGCAAGAAAATCACGGCAAATCATGGAAGGGAGTCCATATGTGCACTGGTGTTCGTTTCTCCGACGATGAGGGAAACATGTATTTCGGCCGTAATCTCGACTGGAGCTTCTCCTACGGCGAGACCATTCTGGTCACTCCGCGAGGCTACC
>ERZ506764.374-NODE-374-length-40953-cov-9.566629_pt1 | contig 40953 bp, 31 predicted proteins | sample MGYA00513041_ERZ506764 | MGnify/ENA metagenome assembly ERZ506764
GCGCATTCGGCGAGATGCGTTTGCGAAAGTGGTTAATTTTAGATTAGCGCTAACATCGGACCGCCGGCAGCTCGAGAAGAAGGTGCTCGCCCTCGCCCGGACCGACCGGTGGCGCCCGGCCGTCGAGGCGCTCTCCTGCATCAAGGGAATCGACACCCTGACGGCCTTCAGGCTCGCAGCCGAGGCGGGCTCCTTCACGAGGTTCCGGACGGCCCCGGCCTTCGCGAGCTGGTGCGGGCTGGTCCCGTCGGAGCGCTCGAGCGGCGAGACCGAGCGGCGCGGCGGGATAACCAAGACGGGCAACCGGCTCGCCAGGACGGCACTGGTGGAGTCGGCGTGGCACTACCTGACGTGCACGCCCCGCCCGAAGGCCCCGGCCCCCGGCGCGGACGTCCCCGCGGCGATCCGGGCGCGCGCCGACGACTGCACCGCCAGGCTCTGCCGCCGCCGCGAGGCGCTGGCGGCGGCGGGCAAGAACTCGTGCAAGGCAAATGCCGCCGTCGCGCGCGAGCTCGCCTGCTGGGTCTGGGAGATCGGGCGCCGGGCGGAGGGGACCCTCGGCTGACCCCGTCGGACAACAAGCCTCCCGCCGGGAGGGCCCGCGCCTCGACGCATCGCCGGCGCGCGTTCACGAGCCCTTTTTGGGCAGCCCAAGGGCCGCGCCCGTGAACAAGACTGGTTTCGGACGAGCGCGCCGGACGGAGAATCGAAATGCGGTGGGGTGCGCGGACATACCGGGCTGACCGCCGGCAGCGCGCCCACAAGAGCCCGCGGATATTAGCTTGCCAGGCAAGCGTCGACTAAACGTGCAGCGTGCGCGGGCCCTCCCGACGGGAAACGAAAAAGCCCGGTTTTAAACCGGGCTCGAACAAACACGCCTATTGACAATGGCTTTCTCATATTGAAGGGGTCGCCGCCGCTAAGGCGTTGACCCCCTAATGCAAACAACGGCGCTGCCCAGCTTTGCAGAACTTGGGCTGCCGTCGACATTATTCTACCCACGAATGACATTTTGGACAATCGGTAATGCCGCTCCAAAAGCCAGGTGGGTTGTGACAACGGGACTGTCCCTTCGCCACATCCCAAATATTGCCTTTACGTGTTGATACACACGGTGTGCAATAATACTCGCACTGTGCAATAGCGCACAGGCTGAGTAACAAGGAGGACGCTTGTCCCAGCTCGAGAAATGCGATCGCCGGTCCCTTCGCTCGCAGCGTGCCCTTCGCCAGGCGCTTGCCAGCGAGCTTGCCGAAAGCGGAGACCTTTCGCGCATTAATGTCGCGTCGCTCACCGAGCGCGCTGGCCTTACGCGCCGCACGTTCTATTCGCACTACCGCGATATTCCCGACTTTATCAATCAAATCGAGGACGGCTTGCTGGCCGAGATCCATGAGCGCATTGAGCTCATCACTGCAGCTCAGCTGCCCGATCTCTATCACAACATTGATGAGCTCGAGCCGGCGCCCGGTTCGGTTGAGCTGCTGCGTTATCTTGCGGCCAACCGCGACTTAATCGGTGCGCTGCTGGGTCCGGGCGGCGACCAGGCCTTCATTAAAAGGATCATCGACACCGCGCGTGAGGCTGTGGTGCCGCGTGCGCAGACGGGCATTTTGGGCCTGGCGCTGGGCACGTTCTTTGACTACTACGTCACCTATGTCGTGAGTGCCGAGGTCGGCATGATTCAGCGCTGGTTTGAGCGCGGGCTCACCGAATCGCCCGAGGCCATGGCGCGCATTATGACGGTGCTCGCTTTTGTGCGCCCTGGTGACCTGTATGGCCAACCCATCGATATCAACGTGCCGGAATACGGCATGAAGCTATTGAACCTGCAGCTCGAGGACGCGGCCGACACCACCGCAGCCGTCGAGTCCAACAACTAAGAGGAGAGACAATGAGCAAACTCGTCGAGGGCATTAAGGACCGTATGGTCGCTGCCGCGCGTGAGGCTGCGCCCGCCGTGGTGGATGCCGCGCAGAAGGCCGCGACCGCAGCTGCCGAGAAAGTTGCCGAGGCAGTTGCCGATGCCAAGAACGCGGCAGGGGAGACGTCCGTCGCTAGCGAGCCCGCCACCGCCGCTGAGCCCGTAGCCGCCGCCCACGCCCCCGAAGGCGCGATCTTCAACCCCGAGGCCGCCCGCGGCAACCTGCACCTGGGCATCGACGTGGGCTCCACCACCGTCAAGCTCGCCGTGCTCAATGACGACAACCAGATCGTCTACGCCAAGTACCAGCGCCACCACACCGACGTCCGTGCCTGCGCCCGCGACTTGTTCGAGGGTGCTGCGACCGTGCTGCCGACGGCCCAGATGACCTGCGCCATTACCGGCTCGGGCGGCCTGCTGCTGTCCCAGTGGCTCGACCTGGAGTTTGTCCAGGAGGTCATCGCCAGCAAACGCGCCGTCGAGACCCTCATCCCGGCCACCGATGTCGCCATCGAGCTGGGCGGCGAGGACGCCAAGATCATCTACTTCGACAACGGCATCGAGCAGCGCATGAACGGCACCTGCGCCGGCGGTACGGGCGCGTTCATCGATCAGATGGCCACTCTGCTGCACACCGACGCCAGCGGCCTTAACGAGCTCGCGGCCAACGCCACCACCATCTATCCCATCGCCAGCCGCTGCGGCGTCTTTGCCAAGACCGACGTCCAGCCGCTGCTCAACGAGGGTGCCCGCCCCGAGGACGTGGCCGCCTCCATCTTCCAGGCCGTCGTGACCCAGACTATCTCGGGCCTGGCGTGCGGCCGTCCTATCCGCGGCAACGTCGCCTTCCTGGGCGGCCCGCTGCAGTACCTCTCCGAGCTGCGCCACCGCTTCTACCTCACGCTCAACTTGGACGAGGAGCACCGCATCGTGCCCCAAAACGCTCACCTGTTTGTGGCGAGCGGCGCCGCCATGGCGCACGAGTCCAACAAGCTCAGCACGTTCCCGCAGCTCATCGAGGCCATCGATGCCCTGGGTGACACGCAGGGTGCCGAGGTCGAGCGCCTGGATCCGCTCTTTGCCACCGACGAGGATTTTGCCGAGTTCAAGACCCGCCACGACACCGAGGTCGTCCCCAAAGGCAAGCTCGAAGGCTACACCGGCCGTGTGTTCATTGGCATCGATGCCGGTTCCACCACCATGAAGGCCGCGCTCGTGGGCGAGGACGGTCAGCTGCTGCACACCTGGTACGGCAACAACAACGGCGACATCCTGGGTACGGCCAAGGTCATCATGGCCGATTTCTACAACCATATCCCCGCGGGCTGCACCATCGGCCACGTGACCACCACAGGCTACGGCGAGGCACTGCTCATCGAGGCCCTCAAGGCCGACTCCGGCGAGATTGAGACCGTCGCGCACCTGCGCGGCGCCAAGGCGTTCCTGCCCGGCGTCGAGTTCATTCTGGACATCGGCGGCCAGGACATGAAGTGCCTGCGCGTGAAGGACGGCGTCATCGAGCACATCATGCTCAACGAGGCCTGCTCGTCGGGCTGCGGCAGCTTTATCGAGAGCTTCGCCGTGTCTATGAACATGGACGTGCGCGCATTTGCCGACGCTGCCATCCATGCCAAGGCCCCGGTTGATTTGGGCAGCCGCTGCACGGTCTTTATGAACTCGCGCGTCAAGCAGGCGCAAAAGGAAGGCGCCACGGTGGGCGACATCGCGGCCGGCCTGTCCTATTCCGTCATCAAGAATGCCCTCTTCAAGGTCATTAAGCTGCGCGACCCCAAGGAGATCGGCAGCCAGGTGATCGTCCAGGGCGGCACCTTTATGTCCGATGCCACGCTGCGCGCGTTTGAGCAGCTCACCGGCGTTCATGCCGTACGTCCCGACATCGCCGGCTGCATGGGCGCCTACGGTGCGGCCCTGCTCGCCCGCGATCGCGCCGGTGCCGACGGCACTTCGACCATTCTTTCGGCCGAGGACATCGCGCACCTCACCGTGACGCAAAAGCATGTCCGCTGCGGCCGTTGCTCTAACAACTGCCAGCTTACCGTCAACGACTTTGGCGGCGGCAGGCGCTTCATTACCGGCAACCGCTGCGAGAAGGGCGCTGGCCACAAAAAGCAGAAGACTGAGGCCCCCAACCTCTTCAAAAAGAAAAACGAGCTGCTCTTTAACCGCGAGATCCTGAGCCCCGACGAGGCCCCGCGCGGCACCGTCGGCATCCCCCGTGCGCTCAACATGTACGAGAACTACCCCTTCTGGCACGCGTTCTTTACGCGCCTGGGCTTTAGCGTGCAGCTGTCCGACCAGTCGAGCAAGAAGACCTACCGGGCGGGCATCGAGTCCATGCCGTCCGAGAGCGTGTGCTATCCGGCCAAGATGAGCCACGGCCACGTGATGAACCTTATCGACCGCGATGTCGACTTTATCTGGATGCCGTGCGTGCGCTGGGAGCGCAAGGAGGATCCGACCGCCGGCAACTGTTACAACTGCCCCATTGTCATGAGCTACCCCACGGCGCTGGCGCTCAATATCGACGAGATTCGCGAGCAGAACATCGAGTTCCTGTACCCGTTTGTGCCCTATCACGACAAGACCGAGCTCAAGCGCCGTCTGTACCAGGTGCTCGCCGTCGACCGTGTGGCCGATGCTGAGGCCGGTCGCGGTCGTGTGCGTGGACCCAAGATCACGCGTTCCGAGGTCGATGCCGCCGTCAACGCCGCCTACGAGGCCGATGCGCGTTTCCACGAGGACATCCAGACCATGGGCGAGGAGGCTCTTAAGTGGGTCGAGGACCACGGCGGCCACGGCATTGTGCTCGCCGGCCGTCCCTACCATAACGACCCCGAGATCAACCACGCCCTGCCCGAGCTTATCTCGAGCTTTGGCTTTGCGGTCTTTACCGAGGATTCGCTCGCGCACCTGGTAAAGCCCGAGCGTCCGATTCGCGTCGTCGACCAGTGGATGTACCACAGCCGCCTGTACGCCGTCGCCCGCTTTGTGACGATGCGCAACGACCTGGACCTGATCCAGCTCAACTCCTTCGGCTGCGGTCTCGATGCCCTGACTACCGACCAGGTGCAGGAAATCCTTGAGGCCAGCGGCAAGATCTACACCGTGCTCAAGATTGACGAGGTGTCCAACTTGGGCGCCGCGCGTATCCGTATTCGCTCGCTCATGGCAGCGCTCAAGGACCAGGAGGCCGAGCGCTTGGCCGAGGCCACGGCCGCGGGCGAGGCCTACGAGCAGGGCGATGCCGCGCCGGTGGCGCCCTCCACGGATGCCCCCGCGTTCGCGAGCCGCAAGTACACGTTCGAGGCGCAGCGTGAGAGCGCCTCGACCGCGTGGCCCAAGGTACCCTTCACCGAGCAGATGCGCGACGAGGGCTACACCATCCTGTGCCCGCAGATGGCGCCGATTCACTTTGACCTGGTCAAAGAGGTGTTCCGCGGTGCCGGCTACAACTTGGAGCTGCTGCCCTCGACCGACCACGATGCCGTCGAGGCTGGCTTGCGCTACGTGAACAATGACATTTGCTATCCGTCGATCCTGGTGACGGGCCAGATTATGGAGGCCATCGAGAGCGGTCGGTACGACCTGTCCAAGACGGCCGTGGTTATCAGCCAGACCGGCGGCGGCTGCCGTGCCACCAACTACATCGCACTCATCCGCAAGGCCCTGCGCGAGAGCGGCCACCCCGAGATCCCGGTGATCTCGCTTTCGGCCGTGGCGCTCGGTGAGGACAACCCCGGCTTTAAGATTACGCCGGCACTGCTTAAGCAGGCAGTCTACGCAGTGCTCTTTGGTGACGTCATGATGCAGATGCTCTATCGTTGCCGCCCGTACGAGGCCACGCCCGGTGCCGCCAACGCACTCTACGAGGAGTACATGGCGCGCGCCCGCAAGCTGGCGCCTAAGTTCAACAGGCACAGCTACACCAAGTTGTGCCGCGAGGCCATCCGCGCGTTCGACACCATGCCGCTTGTGGGCGAGGGTACCAAGCCGCGCGTGGGCGTGGTTGGCGAGATCCTGGTCAAGTTCCATCCCACGGCCAACAACCACGTGGTCGATGTCATTGAGCGCGAGGGCTGCGAGGCCGTGGTACCGGGCCTGCTCGACTTCTTCCTGTACTCCATGAGCAACGCCGAGCTGCAGAAGGACGAGCTGGGTAGCTCTGCTACCACGCGTGCGGGCATGCAGGCGCTCATCAAGCTCGTGGACTGGATGCGTACGCCGGTGGAGGAGATGCTCGAAAAGTCCCGCCGCTTTGAGGCACCCGAGCGCATCGGTACCATGGCTGACAAGGCCCGCACGGTGCTTTCGGTGTGCAACAACATGGGCGAGGGCTGGCTGCTCACGGCCGAGATGCTCGACCTGATTGACCACGGTGCGCCCAACATTATCTGCACGCAGCCCTTCGCGTGCCTGCCCAACCACGTGGTGGGTAAGGCCGTGATCAAGGAGCTGCGCCGCCAGCATCCCGAGAGCAACATTGTCGCGGTGGACTACGACCCCGGTGCGTCCGAGGTCAACCAGCTCAACCGCATTAAGCTCATGATCAGCGTGGCCAAGGAAAACATGCGCGCCGGCAAGGGCTTTAAGCTCGAGAAGGTGGCGCCGCTCGCGATGGACGAGGTCACTGGCCAGATGCGTGCCCACGATGGCTGCGTGAGCTGCGGCTCGGTCGATGAGAGCGCCGTGGCGTCGGTCGCTGAGCGCCTGGGACGCGGCATTAAGAAGTAGCTGGCCTGCTTTGGGCTAGATATGAGGCAAACGGGTGGTAGTCGTACCGGCTACCACCCGTTTTTGCTGGACATATGTTGCGTAAATCGTTTTGTCGCAGCCTTCTGTGCACTCGAATTTCGGAAGTGCGGGAAAAAACGCGAACCTCCTGAGCACACCGCCTTTTTAGACTCTCACGACCTGCGGTTTTGTTGTAAAAAAGGCCGGTCTGGTCGGCGAACCCCGATTTTTCCCCGCACTTCCGAAAACAGCGGTTCAGTAGCGTCGAAAAATGCCCTCAAAATCGAGAGTTAATGAACAGATGTAGCCGTTCGCCGCAAATTACCGTCCGTTTATAGAACCCACCCCCAGCGTGCAGTCCCCTTACGGTTGAATAAATACACATCTATGGAATTACGTAAGAGAGGACTGTTCCTATGAGCTACAAGACCGTTTGTGTTGCCGGCGGCGGCGTGTTAGGAAGCCAGATTGCCTTTCAGGCTGCCTACTGCGGCTTTGATGTAACGATTTGGCTGCGCAGCGAGGGCAGCATCGGCCGCACCCAGCCCAAGATCGATCATGTGCGCGAGGAGTACATCGCGGCAATCGAGGGTATGGCGGACGGTACGGGCGAGTGGTGTGCCGGTATCGCCGATAGCGACCAGACCTTCGACAGGGAGGCGGCGCTCGCCGCCGTTGAGCGTGCCTACTCCACACTCAAGTTGGAGCTCGACCTCGCCAAGGCCGTTGCCGACGCCGACTTGGTCATCGAGTCTATGGCCGAGGACACACAGGCAAAGATCGACTTCTACAAGAAGCTCGCCCCGGTTCTGCCGCAAAAGACCGTCATCGTCACAAACTCTTCCACGCTGCTGCCGAGCACCTTTGCCAAGTACACTGGTCGCCCCGAGAAGTACCTGTCGCTGCACTTTGCCAACTCCATCTGGAAGAACAACATGACCGAGGTCATGGCACAGGACCAAACCGACAAGCGCTACTTCGACGAGCTCGTCGACTTCGCCAACGACATTCGCATGCTGGCGCTTCCCGTCAACAAGGAAAAGAACGGCTACCTGCTCAATTCCATGCTGGTGCCGTGGCTGCTCTCGGGCCTTGACCTGTATGTCTCGGGCGTCAGCGACCCCAAGAGTATCGACCTCGCATGGACGCGCGGCACTGGCGCTCCCAAGGGCCCATTCCGCGTATTCGACACCGTGGGTATTCAGACGGCCTACAACATCGTTATGCAGTATCAGAAGGTCCCGGGCCTGGTGAGCCCGTTGCTCAAAAAGATGATGATGCCCTACAACTTTAAGGCTATGGCGTCCGTCCTCAAGAAGATGCTCGACGAAGGCAAGCTGGGCGAAAGCTCGGGCGAGGGCTTCTTCAAGTACTAAAAAATGACCTCTCGGGGACGGAGGAAAACGGATCATTTTCGTCCGCCAACAGTGAGAAGATGGATCCAGAAATAGAAAGGAGTGGCAATGGGCCGGCTCGGGCTTTGAGGACAAGTTGCTGCAGGCCCAGGGCGATTTTTCGCTCAACGCGGGCCAGCACAGCGTGACGTATCTGCCGAGTTCTGACATGGCAACGACCGGTCGCTACCAGGTGCTGCTGTACGACAACAACTTTGGTGCGGCTGAGAGCTATCCCAAGTTCGACTGGGGCCAGCTGGGCGCCGCGGTGGTGACCGACTACAACAAGGGCACGCATTCGTTTGGGCGCATCTTTACAGTGGACGAGGCGGCGCGCACCTACGAACTTGAGGACCAGATCGCCGTGCCGTTTTCGGGCTATGTGAGCAGTGCGCAGCGCGTTGGCGATTCAAATAGCATGCTCGTGGCATCGGGCCAGGCCAAGACCTTTACCGAGTACGATCGGTATGGTCTACCCATCGCTACCTTTGAGATGGAAGCCGAAAAGTACATCTATCGCGTGTACAAGTACGATCTGTAGGGCCGCGCTTAGGTTTGACCAATGGAGTATGAAAACACGCCGTTCGCCGATGCCCCCTCCGCGAGTGGCAGCCATATGGTTTGATGTTAGAAACATATAGTTGTCGTCAGCCTGCTGGCGACGTTCCCCCTGATATCGGAGGTTCCAGGTATGTTTCGCGCTCCGTTAAACAACTATCGGTTGGGCTAACATGGGTCGCCGTGCTATTTCGATAACCCTTGCAGTGGTCTGCCTGGCTGTGCTCCTGGGCGCTACAGGGCTGTTTGCTATAAGCCGGGAAACGTCCTATATGCAGGAATGCGCTTCCGAAGGGTTTGCCATTGACGGTTACTATCGGGACGACAAGACGAGTCTGGAAACCCTGGCCTTTCTTGAAGAGGATAACCATCGGTGGCAACTGGTCGACAAAGACGGCAGCTGCGTTGACGGGCAGTTTAAGCGTACGGATGACCCCAACATCCTGATATTAAAGAAGGAAAACGGCGAAGAATTCGGCACGATTCACGTTGCGTATATATCGCGCCGACGCAATCAGGGGCAGATTTACCTAATTAGAAATACTAAGGTGACCCGATTTTATCTGGTGAGCACCGATCCGGCGTTTACAGTGGAATCTGACGATGTCGATGCGGACGTCTGATTCACGGCAATAAAACAGCGAGCGGGGCGCGGGTGAACTGCACCCCGCTGTTTGCTCGTGTCCGTATCGCGTCTGCGTCTCGTCGTAACTTGCGTCCGTGCGCGCATTCATCCCGCGCCGGTATCACTTCACATCGAACTCCACGCGATCGAGCTCGGGCACATTGAGGTCGATGAGCTTGCGGGCGATGTGACGGTCGTGTGCCCCGAGCGCCTCGCTTGTCGTCACATGGGCGACAATCTCGCGCTCGACGATGCCCTCCTCCTCGCCTTCGGTAGACGAGGTCTCGACGGCGACGGTGTAGTCCTTAAAGCCCGGCAGCACCGCGGCAAGCTCGCGCGTGGTTTCGGTGACGCCGTAGCCGTCCTGCACGCCGGCCTGCGCCGAGCCAATAGACCCCGCCGTCATAACGATGCAGGGGATGGCAAAGACTACCGTGCCCACAATGATGCGGCGGCGCACCTTGCGCGATAGCTCGTCGACCTCGGCTTTTTCCTCGGCGGTCACAATGCCGTCGCCGTTGAGGTCGCGCTTGAGCGGTACACGTAAAAGAAGCAATACGGCTTCGGCAGCCAGTGCGATAAAGACCACGTTGATGCCAAACTCGTAAAGCGCCGAGAGAAACAGTGACCCGCTTGCGATGGCGATGCCGTAGCCCGCCGCACACAGGGGCGGCATGAGCGCGGTCGCCACGGCCACGCCGGCGATGAGCGTGGCGGGTTCCTGGTCGCGCGAGTTGCCCAGACCACCCGCAAAGCCGCCCGCGAGCGCGACGGCAAGGTCCCACACGGTGGGCGTCGAGTTGTCGATGATGGCGGCCGTGGTGGCGCCAAGGGGCGAGAGCTTAAAGTACAACGTGGATGTGACCAGGCAAAAGACCATCTGCAGCGCGAGGCCGGCAATGGCCTCGACGGTAATCTCACGGTCGAGCGTGGCGATGCCATATGCCATGGCAAGGACCGAGCCCATGAGCGGGCAGATGAGCATGGCGCCCACGATAGCAATGTCCGAGTCGATGTCGAGGCCAATGCTCGCGATAAGCATCGCGATGATGAGGATGCATAAGTGCGAGCCAGTCAGCCGCGCCCCGTTTACAAAGCGCTTGCGAATCACGTGATAGGGCGCGCGTCCCTCGCGAATGTTGAATGCCTGCTTTAGAAAGCGGCTTGCGTTCTCCATGGCCTCGCTGTGAGCGGGGCGGATGCCATGGCGCCGATGATGGCGCTCACGCAGTCGCTTGAGCTGTTGTTTGTCGAGTTCCATGTCCACCTCGTATTGCCGCAGGAACGCGGGTGCGTTCGCAGCATGTACTCTACACCGTGACGGGCGGGGCGGTCATCTTGACATGGAACTTAGGCGAGCAGGCAAAGGAAGACAGGCCACATGCGAGTGCTGCTGAGGGTTTCGGCAGATACAAAAAAAGCGCGGGGCCGGATAGTCACCGACCCCGCGCTCTGCACGGGTGCGTTGTTGTTTGGTTTAGCCCAGCAGGCTCAGGCCAACAGAGATAAACGCCAGGATAACGCCGACGATAGACTCGCCGCCCAGCAGGCCGCTGGCGACAACCAGGCCCTGTTCCTGGAAGGCGGCGTCCTTGGCAGCCCTCTCCTCGTCCGAAAGACCGGCCTCGGCGTCGCGGTGAGCGGCCCACTTGTCGTAGGCGAGCTTAACGCAGGAGCCCAGGAAGGCCGTGAGCGACATGTAGAACGGCAGGTACACGCCCAGGCCGATCATCATGGCCGGAATGCCGAGCCAGTACATGACGATGCCGGCGATAAAGCCGCCCGCAAACCACGGCGCGCTCGGGATGCCCGAGACCATGGTGGCGACCACGCTTGCCTGTGCGGCCACAAAACTCTTGTCGGGGCCAAAGGCGTCCGGACCATAGGCGGTGACGAGCGCGACCATGACAGCGGCGGCGACCAGGGCGCCCACGATGCCGCCGATGGCCTGGCCGACCCACTGTGCGCGCGGGTTGGTGCCCAGCACGGCGCCGGCCTTAAAGTCGTTCATGACGTCGCCCGCAAGGCCGCACGCTACGGCCACGATGCCGGCGATAAAGAACAGCTTGACCTGAGCGAGCTGCGCGAAGGCTGCCACGATGAGCATGACGATGAGGCCGAAGATCTCCATGGGGTCGATACCCGTCTGCCCGCAGCTCTGCGCACTCATGATGGTGGTGACAAAGGTGAACAGCGTGACGATGACGGCTGGAACGGGACCAAGGTCGAGCGCGATGGCGACGATCACGGCGATGGCGGCGGCGCCCAGGCCGATGATGCCGGCGTCGAGCTTAAGGGAGCCCGAGATGAGCGACTGCTCGTCGGTGTCGGTGGAGCTGTCGGCGGCGAGGCCGCGGACGATACCGGCGACCTGCGGCAGGATGTCCTTGAGTACGACGGCGACGCCAAAGCCCATCATGAGGCCCATACCCAGGGACTTGACGATGCCCTGTGCGGTCATAACGTCAAACAGACCGGCAGCGGTGCCGCCGACGATGATGCCAAAATTGCCCAGCAGCGCGCCGGCAAACCAGAACGCGACGGGGGCGAAGCCCACCAAAAAGCCGACGGAGAGCAGCATGGGCGAGTTGTAGATGGCAAAGGTCACGCCGGGGATATTGAGCGTGCACAGCATACTGGGTACCACGCCCAGGGCGTCGCGAAGCACGCTGTAGATGCCGGCGATGGCCATGGAGCCAAAGAGCTGCTTGCCGGTCTTGCCGCCGGCCTCGGTAGCGCGCAGGGTCTGAGCTGCGGCGTTGCCGGTGGGGAACTCGAGCGCGGCGTCCACGATAAAGTGACGGTGGATGAGCGCTGTCGCCAGAAGGCCCAAGATGGTGCCGGCGAGCGCCACGATAAACATGTCGAGCCAGCTGATCTGGTCGGCATAGCCCAGCATCCAGGCGCCCGGGATGGTAAACGCCAAGCCGCCGGCGACCATGGCGCCTGCGGACATGATGGTGTGGGTGACGTTTGCCTCGTTGAGGCTGGCGTTGCCCATGAGCTTCAGGAAGAACAGCGAGATGACGGCAGCGAAGACGATCGGCCAGGGGAGTGCGCCCATCTTGAGGGCGGTGTAGGCCGAGCTTGCCGTGATGATCACGCAGCCAAGGACGCCGATGACGACGCCGCGCAGCGTAAGTTGCCCGCGCATCGAAGCGCGGTTCGAGGGATTGCTCATATAAAACTCCTTTGCGTATATCCGCTTCCCCCGGGAGCGCCGTTACGGATACGGCGCGGGAAGTCGGGTTACCAAGGGCCGCCGCGTGAGCTCGCAAACGACCGCGCACCAGTATAGCGGCAAGGTAGTCATTTTGGGATGACTGGTTTAGGTAGGCGATATACTGCTGGGCAGACGAAAGGAGCGCCGACGATGCTTAATGGGTGCGCATATATATTGACGGTCGACGTGGGCAACACGTTCATTCGCTTTGGCCTGTTTGCAGAGGATTCGGCCGCGGCGCAGGAATGTCCGCTTGCGACGTGCGAGATCACCACGCCGTCGAGCATCACGGCAGACGAGGCGCGCATGCGTCTCGTGCAGGTCATGGCCGCACTGGCGGCCGATGCGGGCATGCCGGGTGCGCTTGTGCCCGCGGCTGCTGTGTTGAGCTGCGTGGTCCCGGCGCTCGAGCGCCCGTGGAAGGTAGCGCTTTCCCGTACCTGCACGGGGCGCGTGCTCACCGTGGGGCCGGGACTTAAGACCGGCATGCCCGTGCACTACGACGATCCGGCCGAGATCGGTCCCGACCGCATCGCCGACGCCGTGGCGGCCCGCGCCGTCTACGGCTCGCCCTGCATCGTGATTGACCTGGGCACGACGACCAATATCGAGGTCATCGACGCGCACGGCACCTTTGTCGGCGGCGTTATCGCGCCGGGTCTGGCACTTGGCGCCCGCTCGCTTTCGGCGGCGGCAGCGCGTCTACCCCAGGTTGAGCCCTCGGCACCCACACATGTGATCGGCCGCAACACGCGCGAGGCCATGCGCTCGGGCGTGGTTTTGGGCGAGGTGGCTCGCATCGACGGCATGCTCGACATGGTGCTCGCCGAGATGCGAGCGACCAAGGCGGCGGGGGAGGGCGATGTGCCCATCGTCATTACCGGCGACGATGCCAAGGCGCTTGCGGCGCTGGTCGGCCATAGCCTGACGGTCGATGACGCGTTGACGCTGCGGGGTCTCGCCGAGCTCTACCACATCAACCAAAAGCCTCGCCGCGCGTAGGGCGAGGGGCTGGTAGGACAAAAACGTCTCCACCTTCCACCTGCTACAATGGGTCAAACTATTGCGATTTCGGAGGTGTCTGCCATGTCGGACGATCTTCATCAAACCGCGTCGGGCAAGCGCCGCGACGTCATTAGCTGGGACGAGTTCTTTATGAGCGTGGCCATCGCCGCGCAGCGCCGCAGCAAGGACCCCAACACGCAGGTGGGAGCGTGCATCGCCAGCACCAACCACCGCATCCTTTCGGTGGGTTACAACGGCACGCCCTCGGCGCTCAACGATGACTTTTTCCCGTGGGGCACGAGCGATGACCCGTTGCAGGATAAGCACAACTACGTGGTGCATGCCGAGGCCAACGCCGTGCTCAACTACCGCGGCTCGCTCAAAGACCTTGAGGGTTCCACGGTCTACGTCACGCTATTCCCGTGCCACGACTGCGCCAAGATCCTGGCGCAGGTGGGTGTGGGCGAGGTCGTCTACCTGGACAATAAGTATGCCGATACCGACGACGGCCGTATCAGCCGCCGCATTCTCGACTCCTGCGGCATCAGCTACCGCCAGGTCATCGTCGATGTCCAGATTGGTACCGGGGGACAGGCTCGGCAGTAATATGCGTTGTCGCTATCTGACGACGAACGCAGCTCAAAGAGCCCCGTCCCAAATTGACTACTCGTGAAAGTCGCGTCTGCGCGCATGGACGGCTCGTGAGCGGGTACATGGCTGTAGTAACATAGCCCCTGTCCGCGGGCGTGCCCGCGTTATTGTGAGAAAGGAGCCCCTGTGGCTGTTAACGAAGAGCTGCTTAAGAAGGTTCTTGAAGAGATCCGCCCCAACCTGCAGGCCGATGGCGGCGATATGGAGTATGTGGGCGTCGACGACGAGGGTGTTGTCAAGCTGGAGCTGCAGGGCGCCTGCGCCGGCTGCCCCATGAGCTCACTGACCCTGTCTATGGGTATCGAGCGCATCCTGAAGGAGCATGTGCCCGGCGTTACCCGCGTTGAGCAGGTCAATGCTTCCGGCGAGGCCGAGGACCTGTACGACGAGTACGCGCCGTTCTAAGATGCGAAAGCTGCGGACGGTACGCTCCGCATAGACGTTACGCCCAAATATGCGGCTGCGAGCGTAAGGCCCGCGGTCGCATTTGTATGTAGGGAGCAGAGGGATCGATATGCTCAACGACCTCTACCATATGCTTGACCCCGTTGCGATCTCGGCGGGCCCCATCACCATCTACTGGTACGGTCTGGCCTACGTGGTCGGCGCCCTGCTCACGGCGGTCGTTATGTACCGCACGCAACGTCGTTGGGGCTTCGACATTACGATTGATGACCTGACGAGCGTCGTGGTCGGCGCGGTCTTTGGCCTCATTATCGGCGCGCGCCTGTTTTACGTCGTCTTTTACGGCGATGGCTACTATTGGACCCACCCGCTCGAAATCTTTGCCACCAACGAGGGCGGTATGAGCTTCCACGGTGGCCTGGTCGGCGGCATCTTGGGCGGCATCATCGTGTGCCGCATGTATAAGCTCGACGCCTGGACCATCGCCGACCTTGCTGTGATCGGTGCTCCGCTGGCGCTGTGCCTGGGACGTTGCGCCAACTTCGTGAACGGTGAGCTGTGGGGTAAGCCGACCGATCTGCCTTGGGGTGTGGTCTTTGGCGGCACTGCGGGCGATATGCCGCGCCATCCCTCCCAGCTCTACGAGGCGTTTCTTGAGGGCGTCGTGCTCTTCTGTATTTTGCAGGTGCTCAGCCGCAAAAAGCCGCTGCTGCCCCAGGGTACGTTTATGGGCGTGTTCGTGATGGGGTACGGCATCGTCCGCTTTCTCGTTGAGTTCGTGCGCGTGCCCGATGCGCAGCTGGGCTATCTGCTGGGCGGCGTCATCACCATGGGTCAGCTGCTGAGTTTGCCGCTCGTGATCGCCGGACTGGCGCTCATCATCTTCGCCCGACACCGCAACCAGCCCCAGCGCGTCTACCTGGACGCCTAACCAAGGCCACCACAAAGGGGACAGGCACCTTTGTGGTGGTCTTGCCGAGTTTGATAGGTTTCTAGAAAGGCTTTCGGACTGTGAAGGATCCCGACCTCTCCACAACGGCTGCGCGCGACGCTGCCCGCATCGTCTGGTTTAAGCGCTACCCCGCCAAGCAGACGCTCATCGCATTTTTGCTCGCGCTGTTGGCGACCACGGCGTTTTCCATCGATCCCGCCCCGGTGTCGAGCAACGCAGTCTTGGCGATTGACCCCAAAGCCTCGGGCATGCTGTACGTGTGCTACGAGGTGCTCCTCTCGTTTGCCGGCCATACCGACGCGGTCATGCTGCTTGCGCTTGCCTGCCTGCTCACGCTGCCATTTCGCTACGTGTTCTTTGGCCGCGGCGACGCTTGGCGTCCCTCGGTGATCCTTCCGTCGCTGTTCTTTGCCGTCTGCATGGTGTTTGGCCGCAGCTACGACCTCACCGATTCGGCCGAGATCGTGCTCGGCGACAAGGCCCGCATCATCTGCGCCTGGATAGGCGGTGCGGGCTGGATGCTCTTGGCGGTCGTTGCCTTCTACCTTGCCTTTGAGTGTCTAGATTGGCTGAGCTCTCGGCGCATTCCGTTTTCCGAAGCGCACTTTGGCCGCGTATGGCGTGTGGCTCACGCCGTGCTCTCGGTCCATCCCTTTGCCGGGCCCTTCCTGGTGCTTATGGTCGCCTGGGCGCCCACGCTCATCGCTTCGCTGCCCGGCCTTTTTATGGGAGATACGGGTGCGCAGATTCGCCAGTGGTTCAACTACCCCAACGGCACGAGTGACTACCTGCGTCTGCTCAATCCCAATGTGTTGCTCAACGGACATCATCCCGTGGTGCACACGGCTATCATCGGTTCGTGCGTCCAGCTGGGGCTTTCACTGTTCAACAGCGCCAACGCAGGTCTTGCCATCTACACCTGCGCCCAGTTCGTCATTACGGCCGCCTGCATGGCCTATTCCATCTCGTCGCTGCGCAAGCTGGGCGTGAGCCTGCCGGTCCGCGGCGTGATCTTGCTGTTCTTTGTGTTTATGCCGATGTTCTCCAACTACGCGGCGCTGCTTACCAAAGATGTGCTGTTTGCCGACGCGTTTTTGGTGCTGTTGGTGCAGACCGTGAAGCTCGTGGCCTGCGGCCTGCCCCGTCGCGATGCCAATGCCGAGCGTGCGGGCGAACAGAGGCCCGTGCTCTTTGCGCGCCATGACTGGCTGCTGCTCGCTCTGGGCGCCATGGGTTCCACGTTTCTGCGTAACGGCGGCCTGGTGTTTCCCCTGGCGGCATGCGTAATCGCGGCGGCGTTTTGCGCATGGGACGCGCATGTGGCTCATCGTGCAGCCAGGCAGACTGGTGCTGCGCCTTCGGGCGCCATCCCGCGTTTCCGCTGGGTGGGAGTTCTTGCGGTGCTTGCACTCTGCCTTGCCTCCAATATGTACTTCACCAAGGTCTTTATGCCGGCGCACGACATCACGCCTGGTTCCAAGCGCGAAATCCTCTCGATTCCGTTCCAGCAGACGGCTCGTTTCGTCCAAAAGCACGACGGCCTCAACTCGGGCGTCAACCCTACGGTTAAGGAGGACGGCACCATCGTGGAGGCTCCTTGCGACGGCTTGGTGACCGACGATGAGCGTGCCGTGATCGACCGCGTGCTCAAGTACGAGAACCTGGGCCGCCGTTACAACCCGGATAAGTCGGACGCCGTCAAAAATTGCTTTAACGAGTATGCCTCGCAGGAGGACATCAAGGCCTATTTTGAGGTGTGGGCTCAGATGTTCAAAAAGGATCCCGAGTGCTATATCTCGGCGCTCATCAATAACTACTACGGCTACTTTTATCCGAGTGCCCGCGATGCGTGGGTCTACAGCACGGCGCGCAGTGCCGAGATTATGGCGAAGCCCGATAACCTCAAGTACTTTGACTTCCATCCGGTCGATAGCAAGGTCGTGCGCTGGTGCGACCACCTGATCAACCTGTATCGCGTGGCAGTACAACGCATCCCGTTTATCTCGCTCACCATGAGCTCGGCCACCTATGTGTGGATCATGATCACCGTGGTGGTCTATCTGCTACGTCGTCATTCGTGGCGCGGGCTGGCCATTTGGGTGCCGCTGCTGGGCGTGCTCGCCGTGTGCCTGATCGGTCCCTGCAATGGCTCGACCTACATGCGCTACCTGTATCCGGTCATCGCCTGCATGCCCTTTGCCATCGGCGCCACCATCACCCGCAGTGACCTCCTCCGGTCCTAATTTGGTGCATTGGGGTCAGGTTGCTTTGCACCAAAGGGTGGCATCATCACGACGCCTTCATTTTGGGGTTTATCTCACAGGCCAGTAGGTATATCATAACGACGTTTGTTTATATTGCCCGAGCATCTGCGCTGGGCTTTAGGTCGAAACCGATAGGAGACACGTATGTCCGGACACTCTAAGTGGGCCACAACCAAGCATCGTAAGGGCGCGCAGGACGCCAAGCGTTCCGCCCTCTTCTCCAAGCTGAGCCGCAACATCACCGTTGCTGCCCGTCTCGGCGGTGACCCGCTGCCCGAGAACAACGCCAGCCTCGCCGCTGCCGTTGCCAAGGCCAAGGCTCAGTCCATGCCCAAGGACAAGATCAAGTCCGCTATCGACAAGGCCTTCGGTTCGGGTGCCGACGCCGCCGTCTACGAGAACATCGTGTACGAGGGCTACGGTCCCGCCGGTGTCGCCGTCTACGTCGACTGCCTGACCGATAACCGCAACCGCACCGCCGCCGATGTCCGTTCCGCCTTCTCCCACGCTGGTGGCAACCTGGGCACCTCCGGCTCCGTCGCCTTCCAGTTTGAGCGCAAGGGCCAGATCGTCGTCGCCAAGGAGATCCTGGACGAGAACGCCAAGAAGGAGACCATGATCGCCAACGGTGCTGCCGGTGACGAGGATGAGTTCATGATGGCCATCGCCGAGGCCGGTGGCGAGGACTACGAGGACGCCGGCGAGGAGTGGATCGTCTGGACCGCTGCTAACGACGTCATGGCTGTCTCCAAGGCGCTCGAGGAGCAGGGCGTCCAGGTCAAGGGCTCCGAGACCACCATGGTCCCGACTACCCCGACCGAGATCTCCGGTACCGACGCCAAGAAGGTCCAGCGCCTCATCGACCGTCTTGAGGAGCTCGACGACGTCCAGGATGTTTACAGCACCATGGACATGACCGACGAGGTCATCGCTGCCCTCGAGGAGGAGTAGCGCCCACACGGGTTAAGCCGTGCATATCTGGGCATAATGAAGCGAGCATGCAAGCCTCGTGGAATAGATGAGCCGGATCCGCGTGCGTATGGCACCGGACCCGGCTCTTTTATAATGATGCGAATCGTTTTGCATTCTGTGGACCGAAACCTGAAGGGAGCGCGCGTGCGCGTACTCAAACGAGCCCTAGCGATCGTGTATCTTGCCGCCGCCATCGTGGCGCTGGGTACGCTTGTCTGCCAGTTCTGGGGACCGTATACGTATCGCTTTATGCTGCTGTTGCGTGACACCATGCCTCGCGTCGTCGTTACGGTGTGCGCCGCTATCGTGGCGCTTGGCGTGCTCATCGGTTTTTTCCGCCTGATGTTCGCGCGTCGCGAGCCGTCCTGCGTGCATCCGGCAGGGGAGCGCAATATCGAGGTCACGCTCGCAGCGCTTTCCTCGTGCGCCCGTGCCGCGGCGGAGTGCGATGATCGCGTGATGGTTGAGCATATCGAGGCGCGCGTTCAAGGCTCCGACGAGTCGCGCGTTCGTTTTAAGGTCGAGGCCATCGCACTCGACGACCGGGACGTGGCCTCTCAAGCTATCGCGATGCAGCAACGCATCGAGGAGGCCTGCGACACCATGCTCGGCACGCCGGGCACGACCGCGCGCGTCCGTTTTTTGCCGTCCAAGACTACCGTCCAGACCGTGGAGGTTTCCGGTGAGTGATACCAACCAAGACAAGACCGCCCGTACGCCGCGCTTGACGATCGACCAGAACGCTACGCCGGCAGGCGAGTCCGCCGACACCAAGCCCGAGGCCGGCGAGCAGCACGACAGCGCCGCCAACGACTTTGACGAGGCCATGGGTCTCATCAAAGGTACGGGCGCTGCTATCTGGAGCTACGCCGTGCGCCACCCCAACACTACGCTCGGCGCCTTGGCAGGCTTTATCCTCGCCGTGCTGGTACTTACGTTGGGCCTGTGGGACACGCTCGTCATCGCATTCTTTGTGCTGATCGGCGCCGTAATCGGCCAGATTCGCGACGGCGAGAACGGTATCGTCAACTTCTTCGGCCGTCTGTTTAGCGGCCGCTAATATGAATTCGACTGTCGCATCCGCGGCAGGCATAAGGAGGAACCATGGCTTTTAACACGAAGGTCGATGTAGCCGATACCGAGCTCGAGGCGAATGAGGCCGTCGCCGCCGAGGCGGAGGATGTAGAATTCGAAGGTCAGTCCCTCGCCGAGACAGAGGCAGAGTCCGATGCGGACGAGGACGACGAGGAAACGGACGAGTCCGAGGACTCGCTGACCTATTCCAACGGCGTGATCGAGAAGATCGTTGCCATGGCCACCCGCGAGGTTCCGCACGTTCTGGGCATGAAGGGTAACCTCATGCACTTTGTGCAGGAGCAGTTTGGTGCCGAGAATCTGACCAAGGGCGTGACGGTCGAGGTCACCGATGACAATCGCGTGGTCGTCAACATCTCCGTCATCATCGAGTACGGCGCCTATGCGCCCGCGATCTTCGACGATGTTAAGGCACGTGTCACCGAGCGCCTTGCCGCGATGACCGGCCTTGAGGTGGCGGGCGTCAACCTGCGCATCGAGGATGTCATCACCCCCGAGGAGTACGAGCACCGCACCAGCCAGCACGAATAACCTTCCAAAAAGGGATGTTTGTTTTGGCAGGTTTTATCTGCGAAAACGTCAAACGGCCGACAGCGCAAGCAAAAGCGCGGTCGACCGTTTTCTATATAGCCTCGATCTAGTCATACCGCTCGTCTAACTAAGGGTTGCAATCTTCGCGTTCCGCGTTACCCTAATGGGCGCATTGTTTCCAAATTGTTAACGAGGGGTTGCCGTAATGGCCGACGAACACGAGACCGAAAGCAAGGCATGGGCGATTGAAGCCGCTGCGGCAGAGGCGGCGTCGCGTGCCGCCGAGGAGGTGCATCGTCCTCCGGTGGTGCCGATGGAGCGCGTCGTCGGTCGCGAGGATATCGAACGTGGCGAGCGCGCCGGCCGCAAGCGCAGTCAGGAGCCAGGCTTTCCGCGCTTTTTTGCCGAGCTCAATCTGGGCCTGGTCCTCACGGCCTTTGCCATCGTGGCTTTCAAAACGCCCAATCACTTTGCCTTCGGCGGCACCTCGGGCGTGTCGGTCATTCTTTCCACGCTGTTCCCGACTCTGCCCGTCGGCGTATTTATGTGGATTATCAACGCGGTCCTGGTCATCCTGGGTTTTATCTTTTTGGAGCGCAAGGCAATCCTTTGGAGCGTCTTTGCCTCGTTTGCGCTTTCGGCCTACGTCTCGCTGTTTGAGCTCTTCATTCCGACGGATGTTTCGATGACGGGCGATATGTGGCTCGACCTGTGTTTTGCCGTCATCTTGCCGGCGCTGGGCAGTGCCATTGTCTTTGACATTGGCGCCTCGACGGGCGGCACCGACATCCTTGCCATGATCCTCAAGCGTCGCACGACGCTTGAGATCGGCCGTGCCCTGTTGCTGGTCGATATCGGCATCGTGACCATCGCGGCTTTCCTGTATGGCCCGCGCGTCGGCCTGTACTGTGTGCTTGGTCTGTTTGCCAAGACGCTCGTCGTCGATAAGGCCATCGAGAGCATCCACCTGCGCAAGGTCTGTACGATTATTTGCGCCGAACCGCGCAAAGTCGAGGAGTTTATCGTCAAGCATCTCAACCGCACGGCAACGATCAGCCGTGGCTACGGCGCCTTCTCGGGCAAGTGCGTCACGGTGATCATGAGCGTGCTGAGCCGTCGCGAGGCAGTGCAGCTGCGCCGCTATACCCGCGATATTGATCCGGATGCGTTTATCACGATCGTTGACAGCTCCGAGATCGTGGGCAAGGGCTTCCGCGGCACGAACTAGCGCGGATATACCCTTCGAATCATTGAATAAAGCCGCCTACGTTGCAAATCGGTCATCTTGGGGTATTTGTCCCCACATTGGGCGATAATGTTGCCAAAGACATCGTTTGCGATCCAGGTGATTCGCTCTAGATACGAAGGGATGATTTCGATGTTCTGTTCGCAGTGTGGCGCCCCCATGGGCGATAACGACAAGTTCTGTGGCGTGTGCGGTGCCCCTAATACCGAGGCCAAGGCCACCGGCCCCGCTCCGCAAGCTCAACCTCAGCCGCAGGGTCAGCCGTTTGCCCAGCCCCAGCCGCAGCCGTTCGTTGCGCCCCAGCCGGCTATGAACGTGCCCAAGGGCTGCATGGCTCAGGCCTTCAACGACATGATTAAGGTTCCCGGCGCCCTGGTTCGCGTATGCCAGATTGCCTTTTTGCCGGCGCTGATCTGCGTCGTGTCGGTGCTGGTGCTGTTTATCCCCGTTATCGGTGGCATCGCGGCGGCCATTGGCTTTTTGCTCGCTTACGTGGCAAGCGTGTGCGGCGCTGGCTTTGCTATCGAGTGGGGTCGCGACCTGTCGCTCAAGGACGATAACGGCATGGAGCGTCCGCTGCTGCGCTCGACCTCCTTTGGGCTGGGCATCTTCTCGTCTGTCATTACGAACGTGCTCGGGTTCGTGGCCATTATTCCGGTGATTGGCGTGGTGTTCTCGGTGCTTGAGAGCGCTGTGATCGGTGCCGTTGGTTCGTACTATTACTTCGGTTCGAGCGGCCTCGAGGGCGCACTCATCGGGTCGATGGGTCTGCTTGTCTTTGCCATGATCGTATCGGCGGTGTTGGGCATTTTCTTTAAGATGTTTGGTGACGCTGCCGTGATGCACTTTGCAGTCGCCGGCCGCGTGGAAAGCGCGTTTTCGCTCGAGAAGGTCTGGAAGTCCTATAAGGCCAACCTGGGCAAGCTGTTCTGCGCCTCGATTCTCCCCGAGTTTTTGACGGGCATTGTTTCCAATACCATCACCTGGATTTTCACCGCCATCTTTGGCTTTGTTGCCGCGCTGGGCATTAGCAGCTATGGCTACTACGGCTACTATTCTCGTCCTTCGGGTCTTGAGGCTATCATCGAGGGTGGCGGCATTACGCTCATCCTGTTCCTGATGATCGTTGCCTTTGTCACCGTGTTCCTGAATGTGTTTGGCACGATGCTCAAATATCGTGCCGTTGGCTACTGGGCCGCGCGCCATGCCAGCGAGTGGGCCGATGAGGATACCGACGATGTCCTGACGTTCGTGCTCCCGGGTGAGAAGAAGCCTGCTCCTGCGGGGTTCAATCCCACGGCCGCCACTGGTGCTGCCCCTGCGCCTGCCCCTGCGCCTGCCCCTGCCCCGGCACCCGCGCCTACACCTGCTCCGGCACCTGCCCCGGCACCCGAGGCGACGCCTGCGGAGCCCGATTGGAATGCCGTTGCCACGCCGGCGGATGAGCCGGGCGATAATCCTGCTGCCGAAAACAATCAAACCGAATAGTCGGTCGAGGCGCCCTGGGCAACTGAGCCCGGGGTGCCTTTTTCTACTGCGAAAGCAAGAAAATGCCCGGGAAAACGGTTGCAGCAATATTTCTCGGAAATTGATCAATGTTGCGCAACAACGTCGCGGCTATTGTTGAGAACATAGTCGTGTAAGGTTTGAAGGCGTGCAACGCCTTAGGAAAAGGAGAGGCTTATGTTCTGTCCCACTTGTGGTTCTCCCATTTCGGATGATGCCAAATTCTGCCCCGTCTGCGGTTCTGCCGTCGGTGCCGCTCCCGCTGCTCCTGCTCCGCAGCCCGCGCCGCAGCCTGCATCTCAGCCCCAGCCTGCTCCGCAGCCCACGCAGATTCAGCCCACTCCGGTTCAGGCAGTTCAGCCTCAGCCTCAGCCGCAGTACACCGGCCAGCAGCAGTACACCGGTCAGCAGCAGTATGCTCAGCAGCCTGCACCCGCCCCGATGGGCTATGCTCCGATTAAGACCGACCGTGGCGTGATCGGCTGGCTCCTGCTTTCCATCGTGACCTGCGGCATCTATTCGTATTACTTCCTCTATTGCCTCGCGCGCGACATCAATGTCATGTGCCAGGACGACGGCGATTCCACACCGGGTCTGGCTGCATTCATCCTGCTGTCGTTCGTGACCTGCGGCTTCTACGCACTCTACTGGTACTACAAGATCGGCAACCGCCTGCAGGCTAATGCTCCTCGCTATGGCCTGATGTTCCAGGAGAACGGTACCACCGTTCTTATGTGGCAGATCGTCGGCGCGCTGCTGTGCGGCCTTGGCCTCATCTTTGCCATGAACATCATCATCAAGAATACCAATGCCATGGCAACGGCTTATAACGTCCGTCTTGGCGCTCGTGCCTAACGATAAGAGCGGCGTGAACAGCTCCCAGGGACATAAGGGCGCGGCGGAACTCATTCGCCGCGCCCTTTCTTGCATCGGCGCGCTCTTTGTCGCCTGGCTCGCACTCTACCTGCTCGATATCGGCTGCGTGTTTCGCCTGATGACGGGCATTCCCTGTCCGGGATGTGGCATGACGAGGGCCTGGCTGGCAGCACTGCGCCTCGATTTTGCGGCGGCCTTTGCCTACCATCCGCTGTTTTGGGTGGTGCCGATTGCGTTTGTGCTCGCGTTCGTGCGCGAGGAGGTGACGTCGAGCAAGCTAAAGCGCGGCATCGACATTGCGGTTATTGTTCTGTGCGTGCTGGTCGTTGCCGTATGGATCGTGCGCCTTATCAACCCGGCAGACGCGGGCCTGCTCTTTGGTGGCCACGCTCCCGCCGGAGTTCCCACCGATATCATCCACCTCGAAACCCCACGCTGGCTCACCATCCTTCGCTCTTACCTGTCGTGACGGAGGACGCGCTAGAAAAACGGTCGACATATAAGCGGGGGCGAACGTTGAGATAACGTTCGCCCTCGCTTTGCTCTAGCCAGGTTGTTATGGGTGGGCGTGACGGCTACTCGCCATGCTTCTCCTCGTGGCGAGCGGCAGCCCGCGCATCGTGGATGCCCTTGATGGCGGCATGGCGGGCGGTGCGGGCGTCGTGCACGGCGTCGCGGGCCTCGGCGGCCGTTGCCTTGGCAGAGCGCAGCTTGGCTGCCAGGTCGGGATTGGTCTCGGCAACCGCGGCGATCGTGGGGCCGTCGAGCTCTTCTTGCGTGGGCTCGGCCAAAAAGTCGATGGCATACTGAGCGGCTACCATGGAGCCCTTGGCGAGCACGCTCTCGTCGATCTTATAGAAGCAGGAGTGCTGGGCATAGGTGGCGCCGATCTGGGGGTTGCGCGTGCCAACAAAGGCGAGCACGCCCGGTACGCGGCGCAGATACTCCGAGAAGTCCTCGCCCGAAAGCGTGCCGCGGTAATGGCCCTCGCCTGCGGGGCCCAGGCACTTGAGCACAGCTTGGCGGCAGCGCTCGCTCGAGGCGGCATCGTTTTCGACCTTGTAGTTGGCGATGGTGTAGTCGGTGAGTTCGGCCTCGGCGCCTAGCGCTGCTGCGGTGTGCTCCACGATGCGGCGCATAAGCTCCGGCATTTCCTCGTGGGTCGAATCTCCGTAGGTGCGCACCGTGCCGGCGAGGTAGGCCGTGCCGGCGATAACGTTGCGCGCGGTGCCGCCGTGCAGCTCGCCGACGGTGATGACGGCCGGCTCGTAGGGGCTGATTTCGCGCGAGACGATGGTCTGCAGGGCGTTAACGATCTCGGCGGCAACCATGACGGCGTCGTGGCCGCGCTGGGGCATGGCGCCATGGCACGAGGTGCCGCGGACGTCGATGCGGAACCAGTCGGTATTGGCCATGCGCGGACCGGGCTCGCAGCTCACGGTGCCGGCGTCGACCTCACTCCAGATGTGCGCGGCGTAGGCGCCATCGACGCCGTCGAGCACGCCCGTGCCGATCATGAGCTTGGCGCCTTGGCCGTTTTCCTCGCTGGGCTGGAAGACGATGCGGACTTCGCCGTGGATGTCGTCGGTCATATGGCGCAGGATTTGCAGCGTGCCGAGCATCATGGCGATATGGCAGTCGTGGCCGCAGGCGTGCATGCAGCCCTCGTTGACGCTGGCGAACTCCTCGCCGGTCTGCTCGGTGACGGGCAGGGCGTCGATGTCGGCGCGCAGCAGGATGCGGCGGCGTGGCGTGCCGTCCTCGCGATAGGCGTCGGGCGCGGTGCCGCGAAGGGTCGCCACAAGGCCCGTCTTAAGGGGACGCTCGTAGGGGATATTCATGGCATCGAGCTGGTTGGCGATGTCGGAGGTCGTGCGCTCCTCGGCGAGGCTCAGCTCCGGGTGCTTATGGAAGTGCCGGCGCTGCTTGATGATATAGGGTTCAAACTCGGTAGCGATATCTTTGATGGCTGCGGTGACGTCGTCAGCCGCGCGAGCCTCGGTCGCCGCCATAATCTGCTGTGCCTTGGTCTTCGTCATGGTCGATTTGCTCCTTGCTGGGTTGATCGCAAAATCGTACAGGCTCTCTCCAGTATGCCACCTGCCGCTAGGGCTGGTAAAGTTGCCGTTTGCCGCTTGGGGTTTTGTTGCAAGGGCGGGGGAGTACACTCGGGGGTGTTGAATTTCCTGCCAGAGATGGGGATGCCCATGCAACATATCGATCGGATTATCCGCTCCAAGAACGTCTTTACCGCGCAAGACGGCATCGATACCGCCCGCGAGCTGGCGATTGCCATCGCAGGCGACCATATCGTCGCAGTCGGTGCGCCCGATGACGTGATTGCCGCCGCGCCTGCCGCCACGTCGGTTATCGACTACGGCGAGCAGTTTGTCTGCCCCGGCTTTCATGACGCTCATCTGCACTTCTTCCATACCTCGGTCGGTTCCTCGCCGTACATGCTCATGGATATGGGCACGTCCGAGGCTGCGCTAGTGCAGCATGCGCTCGAGTTTTCCCAGGGCCTGCCCGACGACGCCTGGGTCGTGACCCAGGGCTGGCGCGATTACCGCTGGGATCCGCCCGAGCATCCTACCAAGGCCTCCCTCGACGCCGCCTTCCCCGGTCGCCCCTGTGTTATGTATTCGGGCGATGGGCATACGCTGTGGCTCAACAGCCGCGCGCTCGAGGCGCTCGGCGTGACGCGCGACAGCGAGCCTCCGGCGGGTGGCAGTTACGACAAAGACTCAAACGGTGAGCTTACGGGTATTGCCCACGAGGCAGCTGCTATGCAGCTGCTGCCGCGCTGCCTGGAATGGCTGGGCGAGGACCGCATCGCGAGCGCTTACGGCGACCAGATGAAGCGTATGGCCGAGCAAGGCATCACCTCAATCTGCGATATGTCGCTCATGCCCATGCCGGGCTGCGACTTTATTCGCGACGATGTCTACGAGAGGCTGCAGGCCGCCGGCAAGCTGGGCATTCGCGCCCACCTGTTCCCCACGCTGCTGGATGACCAATCGCGCTTGGAAGAACTCCAGACCCGCTACGCAAACAACGCGCTGCTCTCGGCGCCTGGTTTTAAGCAGTTCTTCGACGGCGTCTCGAGCGAACACACGGCCTATCTCACCGAGCCCTATACCAACCCGCGCTTCCCGGGCGATCAAGGTCGCCTGACGGTTCCCGTCGAGCGCATGCGCAAGCTGGTTCTGGCTGCTGCGGAGCGCGGGCACACCGTTCGCATCCACGTCATCGGTGACGGTGCGATTCATGCCGCGCTGGATATCTTTGAGGAGGCCGCCGAACTGTACGGCCTGCCCCAGCACGGTCATAACACGCTTGAGCATCTGGAGAACCTCTTGCCCGAGGACCTCGATCGTCTACGCAAGCTTAACGTCGTTGCCTCGAGCCAGCCCTGTCACATTACACTCGACCCGGGCGGCCCCGAGCGCGATCTGGGCCTGGAGCGCAGCCGCATCATGTGGCCGTTTGCGACCTATAAGCAGCGCGGCATTCGCCAAGCCTTCGGCACCGATAGCCCCATAACAGCTGTTACCAGCATGAACGTGCTCTACACGGCCATCACGCGCCAGGACCCCCGCAGTCACTGGCCCGAGGGCGGCTGGCTCCCCAGCGAGCGTATCGACGCGGCAACTGCCCTGCGCAACTACACGCTTGGTAGCGCGTACGCAGCGGGCGACGAGCAAAACCTCGGCAGCCTAGAGCCCGGCAAATACGCCGACCTGGTAGTCCTGGACCAAAACCCGCTCACCATCGACCCCCAAGAGCTCCAGGCTACCAAGGTTCAAGCCACCTACCTGGCAGGCAACTTAATCTACGAGCGCTAATATTCATGCCGTACCGTTAAACGCGGCTCGGGCAGCCTATTTTGGGATGGCGCTCGGGCCGCGTTTGTTTGCCGATCGGGTCCGTTAGGAGCGTTCCCGCTCTGCTTGATTTGGGCGCGGGGCGGAGGCGCAGCTGCTCCGTGCACTCAATTTGGACATCAGTAATGCCGTCTCTTGGTGTTTTGCATACTTTCCATTGCAGATTGCAAAAATAGGATGGGATGTTCTTTCTGGTCCTTATGTACCCCCGCCTGGGCCGTGCAAAAAACGGAGTATTCAGCAACGCAAGTTCCGCCGGTGCCGCTGCAGTTGGCTAACATTGCGGAGATCAACGTCATTTTGGGGTCCGGTGCGACGCGAGACATGTTTATTCGTCTCGACGAAGTCTGTCTGCCGACCCAAATCGCCGGTCGAAGGCGTCTTTGGGGCCAATAAGGGGTGTCCGGCGCGTATGCAGCCGTTCTGGCCTGCTGAATACTCCCAAAAATGCACGGTGCTCCCCGGGGGACCCGTGCGCGCGGCGAAAACCATGCCCATGTCGCCATCCGCATCGCCATTTTGCTGCACAGACTTTTCTGAATGCCGGGCCCGATAACGTTGACTCAGCTCCCGTGTGGCGCCGGAGGGGCGGGATATAAGGTTTATCGCGAGTTCCGCACGAGCCGAAGGCCACTTAATGTGGCCTTCGTGCGAGCAGGACTGCCCGAGCAGGAAACCTTATATCCCGCCCCTCCGGCGCCACACGGGAGCTGCGCACAAGTTATCCCCCGGCATTCAGAAAATCTAAGTGCCAAAAAATAAGATTTTTTGACTCCGTGTTGTATAACCCGCCATTCGTGGGTACCATTCAACGCGTACGCAAACAAAAAGGGTTAACCCGCGCGGCATGACCGCGCGGCCCACAAAGGAGGAAACAAGCATGTCGTCTTTGAAGCCGCTTGCAGATCGCGTCCTGGTCAAGCCCGACGAGGCCGAGCAGAAGACCGCTTCTGGTCTGTACATCGCCAGCAACGCTCAGGAGAAGCCGCAGCGCGGCACCATCGTTGCCGTTGGCGCCGGTAAGGTCAACGACAAGGGCGAGCGCATCCCCATGGACGTTCAGGTCGGCGACGTTGTCATCTACGGTAAGTTCGGTGGCAACGAGGTCAAGGTCGACGGCGAGAAGTATCTGCTGATGCGCGCCGACGACATCTACGCCGTCGTCGAGGCCTAGTCTCGTCAGAATCTCTGATTCGTCTTTGAACGCGTCCGCCGTATAAGACTCGGAAGCGGCGACGCGAGTCACATTTCTTTTGGAGGATTACTCACCATGGCAAAGAACATTACGTTCAACACCGATGCCCGCGCTAAGCTCGCCAAGGGCGTCAACACTCTGGCCGACGCCGTTACCGTCACCATGGGCCCCAAGGGCCGTTACGTCGCTCTGCAGCGCACGTTCGGTGCCCCGACCATCACCAACGACGGCGTTTCCGTCGCTAAGGAGATCGAGCTCGAGGACAACATCGAGAACATGGGCGCTCAGCTGGTGAAGGAGGTCGCCACCAAGACCAACGACACCGTGGGTGACGGCACCACCACCGCAACCCTGCTCGCTCAGGCTATCGTCAACGACGGTCTGCGCAACGTCGCCGCCGGCGCCAACCCGCTGGCCATCCGTCGCGGCATCGACAAGGCTGTAAACGCCGCTGTCGCCGAGATGAAGAAGCAGGCCAAGCCGGTCGAGACCAAGGAGCAGATCGCTTCCGTCGGTACCATCTCTGCCGGTGACCCCGAGGTTGGCGAGAAGATCGCCGAGGCCATGGAGGTTGTGGGTAAGGACGGCGTCATCACCGTCGAGGATTCCCAGACGTTTGACATCACCATCGACACCGTCGAGGGCATGCAGTTCGACAAGGGCTATGTCTCCGCTTACTTCGTCACGGACAACGACCGCATGGAGGCCGTGATGAAGGATCCGTACATCCTCATCACCGACCAGAAGATCTCCAGCGTTCAGGACATCATGCCTGTTCTCGAGGCTGTCCAGCGCGCCGGCCGTGGCCTGCTCATCATTGCTGAGGACATCGACGGCGAGGCTCTGCCGACCCTGGTCCTCAACAAGATCCGTGGCGCCCTCAACGTCTGCGCCGTCAAGGCTCCGGGCTACGGCGATCGCCGCAAGCGCATCCTCGAGGACATCGCCGTCCTCACCGGTGGCCAGGCCGCTCTGGACGAGCTGGGCGTGAAGGTCGCTGACATCACCGCCGATATGCTCGGTACTGCTAAGTCCGTCACCATCTCCAAGGACAACACCGTCGTCGTCGGCGGCGCTGGCTCCAAGGAGGCCATCGACGCCCGCATCGCTCAGATCAAGGGCGAGATGGAGAACACCACCTCTGACTTCGACCGCGAGAAGCTCCAGGAGCGCTTGGCCAAGCTCTCCGGTGGCGTTGCCGTCATCAAGGTCGGCGCTGCTACCGAGTCCGAGCTCAAGGAGATCAAGCACCGCGTCGAGGATGCCCTGCAGGCTACCCGCGCTGCTGTCGAGGAGGGCATCGTCGCCGGCGGCGGCGTCGCCTTCATGGACGCTGCTCCTGCGCTCGATGCTGTCGAGATCGACGACCCCGAGGAGAAGATCGGCGTCGACATCGTCAAGAAGGCTCTGACCGCTCCGGTCGCTACCATTGCCAAGAACGCTGGCTTTGAGGGCGCTGTCGTGGTCGACAAGGTTGCCGAGCTGCCCGCCGGCCAGGGTCTCAACTCTGCCAACGGCGAGTGGGGCGACATGATCGAGATGGGCGTCCTCGACCCCGTCAAGGTCAGCCGCGTCACCCTGCAGAACGCTGCTTCTGTCGCCAGCCTGATTCTCATCACCGAGGCCACCGTCTCCGATGTGCCCAAGAACACTCAGCTTGAGGACGCTATCGCTGCTGCCACCGCTGGTCAGCAGGGCGGCGGTATGTACTAAGGCCGACAAGGTCTAGAACTCCCACCGGGAATCCGGGGGCGTGACGGGGCTTCTCTCCGGAACGTCCTCGGACATGCAAAGAGGCTCCGCATCGCGCTTCGCGCTGCGGAGCCTCTTTGCGTCCTGCGGAAATGTTCCGGAGAGAAGCCCCGTCACGCCCCCGGATCCCCTGCGTTTACGGCCTTGGGGTCGGCGGGCGGAGAAGGACGTGGTTGTGGGGGATACGTGTCCCGGTCGCTGTTTCGCGGCTTTGCCGCGAAAGGCGCGTTACTTTGGGATGGGTGGGGAATGTGGTTGTTGCGGCAACTGGTCCCCGCCATAAATTACCCTTGGCATACTTGCGCGAAAGCCTGCTGGTGCTACACTTGCAATTGCTGTTTCAGGGCGGGGTGGAATTCCCCACTGGCGGTAAATCGGGCGGTGCCACAGGGGCGCCGTGGCGCGGGCGAGGTGCCTGCGGCCGAGCCGATGAGTCCGCGACCCGTGTGTGCGTTGGTTCGCATGCCGGCTGAACTGGTGAGATCCCAGTACCAACGGTTAGAGTCCGGATGAAAGAGGCAGGTGATCTTATGTCTGAACAGTCGCAGCATATCCATTTTGAGAACACGAATAGGTGGAGCACCAAACAGCTCGTTACCATGGCGTTGATGTGCGCCTTGGGAGCGCTGTTTATGTATGTGCAGCTGCCCATCCTCCCCTCGGCGCCGTTTTTGACGTATGACCCGTCGCTGGTGCCGGCGATGGTGTGTGGATTTGCGTATGGCCCTGGTGCCGGCACCGCTGTTGCCGCTATGGCGATCGTTATCCATGCGCTTACCACGGGCGACTGGGTCGGCGCGCTTATGAACCTGGTGGCTACGCTGGGCTATATTCTGCCTGCGGCTATCGTCTATCAGAGGATGCACACCTACAAGGGTGCCGTGATTGGCCTGGCGCTGGGCGTTATTGCCGCTACGGCGCTTTCTATGGTTGCGAACCTGACCATCGGCGTTTGGTTCTGGTATGGCTCGGCCGATGTGATTTTGCCACTCATGCTTTCTGCTGTTCTGCCGTTCAACCTTATCAAGACCGTGCTTAACTCGGTATTGACGCTTGCAGTGTACAAGGCGGTCTCTAATCTCATCACGCCCAAGAAGGACCAGGTCAAAGGTCGCGCATGATTGAGTGTCGGGGCGTTTCCTTTAGCTATGACGGTGCTGCACTGGCGCTCGATGGCATCGATCTGAACATCGAGGAGGGGGAGTTTTTCTGCATCCTCGGCGGCAATGGGTCGGGCAAGTCGACGTTTGCCAAGCATTTGAACGCGCTGCTGCAGCCCGATGCGGGAACGGTGTGTGTCAACGGCATGGACGCGTCCGATCCCGAGCTGGTCTACGATATCCGCTCGACTGCGGGCATGGTGTTCCAGAATCCCGACGACCAGCTTGTGGCGACGCTTGTCGAGAACGATGTTGCGTTTGGTCCCGAGAACTTAGGGGTCGAATCGGCCCAGATCGCGCAGCGCGTGCGCGAGGCGCTGAAGGCCGTGGGTCTGGTGGGCTTTGAGCGCCACGAGACCCACGCTCTCTCGGGCGGACAAAAGCAGCGCGTGGCGCTTGCCGGCGTGCTCGCCATGGAGCCGCGCGTGCTCATTTTGGACGAGGCGTCCTCGATGCTCGATCCGCGCGGGCGCAAGGGCCTTATGAAGGCCTGTCACGCGCTGCACGAACGCGGCATGACCATCGTGATGATTACGCACTTTATGGAAGAGGCCGCCGAGGCCGATCGAGTCGCGGTGTTTCGGGCGGGGCGCGTTGCCATGTTGGGCACGCCCGATGAAATCTTGACGCAGGCGGACGAACTCGCGCGGCTGAACCTGGATATGCCGGCATCGTGCTGTCTTGGCAGGGCGCTTCGTGCGAAGGGCGTGCCCGTTCACGCGCAGGTGCGCGAGGCGGATATGGTTGCCGAGGTTGCGCAGGCCTATACCGAGCGAAGTGAGGCGGGCACCGCGGGGCAGTCTTCCGCATCCCAGTCGGAAATCGCTGACGGCGCTGTTCCGGCAGACAATGAGGACAACGCGTCAGAGCCCGTCATCGAGATTTCGCACCTTTCGTATAGCTATTCGCTGAGCGCCCGCGAGCGTCGCCGTTGGCACAAGCGTTCAGCCGCCGAGGGCGCATCGAACAAGCAGACCCTCTGGGGCAACGACCCTAGCAGCCCTTGGGCGTTGCGTGATGTGTCGCTAACGGTGTGTCGTGGCGAGTTCCTGGGCCTTGCGGGCCATACCGGTTCGGGTAAATCGACGCTGGTTCAGCATCTCAACGGTCGGATTCGTCCCCAGGAGGGTTCTGTTTATGCGCTGGGGCTCGACCTATCAAGCAAGAAAGACGCCGCCGCGGTTAAGGCAAAGGTCGGCGTGGTGTTTCAATATCCCGAGCGTCAGCTGTTTGCCGAGACCGTGACACAGGACGTGGCATTTGGTCCGCGTAACCTTGGCTTGTCGCAGGCCGAGGTTGCCCGCCGCGTTGAGTCATCGCTCGCGCGCGTGGGCCTCGACCTGGCCACGGTGGGCGATAAGAGCCCCTTTGAGCTCTCGGGCGGGCAGCAGCGGCGCGTGGCGTTTGCCGGCGTGCTTGCCATGGAGCCCGAGGTCCTGGTGCTCGATGAGCCCATGGCGGGACTCGATCCGGCGGCGCGCAGTGATTTCCTGGGGCTCATCGATCGACTTCACCGCGATGGCCTGACCGTCGTCATGGTCTCACACAGTATGGATGACCTTGCCAATTGCTGCGACCGTATCGTCGTAATGAACAAAGGTGCGGTGTTTGCCGAGGGCACGCCCGCTCAGGTGTTTGCGCATGCGGATGAGCTTAAATCAATCGGCTTGGGTGTTCCCGCTGCCCAGCGCATGGCGCTGGCGCTTGCGAAGGCAGGCGTGCCGCTGCGCTTTGACGGCCTCTATACGGTTGAGTCGCTGGCAGACGAGTTGGTGGACCTGCTGATCGTTCGCTCGGACGGTCCTTCTAACGTCGCGGACATTGCTAAATCCAAGACGATCGCGCGAGAGGAGGGCTGCTAATGGAGGCGTTTTCGTTTGGCAGCTACTATCCCGGCGATAGTGCAATTCACCGCTTGGACCCGCGAACTAAGTTGCTCTTGGGCTTTGTGTTTCTGATCACGACGCTCACGGTCAGTAGCTTCCGCGGACTGGTCCCGGTCGCAATCTTCGTTGTCCTGATCTATACCGTGTCTCGGGTGCCGGCTCGTCGCGTCCTGTCATCGATGGCGCCGCTGCTGGCGATCGTCGCGGTGGTCGCGGTGCTCAACCTGTTTTCCGACCAGAGCGGGCGCATCCTGTGGCAGCTCGGCTTTTTGCAGATAAGCGAGGGCTCGCTGCATTCCGCTGCCTTTATGGCGTGCCGCCTGACCTTGATGATGGCCGGTATGAGCGCTATCACGCTCACCACACCGACGCTCGACCTCACCGCGGGCTTCGAGCGCCTGCTCGCGCCGTTTGCGCGTGTGGGACTTCCTGCGCACGAGCTCGGCATGATCATGGGCATCGCGCTGCGCTTTATGCCGCAGTTTGCCACCGAGATGAAGCAGACGGCCGATGCGCAGACAAGCCGCGGTGCGCGCGTGACGGGAGGCCCGCTCGGCGGCGTTCGTATGCTTGGCAGTGTGGCGATTCCGCTGTTCACGGGTGTGTTCCGTCATGCCGAGACGTTGTCTGCCGCCATGGATGCCCGTTGCTATCATGGCGAGCAGGGACGCACGCGTCTGCATGCGCTTGCATTTGGCCGCGGCGATGCGTTGGCGGCGGTGGTGACGGCGTTGCTGCTCATCTGCGTCATCGTCATCAATCTTAAACTTGTTTAGGCGCGATTCGAGCGCAGGAAAGGGGTCCCTATGACCGACAACGACCGCACGGCGCAGCTCGAGCGCGCCTGTTCGTATCTTAGGCGTATTCCGGCGTGGTATCTCGCCACGATCGACGTGACGGACGGACATCAGCCGCGCGTGAGGCCGTTCTCGTTTGCCATGGTCGATGATGGCAAGCTGTGGTTTTGCACCTCGCGCGATAAGGACGTGTGGGCCGAGCTCAGCGCGAACCCCAAGTTTGAGGTTTCGGGTTGGAAACCGGGGGAGTGTTGGATTGTGCTGACCGGCGAGGCCGCGCTCGAGGACGACGCGGTCGTGAGCGACCGGGTGCGCCAAGCCGGCTTTAAGCACATGGTGGGCATCGGCGAAGACCACGAGAACGCCAACGACGGTCGCCTTGCGTTTTTCTCGGTGCGCAATATCGCCGCCCGCTTCTGTGATATCGACGGCAGCGAGGAGCGCCTGGAGCTTTAACCCTAGGGCAGCTAAAACAGCCCCGACCCAAAAAGACTAGTGCCAGGAGGACACATGGACGGATTGAATACGGTGTTGGAGTATCTGACGTCGGTGCCGGCATGGTATTTGGCGACGAGCGTTGACGGACAGCCGCATGTGCGTCCGTTTTCGTTTGCGCAGATTCAGGACGGCAAGCTGTGGTTTGTAACGGCGCGCACCAAAGACGTGTGGCAAGAGCTGCTGCAAAATCAACGCTTTGAAGTCACGAGTTGGTGGCCGGGCCATGGCTGGCTCATCTTGCGCGGGCATGCGGGTCTGGACGACCAGGCCGCTCCCGATATGCGTGAGGCAGGCTGGAAGCACCTGGAGCGCCTAGGCGAGCACTACGAGGGCGCAGGCGATCCCACGCTCGTCTTCTTTAGCGTGGAGGAACCCGAGGCCTTTATCTGCAACCATGACGAATGGGTGCCGGTCGAGCTCTAAACGAGTCTCTCAGCAAGCTTCGACAATTCAAATTCTCGCATGTAGCGGGCCCCACATTGCAACGTCACCGTAAGGTGCACTGGGCAATATGGGGCCCGTATTCATTTGTCAATTCCTTCGAGTGAATGTGTCGGGACTGTTTCAATGCATGAATATGTAAAAGATTTGCGTATATATGCATCTTTTGGTGCTAAAGTTTCAACCCACTTCATAACGACGGCTGCGGCATACGCATTGGTGCATAACTGCAGACAAGGAGTCCGATATGTCTCTAAAGGTTGGAATCGTAGGTGCGGCTGGATATGCTGGCGCCGAGCTCATTCGCCTCGTCCTCGATCATCCCGAGTTTGAACTTACTGCCATTACGTCAAATGCCGATGCCGGCCAGCCGTTGTCTGCGGTGTACCCGAGCTTCACCGGCGTGAGCGATCTTGTCTTCACGACGCACGATGCCCCCGAGCTCAAGAACTGCGATGCGGTCTTTTTGGCCGTGCCGCACACGGCTGCCATGGCACAGGTGCCCGCCCTGCTTGCCGCGGGAGTCTCCTGCATTGACCTCTCGGCTGACTATCGCCTGAGCGATCCGGCCACCTTTGAGGCCTGGTATGCCGCCGAGCACACGAGCCCCGAGCTACTCAAGAGCCGCGCCTTTGGTCTGCCCGAGCTGTTCTGCCAGGATTTGGAGACCGCTGCATCCGACCACGCCGATGGCAAGCCCGTACTGGTCGCCTGCGCCGGTTGCTATCCCACCGCAACGAGCCTTGCCGCCGCGCCTGCCGTGCGCGCCGGCTGGGTTGCCCAGAGCGGCCCCGTGATCGTTGACGCCATCAGCGGTGTAACGGGTGCCGGTAAGTCCTGCAACGCCCGTACGCATTTTTGCAGCGCGGACGAAAACCTGGAGGCCTATGGCGTGGGCAAGCATCGTCACACGCCCGAAATCGAGCAGATCTTGGGCCTAACCGATCGCGTCGTCTTTACCCCGCACCTGGCACCGCTCAAGCGTGGTCTGCTCTCTACGGTGACGATGCCGCTTACACCGCAGGCTATCGATGCCTTGACCCTTGAGGACGTCGTCGACCATTACAAGCAGTTCTACGCCGGTCGAACCTTCGTGCGCGTACTCGATGCCGGCCAGCAGCCCAAGACGGCTTCGGTCGTCGGCACCAACGCCGCCCAGATCGGCCTCGCGCTCAACAAGCGCGCGGGCGTTCTGGTGGCTACGGGCGCCATCGACAATCTGTGCAAGGGTGCAGCAGGCCAGGCGGTCCAGTGCGCCAACAACGTCTTTGGTTTTGGCGAGCGACGAGGCTTGCCCACAGTGGCGTGCCCGGTGTAGCACATTCGATTGTTGAAGATTTGGTAGTCGGGCATCGAGTGGGGCGCCACTCTTAAGCTGGTCTCATGATTGTGGCTGGTATGGCGCACCAACCGATGCCCATTTTTTGTTTGACATAAGGAGTCATAAAGACGATGAATGCTGAGCAGTTTGATATCAAGATTCGTGCCGTAGAGGGCGGCGTAACGGCGGCAGCCGGCTTTAAGGCGGCGGGCATCCATGCCGGATTCCGCAAGAATCCCGAGCGTCTGGATTACGCGCTCGTCGTGCCCGATAAACCCTGTCCCGGGGCCGGCGTGTTTACGACTAACCGCTTTTGTGCGGCACCCGTGCAGGTGAGTCGTGCCAACCTGGGCGGCGCCGACAAGGGCTATGGCATCATCGCCGGTGTTTCTATCAACTCTGGCAACGCCAACGCCGCCACGGGCGAGACCGGTCTTGCCTGCGCGCGCGAGACCTGCAACATCGCCTCGCAGGTCATCGGCTGCGAGCCCCAGCAGATTCTGGTCGCCTCCACGGGCGTAATTGGTCAGATTCTGCCGATTGACACGTTTGAGACTGCCGTTCCTGCCGCCTACGAGGCGCTCTCCGCCCACGGTGGCGCCGATGCCGCCCGCGCTATCATGACGACCGACACGCACTCCAAGGAGTATGCCGTGTGTTACCGCAGCGAGGCCGCGGGGCACGCAGGCAATGCCTATACGGTGGGCGGTATGTGCAAGGGCTCGGGCATGATCATGCCCAACATGGCAACCATGATCGCGGTCATCACTACCGATGCCCCCGTCGAGCCGGAGGCGCTCCACTCCCTGCTACTCTCGACCGTCAAACAGACCTTCAACAAGGTAACGGTCGATTCCGACACCTCGACCAACGACACCTGCATCATGCTCGCTTCCGGCGCTGCCGCAAATGCCGAGCCTATTGTCGGGGGCTCTGACGCCTTCGACGAGCTAGCCTTTGCCGTGCATGAGGTGTGCGAGAGCTTGGCGCGCAACATCGCCGCAGATGGCGAGGGCGCATCCAAGCTCGTGACGGTTAACGTCACCGGCGCCGTGAACGACGAGGAGGCCGATATCGCCGCTCGTGCCGTCGCCAACTCGCCGCTCGTCAAGACCTGCATTGCCGGCCACGATTGCAACTGGGGCCGCGTTGCCATGGCGCTCGGTAAGTGCGGTGTGCAGTTTAACCAAGAAGATGTGTCCATCGATATGATGGGTATGCCCGTCTGTCGCGATGGCCTGACGGTTCCCTTCGATGAGGACGAAGCCCTGCGACGTTTTGAGGCGCCCGAGATTGTGATCTCGGCAGACCTGGGCGCAGGGGACGCGGCGACCACCGTGTGGACTTGCGACCTCACGCACGAGTACATCTCCATTAACGGCGACTACCGTTCCTAGACTCCCGATGTGCCGCGCGCCCCGCTGCAATCGCGGGCAACGAGGTGCGGCGCGATAGCTACACGAAAGACGAGGCAGACTATGAAGTTCGCACGCGATTGTCGCTCGAGCGAATCCAACGAAGTTACCGCGCAGCTGCTGTTCGAGGCGCTGCCGTGGATTAAGAACCTGACCGGTAAGACGGTCGTTATCAAGTACGGCGGTGCCGCCATGGTCGACGAGCAGCTGCGTCGTGACGTGATGAGCGACATCGTCCTGCTCAAGATTATCGGCATGCGCCCTGTTATCGTGCACGGTGGCGGCAAGGCCATCAACGAGGCGCTCAGCCACTACGACATCCCCGTCGAGTTTAAGAACGGCCAGCGCGTGACTACGCCTGCCACCATGGACATCGTGCGCGAGGTACTGGGTGGCAAGGTCAATCAGGAGCTGGTCGCGGCGCTCAACCACCACGGCAACCTGGCCGTGGGCGTGTCCGGCAGCGACGCCGGTACCCTTATCGCCGAGCCACTCGACCCAGAGCTCGGCCGCGTAGGCAAGGTCACGCACGTCAACACCGACTATATCGAGCGTTTGCTCGACAGCGAGTACATTCCCGTTATCGCCACGGTCGCGGCAGGAGAGGACGGTGGCTTCTTCAACATCAACGCCGATACCGCCGCCGGTGCCGTTGCGGCGGCACTTCATGCGCACAAGGCGATCTTCTTGACCGACGTCGACGGTCTGTACAAGGACTTTAGCGACAAGGATTCGCTCATCTCCAACCTGACGCTCGATGAGGTTAACGAGATGCTCTATGGCGGAGAGGTCGATAAGGGCATGATTCCTAAACTGCGTGCGGCCGTCGATGCGCTTACCGCTGGCGTGTTCCGAGCCCACATCATCAACGGCACGACGCCGCACTCGCTGCTGCTGGAGCTGCTGACCGATGCCGGCGTCGGTACCGTGATCCACTCCACCGAGACGGCCTACGAATTCGATACGCATCCGCACCCGCTTTCGACGTTTGCCGCGCGCCTGACCGAGAACCTCGACGAGGTCGAGAAGCTCCAGACGGTCTAGCTGACCCGCAGCCGCCCCATTCCTGCACCCATAGCCCCGCGCCGTCTGGCGCCCAACGAAAGGCATCCCATGTCACTTGCAGCTCAGCAATCGCTTGAATCCCATTACGTTATGCATACCTTTGGCCGCTCTCCGGTCGAGTTTGTCGAGGGTCACGGCATGAAGCTCACCGGCGACGATGGCCGTGAGTACCTCGACTTTCTTGCCGGCATCGGCGTGTGCAGCCTAGGCCACGGTAATCCTGCAGTGCTCTCGGCGCTCGAGGCACAGACCAAAAAGCTTCTGCATGTGTCTAACTACTTCTACATCGAGCAGCGTGGACAGGTCGCGGCGCTGCTGTCCAAGCTCGCTAACGACGACGTGGACAGTGCACGCGTGATTGCCGATGCCATTGCTGCCGGCGATGAGACCACGGCAGCTGCGCTCGGCGCTCCGACGGCGGGCGAGCAGGTATGGGAGGCGTTCTTTGCCAATTCTGGTGCCGAAGCCAACGAGGGCTCGATGAAGCTCGCGCGTCTGTACGCCAAGCGTGCTGGTAACGGTGGCAACACCATCGTGTGCATGCGCGGCGGCTTCCACGGCCGTACGCTCGAGACCATTGCCGCCACCATGCAGGATTGGCTGCAGGATAGCTTCCGTCCGCTGCCGGGCGGTTTTGTGGCCTGCACGCCCAACGATGTCGACGAACTGCGTTCGATCTTTAAGCAGCTGGGGAGCGAAATTTGTGCCGTGATGCTCGAGCCGATCCAGGGTGAGAGTGGCGTGCACCCCATGACCGAGGAGTTTATGGCTGAGGCGCGCGACCTGGCACACGAAGTGGGCGCCGTTCTTATCGCCGACGAGGTCCAGTGTGGCATCTTCCGCTCCGGCAAGCCGTTTGCATTCCAGATCTATGGCGTGGAGCCCGACATTATGAGCCTTGCCAAGGGGATTGCCGATGGCGTTCCCATGGGTGCCGTGGTGGCAAAGAAGGAGATTGCCGACGTGTTTAAGCCGGGCGACCACGGCTCGACCTTTGGCGGTAGCTGCTTGGCTGTCGCGGCGTGCGCCGCGACGCTCTCTGCGCTCGTGCGCGGCGATTTTGCCGAGCATGCTGGCAAGGTGGGTGCTTATATGGAGGCAAAACTCACCAAGCTGCCGCATGTGGTCGAGGTACGCGGTCGCGGCTTAATGCTCGGCTGCGACTTGGATGACGCTGCGGGCGATGCGCATGATATTGTTGCCCGCGCGCTGGCCGCCGGCGCCGTGATTAACGCTACTGGTGTCCACACGCTGCGTTTCCTGCCGCCGCTTGTCTGCGAGGAAGCTGACGTGGACAGCCTGATCGAGATTTTGTCGGACGTTTTGGCCTAACACAGCGCAATAACTCAATTTGGACCGGGTTCCGGACTGCGGACGTGCCATATGCGGCACGATTCAGCGGTCTGGAGCCCGTTTTGTTATCGATTTACCATGGCTGGGATAGGCCGTGGGTAGCGCGCAGAGATGTGGTGTAAGAGGCGGGGCATGCCCCGCCTCTTCTCTTTTTTCAAGACTTTAGTCTGCTGGCCGCGCAGCGGCCAGCTTTAAACCACCCGCTAC